>JGI24422J19971_10000363_pt1 | contig 24915 bp, 20 predicted proteins | sample DeeMarSWOR152_54_FD_19971 | JGI IMG/M metagenome (IMG submission 19971) | reverse complement strand
AGTGTTTGTTTTGGCTGAATCGGAATTGTGGCCCAATCTCTTAAGAGAAGCAAACAGACAGACAAAAGGCGTTCTCCTTATTAACGGCAGAATCTCTTCGCGCTCTTTTAAAAGGTATTCCAGGTTTAAGTTTGTAGCGAGAAAAATATTAAAAAACATAGATCTCTTCCTTGTTCAAACAGAAAAAGACAAGGAAAACCTTGAAAGAATAGGCGTAGATTCGGGAGTGGTCGAAGTTGTCAGTAACTTGAAATCAGAGACTAATCTGCCCATCTTAACCGACGAAGATCTTCTAAAATTAAAAAATAATCTGAGCATTCCCATGACAAATAGAGTAATCGTAGCCGGAAGCACTCGGAAGGGAGAAGAGAAGGAACTGATTGAAGCCTATTCAAGAGCCAAAACTGTGGACGAAAATCTCCTGTTGATTTTGGCGCCCCGTCACCCTGAAAGGTTTGATGAGGTGGAAAGAATTTGTAAGGATTTTCCTTTTAAAGTGAGGAGGAGGACGCAGGTTTCGCCGAATAAACAATGGGATATATTGATCCTGGATACAATAGGTGAACTGGCCCATTTTTATGCTCTTTCTGATGTTTCTTTTGTCGGAGGAAGTATGGTGCCTTGGGGAGGTCAAAATTTGCTCGAGCCCGCTTTCTACAAAAAGCCCATCTTTTTTGGCCCCCATATGGAGAATTTTGCCTTTTTAGCCGAAAAATTTGTCCAGTCCGGAGCAGCCCGGATAATACACAAAAATAGAGATTTGGATGAGATGTTCCTGATTAAAGACGAGAAATCCCTGGAAAAAATGGGAAAGAGCGCCAAAGAAACCTTAAATTCATTGCAGGGAGCAACGGAAAAAACAATCAGCGCTATAGAAGCTATGATGGCAGATTCTTAACGAACAGGTCAGATGAATAATCTTCCGAAAAATCTGTGTGTTTTAATCCTGCTGGGGATTTTACTTCTTTTACCCTCTCAGAATATTCTCTTTGCTAAGACATCATCGGATGAGGACAAACTCAACAAGGAATTCTTACTAAATTTTGGGAATGATTTTGTCGATGTTCTTGTTTCACCTAAAAAATGGAAGGGAAATGATTTCTTAAGTTTATCAGCCGTCTTGGGGGCAGGACTCCTTCTTTATTCTGCTGACCAGGATATTCATCGATGGGTTCTAGATCATCGTAGTTCATCATCAGAGGATGTTTATAAAGCTATTAATCATCTTGGCAGCGGAGTCGTTCTAATCGGTTTGATGACGGCTTTATATGTTTCTGGTGAGGTTTCCGATAACAATAGCCTGAGAAAAACAGCTTTGTTGAGCTTAGAAAGCTATCTGACTTCCGGGATAATTGTCGTTGGCTTAAAGTCTGTTGCAGGGAGAGCTCGGCCCTGGACAGGTGAGTCCACTCACAGTTTTCATCCGTTTTCAACGAGGTCAAGGTTTGCTTCCTTTCCTTCGGGTCATGCCTCTTCGGCATTTGCAGTGGCCGCAGTAATTGCCGATCAATCGAAGAAAGTTTATGTTGATGTTCTAGCATACAGCCTGGCAACCTTGGCCGCAATATCGAGGGTTCATATCGACAAACATTGGGCGTCCGATATTCTGGTGGGCTCTGCTATCGGCTACTTTGTTGCTAAAAAAATCTGTGCCTTAGACAGGAACCGGAATTCCAATAAAGTGAAGCTTAGTTTCCAGCTTTCTCGACAAAGGCAAACCTTCTCTCTTACTTTTTCTTTTTAAATCAATTCATAGGCCAAATCCAATCCGGATGGAGACATGCCTTGAGGAATAATAAAGGTTATCAAATCCTGATCCTTTTTATATTTTGCCCTCGTCCCGCTTATTTCATCCAAGCATATGCCAATTATAAAAGTTGCTTAAGTCTGATCTCGTTATCGATATCTCTAGACATCTTTTCACTGATTTTATATATTACAGACACTTCTGTTTTTAAGGAGAGGAGATGAAAAAGAAAATCACCCGAAGAAACTTCCTTAAGAAATCATCAAAATTCGTTGCAGCAGCCGGCCTTGGTGGCTGCGGGATTCTTCTTAAAGGATGCGCCTTAAAGAAGGATTTTGACCTCATCATAAGGGGAGGCTATATCTTGGATGGAGCAGGAGCAGAAATGTTTGAAGCTGATATCGGAATCAGCGGAGATTACATCAAAGAGATAGGTCAAATACTTAGTGTTAGAGGAAAATCTGTAATCGAAGCAAAAGACCTTGTTGTCTGCCCTGGTTTTATAGATGCTCATGATCATACCGATGTCGGGCTCTTGGTCAATCCCAAAGCAGAGAGTTCAATCCGTCAGGGCATCACTACTCTCGTCAGCGGAAATTGTGGAAGTTCGCCTTTTCCTGTAGCTGAGGAAATTTATGAAGAATCCAAGGAGAATTTAAAAGAGCTTTTCCAGCTTGATTTAACATGGAGGGATATTAACGGCTTTTTCTCAAGACTTGAAGAGAAAGGTATAGCTCTGAATTATTCCACTTTGGTCGGCCAGGGAGATATCAGAGGAGCTGCGATGGGATTCAATGACCGCCCGCCAAGCCAGGATGAGCTCGAAAAAATGAAGAAGATGGTAGCCGAGAACATGGAGTACGGAGCTGTAGGATTATCCACCGGGCTTGAGTATGCACCAGGAAGCTATGCTAAAGCTGAGGAGATAATTGAATTATGCAAGGTTGTCGCCCAGAATAGTGGAGTTTATGCCACTCATATGCGGGATGAGGGAGACGAATTACTTGAATCTCTTGATGAGACTATCGATGTTGCCCGCAAAACTGGTGTAAGTGTTGAGATATCCCATTTTAAAATTGCATATCCACGTAATTGGCATAAGATTGATGCTGCTTTGGCTAAGATTGAAGAGGCAAAGAAAAATGGCATTTCGATATTCTGTGATAGATATCCTTATATAGCTGGTTCAACCGGCCTCAGCTTTTATTTTCCTCTTTGGGCAAGAGAGGGAACAACCGATGAGTTTCTGGCCAAGCTGAAAGATCCCGCTCTTGAAACTAGCCTCCGGGCTCATATTGCCGGGCAGGAAAAGAAACTCGGTTCCTGGGATAAAGTGGTCATTTCGTCTGTAGTTTCCGAAAAAAACAGAGTCTTTGAGGGCAAAAGCGTTCTGAAAGGAGCAGAAGAGACAGGAAAAAGTCCTTACGATTTTATGAAGGATCTCCTGATAGAAGAAAGAAGCAGGGTTGGCATGGTTACCTTCATGATGAAAGAAGAGAATTTAAAGAGAATTCTGGCACATCCGCTTGTGGGCGTCGGAACAGATGGCTCGGCTGTTGCTCCCTATGGCCTGCTGCATAGAGGAAAGCCACATCCTCGGCATTATGGGACTTTTCCGCGAGTGTTGGGAAAGTACGTTCGAGAAGAAAGAATTGTTCCTATGCCTGAGATGCTGAAAAAAATAACCTCTATTCCTGCTCAAAAATTTGGCTTTGAAAAAAGAGGAACTCTGAAGAGCGGATATTTTGCTGATATTGTCATATTTGACCCAGATAAAGTTATTGATAAAGCTACTTGGACGGATCCTCATCAGTATCCAGAGGGAATTGAGTATGTTCTCGTCAATGGAAAAGTGGTTATCAAAGAAGGTGAACATACTGGAGATTTGCCTGGAAAAATCTTGAGAAAAGAGAAAGTTTGATGCTCTCTATCCCAGTCCAAGGATCATTTATTTCAATCCGTGGATACAAGATCCGCTTTTTCCCCGTGCGGAATGGCCAGAAAAATTTATCATGCTAGTGATTGGTTTATTGGAGTTGTAGCGCGATGAGAAAAGTCTTCTTGCTTTTTCTTCTTTTTATTTCCCTGAACCCGGCTTGCCTTTTCTCTCTGCATGAAGAGCAGCTGTTGACTCCATCTGGAGTGACTGTAGATCTTATCTGCAGAGTTTTCGAACCTGGTGAAATCATTGTTGTCGTCATAAAGGATGACTCGATTGTAAAAAACGCTTGGATTCGATTCTTAGATAGAAGATATCCTATGGGAAAAAGCGAGACGAACCTTGGGCTTTTGGCTTTCATGGGTCTTGACCTTAGTCTTGAACCGGGCTCTTATGAGATGGAAATCTTCATAGATAAAACTCTGGGCGAAAGGGAGTACATAAAAAAGCAAATCTCTGTTCTTGCCAAGGAATTTCCCTTAAAGAAATTGTGGGTAGATGAGAAATTCGTAACTCCTCCACCAGAATTCCATGAGAGAATAAGAAGGGAAGGGGAAATCCTTAAAGCTATTTATGGAATAACCACTGATAAATGGCTGGGCAAAGGTTTTTTTATCCTTCCTTCTTCAGGAAAAGCCGCGCCCAATTTTGGTGAAAGGAGAATCTTTAACAACAAGCCTCGTTCTACCCATAAGGGAATCGACATCAAAGTTCCCTATGGAACATCTGTTAAAGCCTCGAATTCAGGAAGAGTCGTACTGGCGAGTGATCTCTACTTTGCTGGAAAAACAGTCATTATCGACCATGGACTGAGTGTCTTTACTATGTACTGCCATTTTTCAAAAATCAGGGTAAAGAGAGGCGAGCTGGTCAAGAAGGGAGAGATTATCGGAGAGATAGGAGCTACAGGCAGGGTGACAGGGCCACACCTTCACTGGGGAGTTAAAGTGTCTGGAATTAGTGTGGACCCTTTTTCTATCCTGAGTCTCACTTTTGAATAATCGTTGAATAATAGGGGTCAGGCCTTTTAAACTTTTATAATCTTAATTTCTATCTATTTCTTTCATGAAGCAGTATTCTTAATATAATTACCTTGACATATAACGATTACCAAGTTGGTACCAGACTTTGAAAGTTTGAAAGGTCTGACCCCGTTTACTTCAGGTATTTTTCGAGCCACTCATGGATAGTTTTCCACCAGAGCTCTGCGTTTTGTGGTTTCTGGACAAAATGGTCCTCATCAGGGAAATAAAGCATTTTTGATGGGACTCTCATCCTCTGGAGAGCCGTAAAAAATTGAAATCCCTGGGTGACAGGAACTCTAAAATCGTTCTGGCCGTGGATAACCAGACAGGGAGTCTTAAAATTTTTGACATAGGAGCTGGGCGACCATTTTTCGTACATTTCTTTGTTGGTCCAAGGAGTTCCCCTTAAATCCCATTCCGGAAACCAGAGTTCCTCTGTAGCTCCATGCATGGAGCGCAGGTCATAGACTCCAGCATGAGAAATGAGACAGCTGAACCTGTCGTTATGGCCTTCAATCCAGTCGATCATGTAACCGCCATAAGAAGCTCCCGCTGCTCCCAGCCTATTTTTGTCGAGGTAATCATACTCTTTTAGAAGATAATCCAAACCTTGCATGATATCCTCATAGGGATTTCCTCCCCAGTCTCCGCTTATTGAATCTGTGAATGATTGACCGTAACCGGTACTGCCGTGGAAGTTGATCATAGCCGTCACATAACCTGGCGCGGCGAACATCTGGGCATTCCAGCGGTAGTGGAAATTGTCAGACCAGGCTCCTTGAGGGCCTCCATGGATGAGCATAACTAACGGGTATTTTTTTGATGAATTAAAGAAAGGAGGCTTGACCAGAAAGCCGTGCACTTTGTCTCCTTCTGCACCTTCATACCAGAATTCCTCAGCGCTACTCATCTCAAGTTTTGAGAGAAGTTTGCTGTTCATCATAGTCAGTTGATTCAGCTTCTTTGTTTTTAGATCAAGGGAGAAAACATCTGCAGGTTGATTGATGGCTTGTTTGAGGAAGACGAGCTTTCTACCGTCAGGAGTAAGGCAAGTTGTACCGATGTAGTGACCTTCCAGAATTCTCTCTATCTTTTTGTTTTTTAGTGAGATGCGGGCTAAAGATATTCGGCCTTTTTCTTGAAAAGTGATAAAGAGAGAAGTGCTATCATGAGACCAGAGAATTTCATTCACTGATCGATCTAACTTCTCTGTTATGTTTGTTTTTTTCTTGTTTTTTCGGTCATAGAGAATAAGGCTGTATTTGTCCGCTTCAAATCCTGGTCTGGCCATGGCCCTGTAGGCGATAAACCTTCCATCTGGAGAATAATGAGGAGAGTTGTCGTTAGCTTTGTTCTCTGTAATCTTCTCAATCAATCCTCCTTGGGCGGTCGTTTCGAAAAGATCGTTATTGGTTCCGAGCGAGATTTTCAATTCCGGGTCAATATTGCGCACAAAACAGATTTTTTCGCCTTCAGGAGAAAAAGCGAAGTCATGGCTGCTTCCCAAAGAGATAGGTGGAGTATCGAAGTCACCTGGTGTGACGTCGACGGCTTTGCCTCCTTCAGCCGGGATGACAAAGAGATGGCTTCTTTTTTCATCTCGCCATGAATTCCAGTGCCTAAAAAGCAGCTGGTCAAAAATTTTGGCCTTAACCAGACTCTCCTCTTTCTTTTTATTTTTTTCTTTGTTGCATTCATCGTTCTTGCAATCCGGGTAGACAGAAGAGACAAAAGCCAGGTGCTTTCCGGTCGGGGACCAGATAACTCCTCCAGCTCCCGTAGAAATAGTTGTAAGTTGATAGGCTTCTCCTCCCTTGGGGTCGATCATCCATATTTGAGGGGAGCCTTTTCTTGCGGAGATAAAAGCAATTTTCTTTCCGTCAGGAGACCAGCGTGGATTGCTGTCAGCTTTAGGGCTTGAGGTTAGCCTCCAGGGCTCTCCTCCTTTCGAAGGAACCATCCAGATGTCACTATTATTCGTGTTTTCTTCCTTGTCCATCTCTGTGACTACAAAGGCGATTAAATCGCCTTTCGGCGAAATTTGAGGATCGCTGACTTGCTTAAAGCTAATGAAGTCTTCAAAGGTTATGGTCTTGGTGCTGGCGCCGCTCAGGATATAAGGGGCCAAAAGCAAAAGCATTAAGATAAATATTTTTGTCTTTTTCATTATCCCTCCTTTAAAATGTGTTGCAAGATGCAGCTCATGTCGATAAATTCTTAAGAACGAGTTTTTAATTTGATAATATATTTTTTCAAGAATTTTTCAATAGCTTTTACAACTTCATTTTTAAATTGAGCGGGACTGGATGCTACCCAAGTTGCAAAATTTAATAATTCCTGCAAATCTACTTTAATCCATTTTTCATTCATATAAAGAAAAACTAATAAAGTGGTCAAAGCAATACGTTTATTTCCATTTTGGAAAGGATGATTTTTTATCATTAAATAAAACAATATACTGGATTTTGATATAAAACCTGGGTAAAGTTGTTGGCGAGAAAAAATTTGAAACGGAGTTATCAGACAACTTTCTAATATATTAGGAAAACGAGTTGAAAAATTGGGAATAGGTTCATTCAAAGCAAGTAATTCTTTAGCAAGTCTAAATGCGATTTCTTCAACCTCGGTTATTGTAATTATGTTCACTATTCATTTCCCAATTTTATAAGCACTTCTCCATATTCCTTAACTGCTTTGTGAACAGCTTTTTTAATTATTCGCTTTCTTTGAGGGCTTAAAGTATGTCTAAAAATTTCTGAAACATAAGATTTTGGAATTACATAAATATTCCCAATTTTTTTAGCTTTTATCTCTCCATTTTTTATTTTTTTATGAACTGCTATTCTACTAATACCCAAAATATTTGCTAACTGAGAAGTTGTAAGATATTCGTCTACCTCTATATCTTTCGGCTTCATAATAATTTCTCCTGATTATATTTTCATTGTTAACCTTGGAATACTTAGTTAACAGTTGTTAACCAAATATAAACAAGTTAACAATTGTTAACTTTGCATAAATAGGTTAACATAACAAAAAAGAAAGTCAAGTATTTTTTTATAAATTAGTCCTCACGCTGCGCTAAAGGGATAATTTCCTTATTTTATATTTAAATATCTCGAAAGACTCAAGTTTTCTAATTTTAATCTTATTTACAGTCATTATGTAAAACTCAAGTTTTGAAAGTCTGATCCCATTGATATTCCATTGACATACGATTGCTTCGTTTCTATAGTATAGGCTTACTATGAGGAATACGGATGGATAAGGATATAGACATCGCCGAGAATTCTCCTTTAGTACAAAGCATTAAGAAAGCTTATCAGGCTGGCCAGGAAGACGAAGCTTTAGACCCGATAGTTATGGCTGATCCCGAAGGTCAACCTCTGGGTAGGCTCGAGAACGGAGATTACGTCATTTTTTATGACATTCGAGGGGAAAGAGAAGTTGAACTATCAGATTGTCTAATAAATAGAGATTTCAGTAATTTCCCTGTAAAAAAGGATCTGCACCTGAATTTTGTAACCATGATTGAGTATAATTCTTCGCTAAAGGCCAGAGTTGCTTTTCCTCCGGAAGGGAAAATCAAGAATACTTTCGCTGAAGTTCTCTCTAAAGCAGGAATAGGGTTCATCAAGATTTCCGAATCTGAAAAAGAAATTCATGTCGGTTTTTTCATGAACGGCAAAAGTGACGAGGTCTTTCCCGGAGAGGAAAGGATAGTAGTCCCTTCGCCCGAAGCAGTTTACTCTTATGCTCTAAAGCCCGAGATGAGTGCCGGTCAAGTTGCAGAAGAAGTATCTCTAAAGCTTAGAGATCCTTCCTATCGGGTTATTATTGCTAATCTGGCAAATGTGGATGTTTTGGGACACATCGAGGATAAAGCTGCGGTGCTCAAAGCTGTGGAAGAAGTTGACCGCCAGCTGGGAAAGATCATCGAAGATTGCCGTACCCAGGGCGTTACACTCGTTGTCACCTCTGATCATGGAACAGTGGAAGAATGGCTCTATGCGGATGGTACGGTTAACACCGGCCACACGAAGAATCCGGTTCCTTTTGTGCTTGCCGATTTTTCGGCTGAAGAACCAGAGAGCTGGAATCTGAAAAAGGAGGGTGAGCTTGCCGACGTTGCTCCAACTCTATTGGCCTTACTGGAATTGGTGAAACCGCCTGAGATGAGCGGTGAAAGCTTAATTCTCAATTTCCGTGAAAAGGAAAAGGCAGGGAGAAGAGTACTCCTCCTGATTTTGGATGGATGGGGAATGCGGGAAAAAAAAGAAGCAAATTTAATTGCTGAAGCTGGGACTCCAAACTTTGATAGACTTTGGTCTCGTTTTCCCAGTGCTCTGCTCAAAGCCTCAGGAGAAGCAGTGGGAATGCCAGCCAACACTGTGGGCAATTCTGAGGCCGGGCATCTACACCTGGGGGCTGGAAGGCGAATCCTGCTCGATCGGGTTAGGATAGACAAAGCTATAGAAGAGGGGAGTTTTTTCCGGAACGATGCTTTTCTTTGGGCTATGCAGGGAGCCAAAAAGGATCATAGGTCTCTTCATCTTCTGGGAATTGTTTCCAAGTACAGCTCTCACGGAACCATCAAGCATCTTTTTCCTTTGCTTCGATTAGCCAAGCAGCTCGATGTGAAGCCGGTCTTCATTCATTCTTTGATCGGTCGAAGAGGGGAGAAGCCTGAGAGCGGTGAGGCTTATGTAGCCAAAGTGGAGGAGGTGTGCCGATCTCTTGGCGTTGGCCAGGTCGTAACTGTAATGGGAAGATTCTGGGCATTGGACAGGGAGGAGAACTGGGATCGAGTAGAAAAAGCTTACAGAGCTTTAGTGTATGGCGAGGGAGTTCGTGTTTCTTAACATTAAGCCTGATCAGACGTTATGTCCTCTATTACGGAAGATGAAATGCTTCACTCAAGAAACTTTTTCTTGAAAATTATCGTATTTATTTAAAGAATTAAGGATAATGTATTTTGGATAATACATAGAAGATGAGTATTGAAATTAAGGACATCCATTTCAGCTACGGAAAAATTAAGGCTCTGGAGGGAGTAAGCATTGATTTGCCGCAAGGAGCTGTTGGGCTGTTAGGCCCCAACGGAGCTGGAAAGAGTACCCTTATTCGTATCCTCCTTGGGTTTCTTTCTCCAGATAAAGGTGGAGGTCGTGTCCTGGGCTATGACATTAAAGACGAGCAGACTGAGATACGGCGCTATGTAGGCTATATGCCCGAGGATGACTGCTTTATTCCTGGTTTGGACGCAGTTTCTTTTACCTCTTATCTTGGCGAGCTATCGGGTATGCCGAGCCAGGAAGCCATGAAGCGTGCCCACGAAGTCCTTTTTTATGCAGGTCTTGAGGAAAGCCGTTATCGTAAGTTAGAGACTTATTCCTCAGGGATGAAGCAGAGGCTCAAGCTCGCCCAGGCGCTTGTCCATGATCCTAAACTTATTTTTCTCGATGAGCCCACAAGCGGTTTAGATCCCCAAGGAAGAAGTGAAATATTGGAGCTAATAATGGATATCTCCTCGAAGAAGGATATTCAAGTCTTGATCTCTTCTCACATTCTCCCCGATATAGAATTGACGTGCAAATACGTCGTGATTCTGAACAAAGGGAAGCTTGCTGCTAAGGGTGATATAAGTGAGCTCAAAGAGATAAGAGATCTCTATGAAATGAAGATAAAAGGTGAAGCAGAGGGTTTTCTCCGCAAGCTGAAAGCTATGAAATGTAAAGTGGAAGAAACTGAAGACGGGATTCTGAAAGTTTATTGGCCTCCCAAGAAAGACAGGCAGGAAATTTTCAGGATTGCTGCTGAAGAAAAGATACAATTGAGACATTTTGTAAAGAGTGAAACCTCTCTAGAAGATCTATTTGCTGAAGTGGTAGGAGTGGATTAGTGACTATTAAAGAAAAAGGCTATTCCCACTGGGATGGAGAGTTTCTTGCCAGAAGATTACCCTGGTGGCCGATTACCCGTTATGGGATTAAGTTAACTTTCCAGAGAAGGTTCTTTAGGCTTATTTTCCCCATGAGTCTTCTTCCTGCAGTATTTTATCTAGCTGGGATATATGTTTCAGAGAGGCTGGAGGATTTCCCCTTCTTGAGAGGAGAGACCATACAATTCCTGCAGATTAATCCTAACTATTTTAAAACGTATCTTACTCAAAGTTTTATGCTTTTTATTATGCTGATGATTGTGATTTTTTGTGGCGCGAGCCTTATAAGCGATGATCTCAAACATAATTCTCTTCAACTGTATTTTTCTCGGCCGCTGAAGAAAAAGGACTATTTTTTGGGAAAAACCGCTGTTATTGTATTTTTCTTGTTCATTATTACTCTGATTCCCGGCCTTCTCTTTTTTATCATGAAGCTTGTTTTCTCAGGCAGCTTCAAATTTTTTCTCTCCTACCCCTTGCTTCCTCTTTCAATCATCGGTTATTCGTTTATCGCTACTGGGTTTTTCTCGTTTTATACGCTTTTCTTATCCTCTTTGAGTAAGAACAGGAGATTAGTGGCTATTCTTATTTTTGGAATTTACTTTACTTCTGATATTATTTATTTGATTTTTCGCTCGGAATTCAGAAGCCATTATGTTTCGCTTGTATCCCTGAGAGCGAATCTGCAGCAGGTGGGTGCCCATATTTTTGGTCAGAAAACCCCCTATAACATCTCCTGGGTCTTTTCTTTCCTGGTTCTTTTGGGCATTTGTGTTTTTGCTGGCTTTATTTTGAAAAGTAGAGTCAAGGGAGTTGAGATTGTAAAATGAAGCCGATTGTTGAAACTAAAAGCCTTTCCAAATGGTACGGGAATGTCCTGGGCCTGAGTGATGTCACCCTCCAGATTGAGCCAGGGATTATAGGAATTCTGGGACCGAACGGTGCAGGAAAATCCACTTTTTTAAAGCTCATAACCGGACAGATAAAGCCAAACATCGGTACAGTCAAAGTAAAAGGACAGCAAATCAGGAACAATTACCATTTATTCTCGATCATAGGATTCTGCCCAGAACGGGATTTCTTCTATGAAGAGATGACGGGATGGCAGTTCGTAACAAGTCTTTTAAAGCTTCATCATTTTTCGCCATCAGAGATAGGATCAAGAGCTAACAAGGCCCTGGAAATCGTTGAATTGGTTGAAGACAAAGACAGAATCATCAGGTCTTACAGCCGTGGCATGCGCCAAAGGTTAAAATTTGCGCAGGCCATCGCCCATGATCCAGAAATTATCGTCCTTGACGAACCCTTGAGCGGCCTTGATCCTCTGGGAAGGCGCAAGATTATTCACCTTATAAAATCCTATAAGAGGGAGGGAAGAACGATCATCGTCTCCAGCCATGTCCTGCCTGAAATCGAAGCTATGACCAAGCGGATTATTCTTATCCATCAGGGTAAAATATTTGCTCAAGGTGATATTCACTACATCCGGGATCTGATTGATACCCATCCTCATATTATTTCTATTAAGTGCAGTAATGCCCGCCAGCTCGCTTCGAAATTCATTGAAAAGGATTATATTTTAAAAGTTCATTTCAGCTCGTCGAATGATTCTCTTCTTATCGAGACCAATAACAGGGATAAGTTATTCAGCCTTTTGCCTTCTCTTTTTATTGAGAACAAAATCGAAGTGGACGAAATAACATCGCCTGATGATAACCTTCAGGCCGTTTTTGACTATTTAGTGGGAAAGTAGGATGATCCAAAAAGATACCGGGAAATTGTCTTTTTTCTTGACCTCAGTGAAAAATATTTATTCTGTCTTCTTGTCTATGGGAAGAAGGGCGAAAAAAACAAAAATCTTTTTCTTGTTCAGTTTTTTGCCGGTTGTGATTGCCTTTATTATTAAATTTAATCAAATTTTTTCGGGCCGTGGCAAAATTCATGGCTTTTATATTTTTTCCAACTTGATTGTAGTCTTCTATCTTCAATTCCTTATCCTAATCCTGGCGCTTTTTTTCGGGACCTCTGTCGCCTCAGAGGAAACAGAAGGACAAACACTGACCTATTTGGCAACACGGCCGATACCCAAATCTGCTATCGTTCTCGGGAAGTATTCGGCCTACACTACTCTGGTTATATTGATGATGAGTGTTGGCGTGCTTTTATCGTTTCTTATTTTGAACGTGAATAACTTGGGTAATTTTTCCTTATATAGGATTCTTCTGAGAGATGTGATTGTTTTAGCCTTGGGCATTATCTGTTATACAGCGTTTTTTACATTTATCGGGACTTTTCTGAAGAAGTCTATTTTAGTCGGGCTTGTTTTTAGTTTTGGCTGGGAAAGCGTGATTCAATATTTTCCGGGTTCAACTCAGCGCTTTTCAATAGTCCACTATCTCAAATCCTTGCTGCCAGTTCCTAGAACAGGACGATTCTCTTTTCTGATGTTCAGGCTAGAGCCAAGTCCTGATGGGCTGGCCATCTTCATGCTTTTCCTTATCACGGCCATTTTTCTTGGTTTAGCCTGCTTTCTTTTTTCACAGAAGGAATATATTCTTGAAGATTAATAGAGAAGTATTCCAGACTAACAAGGCGAGAAGATCAAGTAGAGAAAACTATTAAAAATCCTTTTTTTCCTCTTTCGTTTTCTTCATTTTGAGCTTATCAATGATGGTCTGAGGAAGATCTTCGGGAATGCTGGTGTAGATGTTTACATGATCTGGGAAAGAGGTAATCTCTATCCTGTCTAAAATCTCTGCCATGTTTAAATCCTGAATCTGAATCAAAGCTGCCATGTCTTTATAACCGTTTAAGTTATCAGCCAGTTCTTGGTTCTTCGTCGGATCGCTGCTCATGATATTTATGTCAGCAATGATGTTTGTATTTTTGTAATCGAGAGAAATAGAGGCAGCATTGACGGCTTCCATGATAACGAGTTCAGGCCTTGCCGATGTTGCCTCTTTTATAGCTTCGGCGGGGATAAGAGCCGCACCCCAGAATATCGCTTCCTTATTAATTTTATTAAGCAAAGCAGAAAGTCCTTCGTTTTTTAAAACACTTTCATTCTTTTTAGCTAGAACATCTATCACAGACTTTACTGAATTTTTATTGCCTGCGGCTATGTTGGACTTGTCCAGGAAAGCAAAGCTTTCTCCATCCTCCATTTCCTCTTCTTCTTCTTCTTCTTCACATTCTTCTTTAACTGTGTAAATAGTAAAGCCGTTGTATTCTTCTTCGATCAGTTCCTTTTCTTCTTCCTTTTCTTCTTCCTCTTCTTCTTCTTCAGCTTGTTTCTCGTGTTCTTCTTCTTTTTCTTTTGCTATCTCTTCTTTAATCACCGAGAGCAAATGATCTTTGTCGTAGGTGAGGTTTATGATTGCGACACCTTCCTCGTCTCCTTTTTCCGCTTCTCCTGTTATAGCCGCAACGATAAAATTAATATCCTTCTCGGGATCAATTCCTGTCTTTGCTTTAAATTCCTCAAGACCTGTTAATTCGTCTGACGTCTCATCGCTTTCTTTCTCTTTGATTAGATTATTTATAAATTCTATTGCCAATACTCTGTGGATATCGATATAAAAGACAGCCATTACATCTTTGGGAATGAGCTTAAGCGCGCCTTCAGCATCGGCAGGGGCAGCCTTAGAAACAAACAATCCCTCTTCGCATGATGTAAGAGAACACAGAGCGAATATAACCGCAATACCAATTAACGCAAATTTTTTCATTGTTCTTCCTCCTGTATTAACTGATAAATTCTTTATGAAGCCCTAAAACTTTAACCACTATACCAAAAAATTCCTGAGTTGTAAAAAGGAAACAGGCGCCATTTTCGTTACAAAGTGTTAAAAGGGGGCATGTCCCATTTTTTGATGTTCTGTCCACACGTTGAGAATGTCTTCTTATTTTCAAAAATGGGGAATGAACCCATTTTTTGGCCCCATTTTTTTCTTAATCAATTTTTTCTTTTTAGCTTACTCCATAGATTTTAACCTGGATTCACTAATTTAATACGAAAAAAAAGTCTCAAAGGTTTTTAAAAAATTCAATTTTCTGTTATAAATTGAGGGGAAAAGCACAACAATATTTGGCTTGGAAAGGAGGAATCGTGTCCGAAAAAAGAAAAATAGTACTTCTCGTATCTTTTCTTATTTTTGCGTTTCTTCTCCCTCTGTCTGGAAAAGATGAGATGCCTTCTATTCTCAGCATGCGGGAAAGAAATGCTGTCGTTAATAATTTGTTAAAGATTCGCCTTGAAACACTTCTTCCTGAGCTGATGCGTCAGCAGAACTTTGATATGTGGGTGGTTATCTGTCGTGAGTACAATGAGGACCCGGTCTTTTTTTCCTTGGTCCCTTATAATTCCCTTGCGGCCCGACGTCTGACAATGTTAGTCTTTTATGACAGGGGAGACAAAGGTGTAGAGAGGCTGGCTGTTAGCCGTTACGGAATCAGAGATTTCTACGAAGGAGTTTGGCAGCCTGAAAAAATTGAGCAATGGGAATGCCTGGCAAAGGTTATCAAGGAACGAAATCCCAAAAGAATCGGGATCAACGAATCTGATACATTTGCCTTTGGCGATGGCCTTTCATCCTCCCTGAAAAAAAAGCTCCTTCGAGCTCTTGGACCCGAATACTCTTCGCGGCTTCATTCAGCAGAGAAACTCGCTGTCGGATGGCTGGAGAGGCGGATACCTGAGGAGCTTGAAATCTATCCCCATATTGTGGCTATAGCTCATCGAATCATTGCCGAGGCTTTCTCCAGAGAAGTCATCACACCAGGAGTGACCTCAACTCAGGATGTTTCCTGGTGGATCAGGGAAAGGTTCCGAGAGCTGCGTCTGGGCAACTGGTTTCATCCTTCGGTGTCTATCCAGCGCTCAAAAAAAAGCAAGAGCAGTGGGGATACTATCCTAAGAGGAGATCTTTTGCACTGCGATATCGGAATAACTTATCTCCGACTCAACACAGATACCCAGGAACACGCCTATGTTCTTCGGGAAGGAGAGACTGATGCTCCTCAAGGCTTAAAGGAGGCGTTGGAGGTGGGAAATCAGGCCCAGGATATTTTGATCGCTGAGTTCAAGGAGGGAAGAACCGGAAACGAAATTCTTGCAGCTGCTTTGAAAAAAGCCAAAGAAGCTGGTCTGAAAGCCAGCATCTATAGTCATCCCTTAGGCTTCCATGGTCATGGAGCAGGACCAACCATCGGCCTGTGGGACAACCAGGTTAATGTTCCTGGAAAAGGAGATTACCGCCTCTACTATGATACCTGCTATGCCATCGAACTGAATATCAGAACAAACCTTGCCGAGTGGGGAGGCCAGGAAATTCGAATTGCTCTGGAGCAGGATGGAGCCTTCACCAGAAAAGGAGTTCACTTTATTGACGGACGCCAGACAAAATTCCACCTGATAAAATAAAAATTCTCATGGATAAATTTTCATCATGGAGACAAAATAGAATTGATTTCTTCAGAGTCCTAGAGAGGGCAGCCTTGGCAAGACTGAAAAATATTTTAAAATTGGCTCTTTCTTAGAGTTATGTGATAAGAGGTTATTGCGAGTTTAAGATGAAAGAAAATAAACTAGAGACTAAAAACTTTTTTCAAAATCTTGTTAAGAGCCGAAGGAGTATCCGCCGCTACCTGGAAAAGCCTGTTGAAAGAGAGAAAATTCTGACCTGCATCGAAGCAGCCCGGTTGGCGCCGTCCGCGGATAATGTCCAACCCTGGAGATTTTTAATTATTGACGATCCGGATCTTAAGGCTCAATTTGCCAAAGAGGTTTTTTCAGGAATCTATTTCGTCACAAGGTTTGCTGAGAAGGCTCCTGTTCTCATTATGATACTGGCCCGGCTTGATATAATCGCCAACAGAATAGGGAAGCAAATCCAGAACATCCACTATTATTACATTGATATTGGAATTGCAGGAGAACATATCGTGCTTCAGGCCGAGGAGCTCGGTCTGGGCACTTGCTGGGTTGGCTGGTTCAATCCCAGAAAAGCCAGGAAGTTTTTAAAAATTCCGCGTAAGTACAAGGTTGTTTCGCTCATGGCCATGGGCTACTACGAGAAAAAACCTTCTAGAGAGAGGAAAAGGAGGAAACTCGAAGAGATAGCCTGGTTCAACAAGATTGAAGAAAAGGACTAGGGGAATAACCTGGCTTGCTCCTTGCCTTCTTTTGATGTATTTCCCAAAACAGGGATAATTATAACCGTTCCCAATTCTTATTTGCCGTTTTTTGTAATTTTCATCAGATAGTCGTCTTTATAGCTTTGTGATTATAAAAAGCTATAGGTAAGACCAAAGGCAATAGCCTGCTTGATTTGGCGTTTTTTGGAAATGTCTTTGTCATAAAATAGCTTGAAATTAATATTTATATTAATGTATTTGGAGATCATTATGGTGAAGACGTTATCCCAATTTACATCTGTTTCATCAAAGGCCTTAAATGCACTAAAGAGTTCTAATTTAGAGGTAAAAAGTGAGTTGTTAGTTACCTTCCAACTTAAATCAGTCACTGATTCAGCTCCGAATTCATTCTTTGTTTTCTCGATTTTATCTACAGTGCCCGGGTCATCGGCATACGGTACGGGAAAATCACTGGTGATGGTCTGTTTTAGGGCAATACCCAGCCGACTTTTTACTAAATCGTTTGGTTGATAGCCGACGCCAATGCTTTCTCTGAAATATCCCGGGTCCATAAAAGACGATATTTGCGTTTTTGGGTCAGTGTCGTAATTGTAACCAGGTGCAAATTGAGTTTCCGCAGTGCAGGCTATAAAAGGATTAACAAACATTCCAAGCCTATATGTTAAGACACTTTCCAGTTTAACCTCATCAATGGACTTGCGGAATTCTTGATCGCCGATCTTAGTTGAAGCGTACGTAAACTTGCCAGAATTAGCCCAATTATACTTTTCCTGGCTTTTTATAAATTTGAAATTAAAATTTAGCTGCCAGGCGAATGAGTTTTCACCACCCTGGGTCCAATTGCTTAAACTGGTTTGAGTTAAGTTGATACCTCCAACCATCTCTTTTTGCCAGCCATATTTTGGCTCCTCTTTTGGCTTTTTCTGGGCAAAAACATATGTGCCCAAAAAGATTGATAGAAACAATACAAGCACAACGGATTTCAGTTTCATGATATCCTCCGTTATTGAAGGTTTGTTTGACTATCTTTATCATAGGAAAAGATTGAATTCAAATTTCATAGAAAGCGACAGGTAGCTAGATTAAAACCTTACGATAAAACGATTAAAAGGTTAGATCTCGACTTTGAACATGCCCTTAAAGACGAAGGCAAAGATAATAGAAAGAACGAAATAAACGATAACCCAGGCCGGGATTTTCCAGAGCCAGGGGATGCTCCAGCCAAAAAGATTCATACTCTTGGCTGGATATTTCACTTCTATAGTTTTTATCGGTAGGTCTCGTGGCAAGGGGGATTCTCCCGGATTGACAAGCTCATTGATGAAGTTACGTCTAACTTTCAGAGGAGAAATCTTACTCAGCGGTCTTTGAGCGATAGCCAATTTTTTTGTGAGCCTCTGGCCGTTAACTATCAATGTTAAATCATGAACACCTTTTTCTCTTGCTTGAAGACGCCAGTTTATCTCCTCTTCTTCTTCAATTCTGAAGGGAGGAGTTTGGATATCAAAACCTGAGGAGGGTTCGAGAGCAAGATTGATATCAAGAGGGTTCTGGCCTTCTTCCATTTTGACCTTTAAGATTGCTTCTTGGCCGGGAGTTAAAGCCTCGTAGCCGAACCAGAGGTTAAGCTGGGTAACTATCAGAATGATAGGAATAATCATTACCAGCAAAGGTTTTGCCGAGTAGCTGATGTATTTTAGATTATTGCGGAGAATGTTTCCCTGGGCCTTAAAAGAGAGGCTCAGATTATCCTTGAACAACCAAAACTCTAGGAGATGAGCTTTTATCTTATTCTTGACCTGCCTTATCCCTTCTTGGTTTGAAGTGAAGCGAAAGACAAAAAGCATAAAGAGCGCTGTCAGAAATGAGATGAGTATCATGCCAATCCAGGGATTCATGCTTTGGAATGGAAAGAAGATGATATTAAAGATTTTCCCGAACATAGAATTAAATATCCACATCATCCTTTTTAATACTTAAGAAATATAGCCAAGTCCTTTTAGCTTTTTCTTTATTTCCTCCTCGGAATCGGATCCTTCGAGTTTTGCAATCTCTTTCTCCAGGCAGTGCGTGACGAACTCCTCTGGAGAAGAATAGCCGGCCATTTTGGCGTATTTTTTGACTTTATCCATTAAATCTTTATCCAGTTTTATTTTGGCCTTTCCCATTTTTTATCTCCTGAAATCTAAAATATCGGTTTTCCTACCATCTCCTTTGGTATTTCCGCACCGAAGATTTTGAGTATTGTCGGTGTTAGATCATAAAGAGCAGGAGATTTGATCTTTATCTTTCGGTTGGTGAGTAAAATTCCCGGGATAACTTCGGGAGCCATGCAGTGGTCGCCACTCCATTTTTCTGTGTTATCCTCAACAATTTCTTTTGGGATTCTTCCCAGTGGGGCAGCCCAGGAAGTGCGGTAGCCATGATTGTAGCCGACGATGATATCCGGAGCTTCTTCCACATACGGGCCCTGGTAAACATCCTTGGCGACAAATGCTCTCAATACAGGCTTTTCCCCTGTTTTGGGATCGCGGAAATTCTCTAATTTATGAGCGATCTCTCGAACTAGGGCTTCTTTTTCCTCTCCTTGTTTCACAATGCCTTCCGCCTCTCTTCCCTTTTGGTTGATGTAAAGACTGTTCAAGCCAAAAGAATAAGCTTTGGTTCTTGACCAATTAGTGTTCAGAAAAAGATCTTCTCGACCCTGTTTCCAGGGATTAATCAAGGTATGATAGCCGCTTTCTTTAAGCCATGTGTTTAGATTGAAAGAGTGGCGGAAGGGAGAAAACCCGTGATCAGACATGACAATGAGTACTGTATCTTTATCTGCCTTTTCCATGGCTCTTGCCAGCAGTTTATCCATCTCTCTATAGATATTTTCAATCGCGTTTCCGTGTTTTTTTGCCAGGTCTTGATCGTAGGAAGGATGTTCTTTATCTATAAGTCGCCAGAACATGTGCTGCCGTTGGTCAGTACTGGATACATAGTAGAAAAGAAGCCCTGAGGAAAACCTTGCCAGTTCATAATCGAACATATCCAGCCTTTCTCTAAGGACAAGATCATCCTGCTCAAGGAACTCGCCATCATCCAGAACATCGTTATCAAGAGCTTTAGTGTCAGCCGGAAGACCCTTGGTAAAGAATGGACCGAATCTCTCCTCCAGCTCTTTTGAGTATCCCTTTGGAGTGGAGATAGGAAGAGCAGCTCGACCTGGATCAATGTTAACAGGTGAAACATAAAGCTTGAAGTTAGGTCGAACCTGTTTAAGGTAAAACAGGCAGATGCCACTTAAACTCTGAGTGGGAATCATTCTGAGGTGAATTCTTTTCCATGAACTCCACTCTCCTTCTTTGAGGAGGAATTCGTGATCTTGGATCGAGATTTTAGCCACCGGATTCACCGGGTCGATAAAAACCTTAAATTCTATCGATGATTCTGGCCTGTCCTTTTTAAAAGAGTTCACAGGTCCGGGAATCCTGGCTTCGACTCTATTGGCAATGACATTGACTGGATGTATTCTTCCACCACCGATATCCTCCTTGAGTTCTTTTGCTTCTGTAGTGTAGTAGTTGAAGATACCGTAGCTTCCAAGTATATCTGGCGTTCCCATTCCGGAAATTGTTCTCTGTTTTGTAGAGACCGGAGGGTAATTTGCCGGGATTTTAAAAACGGTTGCCGGAATATCATGATCTTCGAGAATCTGCCAGAAAGCTCTTCCTTTCCGCATATTCTTTACCTCTCCTCCTGAAAGCGGAAGAACAAGGTTTCCGATTCGTAATGTTTTTTTTGCTTCTGTTGTTTCGGATGCGGAAAACAAAGGAAAGTAGCGTTCAGGATCTCTGTGGATGAAATCAAATATGGCATGCCCACCGGGATTCGTCCCGGTAGTAAAATTCGACCAAGCAACAGGACTTTGAGGTGGAATGCTTGTTCTCAAAGGGAGAAAGTCCCCTTGGCGCGCCAGCCGCTGGAAATAGGGAAGTTTCCCCTCCCTCATCCATCCTTGGAGAAGGTTAGGGTCTATCCCATCAAGTCCAAGGATAAGGACTTTTTTGGGAGTCGCTCTCTTTCCAAAAACTTTTATAGGCAGGTCTGAGCTTCCTAAAGCCAGAAGAGAGCCAGCAGCCAAGCCTAATTTAATAAATTCTCTTCGATCTATTTGATTCATTTTTTCTTCTCCCTAATATTTTTACCTAAAGAAAAATTCTGAGCGTCTATCAGTGAATGACCGTCCATGTGCGAGGGCACTTGGAGGCCAAATAATTCAAGTGCTGTAGGAGCAATATCCATTATAGAAGGACTCTTGGTGTTTATTTTTTTGCTGCAAAAAAATATGCCGGGGACAATCCTGGCGTCGATGCAGTGATCTCCACTCCAGGCTTTGGTGTTATCTTCAAAGATATGGTCACTGACCTTTCCAGTGACTGAATCCCAGGAGATTCTGTATCCTTCGTTGTATCCCACAATAAGATCAGGACAATTATCCAGGTAAGGACCAGATGGAAGTTCATCGCGATCAAAAACTTTATTGATGGCTACAGCGTTTCTTTCTTTGTCTTCTAGACCATCCAACTTTCTGATAATTTCTCTCTTTAGGGCCTTCGTTTCTTCGCCGGTATGAATTTTTCCCTTTGCTTCCCTGCCTTTCTGGTTTATGTAAACTCCTGCAAGGCCCAAACCATAGGCTTTGGTTTGCTCCCAGTCGACATCCTTAAACCACTCCTCGCTTCCTTTTTTCCCTTCTTTGAGGGAGAGATAGCCATTCAGATAAAGCCAGGAATTGAGATTCACTCCGCGGCGGAAGGACTTAAAGCCATGATCTGACATGATGACTACAACGTCTTTTTCATCTGTTTTTTCGAGAACTTTCCCCACAAGTTCATCCATTCTTTTATAGAGGTCTTCGATGACCCTGGCGCTCATACTAGCCTGCCGGCTTTGGAGCGCAGGATGACTCTCATCAAGATACCGCCAGAACATATGCTGGATGCTGTCTGTGGTCTCAAAAACACAGGTGACCAAGCCTTTTTTTGTTTTATCCATGGCATGGAAAAACATGTTTTCCCATTCCTCATGGTTTGAATAAGTCAATTCTAAGAAGGCTTCTTCACTGAGAATTCCTTCGTTCAGGGCCCAGGTATCGTTTGCTTCTCCAAGCGTTATGAAGCTTCCCAGGAGTTTTGCCAAATAGACAGAATAGATATAAGGATGGGAAAGAGGCAGAGCTGGTTTTTCCGGGTCTATATTCAGCGGAGTGAGATACATCTCGAAATGAGGATGAATTTGAGAGATATAAAAACGACAGATGGCCTTTATTTTTATTCCCAGGCCAGGGCGGAATGTAAGTTTTTTCCATTCTGAGAAAGTCTGTTTTTCCAGTTTGAATTTTTGGCCCGAGACTTCCAGTAAAGCTGCTTCTTTATCGTTATCGATTGAAATTTGAAGAGGGAGGCGAATTTCTTCATCATTTTGCGCAAGGTTATTTTCTGGGCCTGATATGTAGGTTTCAATCTTATCTCCATTTAAGGTCACAGGAATATTTATCCCGCCTTCCCGCTTTTTTATTCTCTCTTTATCTGAGGTGTAAAAGGAGAAGGTTCCCTGGCTGCCTTTCAGGTCAGGAGTACACATGCCAGAGAGGAGATGTCCTTTGAATTTTTCTGGAGGAAAGGTTATCGGTACTCTTAAGATAGTGCTGAAAATGCCTTTCTGCCCCAAGATTTTCCAAAAAGGGATGCTCCTGCGCAGACCTTTGATTTCGGGCTTTGAAAGGGGGATATTGTATTTTCCGAGAGATAGGGTTTTTTTAGGCTTTCCGATCCGCGCGGAGGAAAGATCTGGAAGATATGTCTTTGGGTCGCGGCTTAGAAAATCAAAGATGTTGTGTTTGGAGGGATTGGAACCTGTCATAAAAGAAGACCAGGCGACCGGGGATATTGACGGAATAGTTGTTTGAAGTTTAGCGTATGTTCCCCTTTTTTTAAATCTTGAAAAATTAGGAAGTTTACCTTCGGACATGTATTTTTCGGCTAGAGTCGGTTCTAAGCCATCCAGCCCGATGATAACAAATCTATTGATACTGCTTTTCTTATATGCTCTTTGCCCTTTTATGACACGAAGGATAAAACGAAGAGGCCACGAGAAAAAGGAGAAAAGAGCCAGGAAAAAAGTTAGAAAAAGGATAAAAAAAGAGGTAAGAAAGGCAAAACCCGCTCCTGGGCCTATATAAGCTTGGAGGGGAAGCGAAAGAGCAAGTAATAGAAAGATAAAAGGGAAAAAAGGGGGCAGGCTACTTTTAGAGAAAAGGGGACAGGCTTTTTTTCCTTTCAAAGGTTTTAGTTTACCAAAATGCAGGCTCCGAAAAGAAATAGCGGCTTGCGCCATTTTTTTTCTTTTCCTTGAAAAGAATTGCGTTATCCAAAATGACAATTGCGCGAAGAAAAAGTAGCCTGTTCCCATTTTATTTATTTTATTCATATGAAAAGTCATCCAGTATTATCTTTGCTAAATCAGAGATATGTAGGTCCTTACCTTGTTCTTTTTTTGACCAGAAAAAAGCATCATCCCAGGTGTGCATACCCTGTAGTTTCGAGCGGCCAAATATTTCCTTTTTCTTTACAGAGCCCTTCATATCAAAACCAGATTCTGAGAGAACGATTAAATCCGGGCCCTCGGAAAGACAAGGACCGGAGTAAATTTCTTCAGCATCAAACACACATCTCACAACCTTTTTCCCTTTGTATTCAAGTCCCTCTAATTTCTTACTGATTTCTTCTTTTAACGCTCTTTTTTCCGATGGTTCAACACAGCCTTCAGGAAATTTTTCTTTCAAGTTCAGGTAGATGCGGTTTGGTTCCATGACAAAGGCCCTGGTTGATGGGGAAATATCGGTCAGGCTTTCGGGAGAAGGATTTTTAAACTTTAAATATCCCTGCTCTTCAAGCCACACATTAAGATAGACTTCCTGTTCGATCTTGGCAAATCCGTGATCTGAAAGAAGGTAGAGGCCTTTATCATCGTCTGTTAGTTTGAGAAAAGATGTTACGATTTCGTCTATTACCCGATCGGTCTGGCTGTAGTAATCGAGAAAGTTTTGATGATACACATGGTTTTCATCTTCATAAGCATCCCATTGGAAATGTTGAAGGCGGTCCGTGCCGGTGATGACAAATTCAAAATAATCCCAATCCTCCTTCCAAAGCAAGTTAAAAGCCTTAAGACGCGCATTCAGGGTTTTAGCCAGGTCCTTCCAGAGAAATTCAGCATTTTCTCTTGATTTTTGGGTGTCAATGTCGATCTCGTATTCAAGCCTGTCAAGAGCAGCTTTGAAAGAGGGAGGATAAACTGCTTTAGATAGTTCTATGGCTACAAAACCCGAAATAAGAATTCCGTTAATTTTGCGGGCGGGATAAGTGGAAGGTTGGTTGATGATGATGCACTTTTTCCTTTGCTCTCCTAGCTTATCCCAGAATGTCTCTTTTCTTAAATCAAGGAAATTCGGGAAGCGAAGGTCATATGAGCCTCTTTTAAAGTCTGTAAAGCCAAAGATGCCATGAGTTCCGGAATTTGTTCCAGTCATGAAGTCGGTCCAGCTTACAGCAGATATTTCAGGAAGGCTCGCCTTCATCCGCTGCATGTTCCCTGAATCAATAAGCTTTGAGGTGGCGGGCATGATTCCTTTTTGAGCGAGGTCGAAGAGAAGAGAGTATGGAACTCCATCCAGGCCTATCACCAAGACTCTTTCTTTCTTTTTTCTTTTAAAAAGCGACATGAAACTCCTTATTATAGCAAGGTAGATGATGATGTCAATTTTTATCGCTCTGTCTCATTTACGCTGACTTTTTTCGTTGGCAACAGGAAAAATGAAAAGACTTGCAGGATTCTCTAAACCCTCTTTATTATCAAAATCTTGCAACCTAGATTTTACTATTTGCTATATAGATTTCACTACGTAGATTGGCTAGATCCGAGGATGATTCTGGCATCGACGATTGCACAGCCTTTTCCTCTTTTGTAGACAAAAAGCGGGTTTATATCCAGTTCTTTTATTTCCTCAAAGTCTGTAACGAGCTGAGATAGTCTTTTCAAGCATTCAGATACAGCCTCT
>JGI24422J19971_10000362_pt1 | contig 24958 bp, 28 predicted proteins | sample DeeMarSWOR152_54_FD_19971 | JGI IMG/M metagenome (IMG submission 19971) | reverse complement strand
AGCTCAGAGGGGTGACCTGAGTCGTTCCAACCTCATCTTTGTAGGTCAGGTTTGGAATAGCTCTGAGCAGGGGGGCTTCAAGCTCCACCTCCAAGAGCCTTTCCAGGATTGGTTCTGTGCTGTCGCCCCTCACCACGATGTCAACGTATGGCGACTTTATTAGTTGCATGTGAAAATACGAGGCCGTTAACCCTCCAAACACCACGGTCGTTTCTCCATGATGCTTCTTCAGCAGCCGAGCTACTTCCAGGCTACCCTGCGTGTGGACCAGCCAGTGAAGATCGACGCCGAAGGCCTTCGCCCTAAGCGATCTGATCTGCTCCTCCGGGTCATAGGCAGGGTCCTGAAGCATCTTTGCAGCCAGGTTGACTATCCTCACATCAAATCCCCTACCCTGAAGATATCCGAGAATTGTTGAGAAGCCCAGGGGGTACATCTCGAAGATGGAAGACGAGGGCACTACGTCGCTCACGGGGCCGTAGAGAAACGACCTCTTCCTGAAGTCATAGAAAGAGGGAGGATGAAGTAGAACAAGGTCGGCCTCACCCAACGAGATCACCTGATGAGGTCAGCCGGCGGAGTAGGCTCTCTCTATCAACTCTCTAAGCTTTTTCCTGTCTGTAGCCTCATCGGGGAGAAGAACCAGGTCCTCAGACTGGACTGTGGGCGTCGAGAGAATGTTCAGCATCATGAGATCGGCCTTAGCGTCCCTGTCAACGGAAATGTTCCTTTCGACCACTACGTCTTCGTAGGAAACCTTCCTNTCTGATAATAGCTCTCTTAGCATTCTTATCGTAGCGGGGCAACGCCCGCAGCCAGACGAGACATAGACTATAATCTTCATCTTATCTCACCTGGGACCGACCACACGATTCCTGCCACACGCCTAGCCCCAATGCTAATTGTGGACAGGTCAATCCACCACCACCAGCCCACGGCTGAAGCCCGATTGACGCATATTTGTCTTGCCTCTCACGTCGACCCAGGTCTTCAATGCGCTAAGTGGATGAGGGATAAACCTTTCAAACCATCAAGGTTGGACAGTCAAGCAAAGTTAGCCTCTGCGGCGACGATCGATCGATCGGCGAGAGAAACTTCTCACACCCGCTTCCCTCCCGCGTCCTCCTGAGGGAGCGAAGAATTTTTTCCTCTCGAAATCGATCCTAAGCGACATGTTCTTTATCTTGCTGCCCAGCTCGATAATGGAATTCTCGCTCATCCTCAACGACCTCTTATCATCAAGAATAATTCTCGTAGCCACGGAGCCATCTGGCAGCCAAACTTGATTCACCGCGATGATCCTGGCTGGCGCAACAAGGGACTCAAGAAACTTGGTAGGATCCGACGAGTCTTCTAGGAACTTGACTTTCTTTCCTATCGCAGCTGACAGACCCCTTGCTAGCTTCGTGAGAACATTGACGGGTATCCTTGAGAGATCCCCCTCCTTGAGGACCACAGCCAAAAAATCTTCGGTCCCGGCAGCCTTGATGTACGTGGCGTCTTGAAGCGCCGGAAACTGTGGCTCTAGGTCAAGAAGGAGCCTCGTCACATCAACATCCAGCTGAGAGACCTTCCCGGACCTGATCTTCGCCTCGCACTGCGGGCAGAAGGTCCCGCTCCTCAGGCAGAACAGGTCCAACGGAGTCTCCATCAGCCGCGCATCTCTCTGGTACATCCCGCCCAGAGGGGACGGTCTGCAGCCGTTCCGGGGAGGTCAACTTCCCTCAACTTCTGGAAGGCAAGACCTCAAAGCTTCAAGACGAGATGGCGATCTCGATCGTTGAGACGTTCAGGGTGACGTTGTTTTCCCCGGTCAACTGTTCCGTGTTCGTCTTGATCTCGCCTATCTTGAGGTTCTTGTAGAACCGACGCTGCAAGATTTGCACTGTATCGACTGCTCTGCTTATTGCTCTACCCCTTGCCTTCACGGTAACCTTCTTGTCCCCTGATTGAAGGGCAGTCATGCAGGCGAGAACGTAGTTCATGACAGGTTTTCTACCGATAAACACAACCGGCATTTCGGACATCCCGATCATCTCCCTCTTTAAGCAGGCTGCCACAGCTCTCCGAGTCAACAATAAATAGATTGCGCTCCAAGGAGCGCGAAACTCAGCGTAAGCCTATGGCTAGGCAAGTCTTTTTAGCCCAAAGCCAACGGTTTGCGGTCGGGAAAGGAGTTGCTGCTTCTGGAGCATGAGGCCAAGAAGATCGCCTCGGATCTAGGCATACCCGCTCCTTCCTCTCAGCTATGCACCTCAGCCTACCAGTGCGTCGAAGCGGCGAAGCGTTTCGGTTTCCCCGTGATGCTCAAGGCCCAGCTACCGATTAAGGAGAGACTGAAACATGGAGGAATACTGAAAGCCGGAAACGAGGAGGAAGCAGCCATCTTGTCAAGGGACATGTTCTCCAAGAGAATTCAAGGGCGCCCCGTAACAAAAATTCTGTTAGAGAAAGCCGTGCCATTCACCAAGGAGTTCTACTTAGCATACACGTTTGACTGGAGGAAACAGAGACCAATCTTCATGTTCTCCATGGCAGGCGGTGCGGGATTGGAAGACCGTGCGGAAAAGGGCGGAATCTTGGTGCTCGAAGCTGAACAACCAGAAGCAGACTTTGAGGAGACCTTTGTTAATGAGACAAAACGAAGAGGATTAGGTGAAAGAGAGGCAAGGCAGCTTCTACGGATCGCCGGCCACATGAAGAAGATCTTCGACGACTACTATGCAGAAACGGTTGAGGTCAACCCATTAGGCATGGACGAGAAGGGTGAGCTCACGGCCCTAGATGTCAGAGTGATAATAGACAACGATGCGCTATCGACTCAGAAAGAACTGCGTCAGAAACTCGCTGCAGCCTTACAGAGACCTGAGCTAGAGAAACCAATGGTTCGAGAGAACTTTGTACAGCTTGAGGGAGACGTGGGAGTGATAGGCAATGGTGCAGGACTCGTTCTGTCGACAATGGATTTGGTGAAACTCAACGGAAGTGAGCCCGCGGATTTTCTGGACTTGGGTGGAGGAGCGACCAAGGACAACGTGGTGCAGGCGCTGAAAAGGTTGTCAAAGATTCAGCCTCTACGCTGCATCGTGATTAACGTCTTGGGTGGAATCACCAGATGCGACGAAATAGCCCAAGGAATCGCAGAGTCGGTGAAGACCCTACATCTCCCCCCACTATACGTGAGGCTCGTTGGAACAAACGAGGAGCAGGGGAAGGAGATCCTCAGAGAAGCTGGTATCTCCTACTTTGACAACATGGAGGACTTGGTAACCAGCGCCGCAAAGGGATGACTCTTCGATGGTAATTATGATCGACAGTTCCACAAGAGTTCTCGTCCAAGGAATAACGGGGACTCAAGGGTCCTTCCACACCCGTTTGATGTTGGACTACGGTACGAAGATAGTGGCAGGAACTTCCCCGCGAAAGGCTGGACTCGAGGTTGAGGGCATACCCGTCTTCGGCTCTGTGAAAGACGCGTTGGCGAAGCATTCGGTCGATGCTTCAATAATTTTTGTGCCAGCTGCTTTCGCACGTGACGCAGCACTGGAAGCAATCTCCAACAACATAGGACTGCTTGTGGTTGTCACCGAGATGATCCCTGCACACCACGCTTTTCAGATAAGACAGGCAGCGCAAAAAGCCGGGGTCAAGATGGTGGGACCGAACACCCCGGGAGTCATCAGTCCCGGGAAATCCAAGATCGGCATCATGCCAAGCCACGTTTTCAAGCCCGGAGAGGTTGGCGTTGTCTCGAGAAGTGGAACCCTGATGTATGAGATTGCCAACACACTCAGCTCAGCTAACGTAGGGCAATCGACGTGCATCGGAGTGGGAGGAGATCGAATAGTCGGCTTGGGAGTTGTGGATGTGCTTAAGCTCTTCCGAGAAGACCCCGCAACCAAGGCCGTCACGGTCATTGGTGAGATAGGAGGAGGCATGGAGGAAGAGGCTGCACAATACATCGCCGCAACCAAGTACCCAAAGACAGTGGCGGCCTTCATAGCCGGAAGGACAGCTCCACCGGAGAAGCGAATGGGCCACGCAGGAGCCATAATAAAGGGCGACATCGGGACATTCAAGAGTAAGCTCGAGGCACTGGAGGCAGCAGGGATAAAGGTCGCCAAGAAACCCTCAGAAGTCGCTGAGATGTTGAGGAAAGTTATTTAGTCAGCGTACAGGATCCACGGCGACCCAGGTTGCCAATCCGGGATCCAACGCTACTGCAGATAGCCCAGAAACGAAGACTCTACTTCAAGATCTGCAGACGATGCGGAGCGAGAAATCCGCCTGGAGCGGCAAAGTGCAGGAAGTGCAGAAGCTACAACCTTAGGTGGAAAAGAAGAGAAATCAAGAAATAGCCAAAGAACATCCACTATGGTAAAGGGCCGGTGGTCTAGCCTGGTATCAAACACAACTGACAGATTGACGCCGCCCTCACAGCGCCACAGCAACGAGGAAACGGCGGAGGTCAGGGGTTCAAAGCCCCTCCGGCCCATCCCTCCACCATAATCTTGTCGACCGATTCGATCGCGATCGACTAAAGACAGACTAATATGCGGGTTGCCGCAACCACGGAACAATCAGGGTGCCAACTGTGATGGTTGAATGGGATAAGAATCGGCGTTACTTCGACAACATTCTGGATGCCATCGGCAGAACGCCCATGATCCGGTTGCAGAATGTCACCGAAGGCTTGAAACCCATGATCTTGGGGAAGCTCGAATGGTTCTCTCCATCAGGCAGTCTCAAGGACCGCATCTACCACGAGATGGTGACAAGAGCTATAGAGGACGGCATCTTGAAACCGGGAATGGAGATCATCGAAACATCAACCGGCAACGCGGGGATCGCATGTTCACTCATCGGGAATTTGAAGGGCTACAAGGTAACGATCGTTATGCCTGCCGGCATGAGCCAAGAGCGGATGAAAATGATACGATCGTACGGAGCAGAGATCATAACCACGCCCGGCGCCGAATCAGACGTGGATCTCTGCATCGAGAAGACTGCAGAAATCAAGAGGCAGAACTTGAGCAAGTATTGGGAGCCGCACCAATACACCAACCCACACAATATCGCAGCTCACTACAAAACAACAGGCCCCGAGATTTGGGAGCAGACAAAGGGTGAGGTCGACGCGTTCGTCGCTTCGCAGGGTACAGGCGGCACAATTACCGGCGTTGGCCGCTACCTGCGAGAGAAAAACCCAGATATCGGGTTGTACGCAGTAGAGCCCACAGAAGCTCCACTGTTGTCAAAACGCAGGTGGGGATCACACAAGGTTGAGGGCATCGGTGATGGATTTGTACCCCGCAATCTCGATCTTAGCCAGTTGACTGGGGTTATCACCACAACCTCAGAAGAATCCATTGAAATGAGCCGCCGACTTGCAATAGAGGAGGGCGTCTTCTGCGGCATTTCATCTGGATGCAATGTGGCTGCCTGCGTCAAGCTGGCCAGAACGCATCCGGACTTGCATATGATTGTGACGATGATAAACGACACAGGTCAACGCTACTTCTCCACGGAACTATGCGGCGAGGAGAAGCACGTGGAAATCCCAGAACGCAGCCATCCGATGGACGACTACACCATCAAACAGCTCGATCTATACCAGTCAAGGTGGGAGATCATCGAGTAGCTTCAAGGACGTAGTCAGCTTCTTTAGCGTAGCGACAAGTGCATCTGACTAAGGGGTAGGTCACAGAGCTTCGTGGAGATTGACATTGGCACTACGATTATTCATCTTTCACAAAATGCTAAACCGATCAAGCACACGCGTGTCTGTCTCGGCAGATTTCATAAATGAATTCGTTCCAATGCGAAAAAATCGGCCCTACCCAAACAACGCTGAAAGCCCAGCTAATGCCTCTTCTTCCTTCTTTTCCTCCTTCTCTTCTGGCTTCTTCGGTTTCTTTGCTTCAGCCGCCGCTGCGGTGGTCGCAGGGGCCGCTACTGTTGGCGCCGCTGTTAGGGCTGTTTTTAGAGCTTCATCTATGTTGACTTCCGAAAGCGCGGCGACAAGTGCTTTTCCTTTTGCTTCGGCATATTCGATGCCGGAGGCCTCTATGACTTTCTTGATGGTTTCTTCGTTGATTTCTTTACCGGCTTTGTGGAGGAGTAGGGCTGCGTAGACGTATTCCATTTGTTTGTCCCCTTGGTTGTAGGTATTCGCCTCTTTCCCTGTTCTTAACTTTTTGCTTGGGTCGATCGACTGATCTGTCTATCGATTGTGGGGTTGGGAGTTAGACCCCGGATCTCACCGCTTGGCTCAGGGCTTGTGCCGCGACGTGCGCACGTTGAAGGAGCTCCAAGACGGTCTCGGGTGATGGATAGCTTGCGGTAACTCCTAGCACTAGGGCCTGCCGTGCAGCCATTGAGATGAGCATAGCCATGTTCTCACGTGTGGGGTAGGCTGAGTGTAGGCTGAGGTTGAGGGCTTCGGACAGGGCTTGGGCCAGGTCTCTTCGGTACGCCTTTATGTCTATTCTCAGATCGGAGCCCGGGATGAAGGTGTCGCCGTCGAAGGCGGCTATGGTCTCCAGCCCTCTTCTGACGGTTCTTATGTCCATTTTGGCGAGAAGGCTTGCGAGGGCAGGGGAAATGGTCTCTCCCTTCTCTGCTACGAGTGTGTCCCTTGCTATCCAGATATTGCCTCCTTCGATCTTGGTTGGTATCTTCAGTTTCCCGAAGTCGCTCAGAACAGGCCCTGGAGTCAAGCCTGTATTGGACTCGGGGATAACCACTTCTATGTCTGCTTCGTCACCGGCTTTTGCGTGCATGAGTATCTTGCTCTTTTCCAGTATTATGTTTACTTTGAATGGGTTTTGGTCTGTAAAGATGAAGCCAAGCGGCTCCTTCTCATCCTCAACAAGCCTCTTCAAGTGTAATTTGCCCGCTTTCTCAGCTGCTCTCGAGAACAACGTCTTTTTGCAGACGGCTATCTTTGCCTGCCCCCTAAGTTTTCTCCTCATTTGATGAAGAACGCTCGACCTTACCTTTCGTAGTCGGAAGGAGAGAATCGTATGATGACTCGAGATTACTTCGATGAGTCTATCAACTCCACGTGTCTTCTCGGTTCTTCTTACCTGCTTCTGCATCACTTTCCCCCAGCAATAGCGACCTTGACAGGTGAGCCCATGGTTGCCTTTATGTAGACTGAACCAATGTTCTTGAACCTCTTCTCCAGCTTCTCCACAACTCTTCTCGTAGCTGCTTCCGCGTTTCCAGCCACATCCTCGTCCTTCATATTCTCTGTGCCGACTATGCAGCTCAGCTGAGTTGTCTTCCTAAGCTGCACGGTCACCGTCTTGACGTACTTCTTAACGAGGTCTCCAATATCTTGTCCTGGCGTAATCGGCACAGGCCTCTTTCCCCTCGACCCAAGGGCTGCCCCGATCGCCCTGGCGGCGGAGCCCATTATCTGGGCTTCCACCAAGAAGTGATCGTATCTCGAGGCGAGCCGCTTAGCCTCCTTCTTATTGCCAACCAGGGACTCGACCTCATCCTTCTCTAGAACTCGGTCGACCCCCTTGGTCCTGCGAGCCTCGAGCGCGATGTTCCCAGTTGCGATCACGCAGATCTTCCTGCTCTTCTCGCCCAAGCCGTTTGGAAGCTCGACCTGCTCAGCAAAGCGCTTCTCTGGCTTGCTAACGTCCACTCCCTTCACATTGAGAATGAGTTCAAAGGATTGCTTGAAGTTCGTCTTCTTCATTCCCGCTCTGGCGCCGCTAACCGCCTTCACAAAAGCCTGTGTACGAATCGACACGGTTACCCCTCTCCCAGCACATTGTCATACTTACCCTGCTTGATAGCACGGGCAACCTGCTTGGGGTCCTCGCTCTCAACCGTGACACCCATGCTCACACATGCACCTACAACCTCTCCCACCGCACCCCTCAACGTCTTTGCAAGCATCTGGCCCCGCTTCGCCTTAGCTATCCTGACAACCTGCTCCATGGAAAGGTTGCCGACAAAATCCTTGCCGGCGGTGGCAGACCCTTTTTCCTTGGAAATCTCCTTGGCAACCAAAGCTGAAACCGTCGGAGTCCCCACCTCGACCCAAAAATCCTTCGTCTCTGTATCGACAATAACGGTGACAGGCACCCGCATTCCGAGGAAGTCCTTGGTCTCTTCGTTTATCTTCTCAACAACCGCGAGGACATTTACGCCTAGGGGCGCGAGAGCAGGGCCTAGCGGTGGCCCCCCTGTTGCTTTTCCGCCTGCTACTAGCGCCCTAACCGTTCTCTGTGACATCTTCGGTGCCGCTCTTCTTTAGTGGTGTGCTGAGACGGTTTTCCGGCAGTATTTATGCTATGCAGTTTCAGCTAGATCGGTTTGAGCGTGTCAATGACCATACCCAGTTGGTGACGGACAGCAATCGATCCAATTTTCACCAGACGCGGGAACCAAATCCTTAAGAGATTTCAAATGGCAGTAGATCCGAGCGTTCTGCGATGCCCCCCAGAACAAGGAGCCCTAGCAAGCTCAGCAATATCATCACTTTGCTGACGGATTTCGGAACCACAGACACCTACGTGGGCGCCATGAAAGGAGTTATCCTCGGGATCAGCCCCACTGTGAGAATAGTTGATCTCACACACGACGTTCCAAGATTCAATATCAGATATGCGGCTTTTCTCCTCAGAAGCGCTACTCCATACTTCCCGCGTGGAACCATCCACGTCGTCGTGGTGGATCCTGGTGTTGGTTCACCGCGCAAAGCCGTGATTGTCGAGACCAGACGAAGCTTCCTCGTGGGCCCTGACAACGGGGCCCTATCTCCCGCCGCCCGCCTTGAAGAGGTGAAGCGGATAGTGGAAATAGAGAACGATAAGTACATGCTTCCGCGGCGCTCTAGGACCTTCCATGGCCGCGACGTCTTCGCTCCGGCAGCAGCCCATTTGGCCAAAGGTGTTCCTCTAGGCGAGTTCGGCCATTTCCGCCACAGATTCGTCGATCTCCGCTCATCGGAGCCTCAGATAAGGGACGACGAGATTGTCTGCGAAGTTCTTCACATCGATGGCTTCGGGAACATCATAACCAACATCGACCCCATTTTTCTGTCGAAGATCGGCATAAAGCGAGGCTCAATGATTAGCGTGAAGTCAGCCTTACGAGCCTCCAGAATGCAGCTCTGCAGAACGTATTCCGACGTCGAAAAGAGGAAGATGCTCGCCCTTATCGGGAGCCATGGCCTACTTGAGATAGCGACAAATCAGGGAGACGCAGGGAAGAGTCTGGGGACAAGGATCGGGAGAAGACTGAAGGTCAAGATCATAGACTAAAGTATGGATTAATCTCAAAGAGCAAGCAGCCGAGTGCAGGATTCGTCTGCCCGCGCGATGATCTCGACTGATCGAATAATGATCGAAGCGAATCCTCGAGTCTCTACCGACAGTTGCCGGAGCGATCGTGCACCTATGGAGTGTGTTCTTCCTGCTTGGGAGCTCCGATGTTCGTTAGCCTACTCTCCGAGTTTATCTCCTCTAGGTAGCCGGCAACACTTTGGGAAACAAGGCTTCTCCAATCTTTCTTCTCTCTCATGCGCCTCCGAATTTCGGCTGACGAGTACTTCTCTCTGTTGAATAGGGGTGAGGGCTTGACCTGGTAGCCAGCGTCTATGAACAGTGTTCTTACCAGATTGTTATTAGAGTAGACGACATCGAACTTGGGGCAGAAAGTCTTCACGTACGAGACCCAGATGGAGTGAGTGCCCACGTCGGGGACCGGCACGATCAAACACTGCCCTAGGTCAACACCTCCGTCCAAGAGGCTGCGTCTAACGATCTCTATTCTCTCGCCGGCGGTAAAGGGGTTCTCAGGGGTGTAGCTGAATTGGGCGCTCCCAATCGCTAGAACGATCTCGTCAACCTCCCGAAGAATGACCTTGGCGACTTCGAGATGTCCGATATGGAAAGGCTGAAACTTGCCCAGAAACAGTCCTCGAACCATGAAGCTTTGTCCACCTCCAAAGACAGTAGGGTTCCTCCTTGCAGCTGCCAAATAGTCTGCCGCCTTGAAGTATTTCTCTTTTGAGTTTCTCATCGCTCGGGTCCACGAAGGTGTTTCTGGAAGCTTGTGTTCTTGAGCCCAGCGCCTTCACAGGTGATGCGTCCTGGCGTTCCCTCCTCACCATCGACGGAGAACCTTACCCCGGCTATTTCTTGGGCTACGTAGATGGAGGTTAGTGCATGCGTTGTAAGCTGGGTCACCTCTATTCGAGACGTGCCGTCTGCTGCTGCCATGTAGACGACTAGTTGATCTCCGAGATGCCTGTCCACAGGTTTCTGAACTCTGAGTTGTTCCAAGAGTCTTTGCGCAGCTTCTCGACCCACAATCTCAGAGGTCTTGCCCGGGCGCCCCAGACTGTCCCCTGAGAGGACGCCGCCTGAGGTGAGGTGAGCGACCAGACTGATCCCGCAGCCCGGGCTTTCTGAACACCCGACATCACCCGGCTGCGTCTCCTCAATCTCGAGAGCGACTTCAGGAAAACCGGATTTTGCCAGATGCTCTTTCGCACTCGCCGCTATTCTTCTTGGGATATGACTTGGAAGTCTGGAGCTGTACACCACACCCGTAATCTCTTCCAATCCTCCAAACTCCGTAATCTCGATAGGCTTGAGTCTGGTTATGGGGTGACAGCGGACTCTCAGCTCCCCTTTGCCTACTGGATAGAAGCCTCTTCTAACGAGGTCAACCTCCATCTTGCACCCCATCCTGACCAAGGGTGGTTGTAAGACCTGCTGAAGAAACTCAACAGGAGGAGCCAGCGGGTTGTTCGTTCCGCCGATCAAATCGACCTCGACATGCCCAGACGCGAAACACATAGGAGGCATGAGCGCCTGGAGCACTAAAGTTGTGGAGCCAGCGGTTCCGATGTCGAACCGCATTGATCCACTTGATATGCGTGTCGGCTCGAAGCTGACTCTTCTCGAGCCCACGTGAAGGCCTGTAGCTCTACCGGAAGCTAGCTTCGCAACGGATTCCGCTGCCGCAAGGTGCTGGGGCCTGAGTCCAGGCTTGGTGCGCTTCGCCCTAACGTTGAAGACCTCCACCGGCGTGAGGGTTAGTGCTGAGAGAGCCAATGCAACCCTGAGGATTTGACCACCTCCGCTCCCGTGGCTGCCATCTATCGAGATGAACGATCTCAATGGAGGATCCCCTCATCCGCTGTCTGCATAGCCTCGAGTTCCTTTGATATAGCGTGAAGAAGTTCATCTATTCCCTCCCCTGTGAGGCAGCTGATTCTGATTGCCTGCCGTTTCAGCGCTCTGTCAAGGTTCTCCAAGTTCTCCTTCGGAGACAAGTCGATCTTGTTGGCAGCTGTCAGCAACCTGGTGTCTTTCCCTAGCAACTCGCCCACGCTGCGGTAGATGGACATTTGCATCTCGATAGGAATGCCGCAGGCTTCGCTTGGATCGAAGAGAAAGACTGTCAAGTCCCCTAGGTGTCGAAGCGCGGCTATCGCCCTGATTTCTATCGGGTTTCTCTTGGAGAGAGGCCTGTCCAGAAGCCCTGGCGTGTCGACTATCTGAATAACCCTGCCTCCTAGATCTCTGTGGCCAACATTGACATGTTTTGTCGTGAACGGATACGCGGCGATCTTGGGTTTTCCTGAAGATATCCTCTTCACCAGAGTTGACTTGCCTGTGTTCGACGGCCCGCAGACCAGCAGGCATGCCTTGCTAAAATCGATATCCGGCAGCTTTCTGAGAACGGCTCGGGCTCTAGCAAGTTCATCCAACTGTGGATCTATCTGTTTGAGAACTGAGGCCAGCCTTCCGAAATAGCTCCTCCTAACCGACGCGTAGCCTCGACGGATGTTCCGCATCCTTCGGAGATGGCTGCGTTGCAGAGATTCCGTTCTCCCCAAGGCCCACTTGACCGCTCCCATGTCCTTCTTGAACCGGTCGAGACCGACTACCGTGTCCAGAACCTCCAAGTAAAAGGGATGAACTCGCTCGATTCTCGGCGTCTCTCTCAGCAGAGCGCGAAGTCTCCGGGAAATCGACCCTCGGGCTGCTTTCACCCTTGCCTCTTCCGCCAAACGGGGCCTTTGCCCCTTCGCTGAGACATGGATCGAAGCAGCTTTCTGCCTGGCTTTTCTGAAGGCCTGCTCCAGTAGCTCCTCTGCCCGCGGAACGTGAGGAAGCCGCTCGAAGGGCTGCGTCCCCAAACACCCCGCAAACACTTATCTACGGAGGTATTTTGCTATGGCGTACAAATCGAAGGGATCTGAGTATGTCCGCTCTTCCATTTCCGTTTCCGGGAGCCACGACGATAGGCATACGTTCACCTACTGGGGTAATCATCGCCTCCGAGAAAAGACTCTCCTATGGTTACTTCGTTGTCAGCAAGAACGTTAGGAAGCTCTTCAAAGTTACCGATCGCACCGGCGCGGCCTGCGCCGGCATGGTTGCGGACATGCAAGTGCTCGTTCGTGACGCCATCGCGGCTGTCAATCTCTACAAGCTTGAAATGAAGAGAGAACCCTCAGTTCAAACAGTTGGGAAGATCCTCTCGAACCACCTCTTTGGACGGAGGTACTATCCTTACCTCGCTGAAACGATTGTTGGAGGCGTCGATGACCGAGGATCACACGTCTTTGTGCTGGATCCCATAGGCTCCCTGATTGAGGACGACTATGCGGCGGTTGGGACCGGCGCAGAGGTCGCCATAGGTGTCTTGGAGGCAAACTACGAGCCTGATCTAAGCAAGGATAAACTCTACGATCTCGCGGTGAAAACAGTGAGATCATCTATAAGCAGGGATACAGCGAGCGGCAATGGCATCGACCTGATGCTTTTCACTTCGCAAGGCTTGGAGCGAGAAGAGACAGTTGGCGTCCAGGCTTGAACTTGCAGGTCGCAATGGATGAATGCGAGACAATAGCCAAACTGAAGAGGAAACTAGCCAAGCAACGCTATCACTTCATCGGGAATCTAGCTGCGGTCAAGGCCTGTCGATGGCTGCATGAAAGCTTGGTAAACGGCAAGGCTTGCTACAAACAGAAGTTCTACGGTGTAAGTTCCCATCGCTGCGTCCAGCTCTCACCTTCGCCCTTCCATTGCACCCAGCGATGCGTGTTCTGTTGGCGAATGCAGCCAAGTGATGTCGGGGTCGATTGGAACGAACTTCAGCCCAGAACTCCCGACGACCCCGAGCGGATTGTTGTGGCCGCAATAGAGGAGCAGAGGCGACTGGTTTCGGGGTACAAGGGCAACCCGATGGTTTCACGCCGACGCTACGAGGAGGCCTGTGACCCTCGACATGTAGCCATAAGCCTAGCCGGCGAGCCGACGCTCTATCCGCACGTGGGCTCCCTAATAGATTGCTTTCGTCAGAGGGGGTTGACCTCTTTCTTGGTTACGAACGGCACGAAACCTGATGCCTTGGCTAGTCTCGAGGATGAGCCAACTCAGCTATACGTGACTGTAGCCGCCCCCTCTGAGGAGATTTACCGAAGAGTCTGTAGCCCATTGGTCCAAGACGGATGGAAGAACTTGAAGACAACCTTGGAGATGCTCAGCAGTTTCTCCTGCCCTACCGTCATTCGCCTAACCCTTGTCAAGGGCCTGAACATGATGATCCCTGAAGAATATTCCAAGCTGATCCTGTCCTCTGAAGTGACGTACATTGAGGCCAAGGCCTACATGCACGTAGGATACTCAACTCGAAGGCTGGGCTTCAAAAATATGCCTAGCCACAGGGAGATCATGGCGTTTGCGGCGGAGCTGAGTCGATTGACAAGGTACAACCTGATCGACCAGCAGATAGAGAGCCGCGTTGCTCTTCTCAGTAAGCTTGAAAAGCCGATAAAACTCAACTTCTAGGTGAGCACCGGATGAGCTTTGAGAAGGCTATGGAGAAACTTAGAAGAGACCTCTCGGTGAAGGCTGAGGCTCGAGAAGAAATTCTGAAGCTCGGAAGAAGAGCCATCCAAGAGTGCAGCGCAGCCATCATATCGCTACATCGACAAAAGCTGAACGAGGCAGATCGCCGCATCGCCCAAGTCGAGGAAATCCTTTCCCTTGCAAAGCAGGCTAGTCGACAAGAAAGGGAGCTCCGGTACCACGGCGTGATGAACCAAGCCTACCAAGAGTACTGTGAAGCAAAGCTCCTACGCGAATATGTGAGGACAGGGAAGCTGATGTCGCCGACGAAGATACGAGCTCCTCGTGAGGCCTACATCCTTGGATTGGCCGACTTCTGCGGTGAGTTGAGAAGATCATGCTTGGACAACATTAGGAGAGGGGAGCTAGCCAAGGCGATCAAAAACTTTGAAACAATGGAGAAGATCTATGACGAGCTGATGATCACTCTTCATGCCGCACCCTACACAAGGGGTCTTCGTAGAAAATGCGACCAAGTGAGAGCATTAGTCGAACACACGCGCGGCGACGTCACAATGGAATACCAGAGGGCTCGAATAGAAGACATGATGACAGCCGTGGTGAAGAGCTCTGGCAGAAAACAGCGTCACACCGCCGCGCCTAGGCTGTAAAGGTTGAAACACGCTTGCCCACTCCCGAAGGAAGGTGTCAGTGTTCGCATCGGCCAGCGACAATTCCCGGAACATTCTCGATTCGACGGGCTGCGAGGACCCAAGTCCTACTCGCAGCAAAAACAGTCATGGAGGATGTCGTCAAGGAAGACCCGGAACTAGTAGCCGGGGTTGACGTGGCTTATGACTCTAGGAGCGGCGCTGCAGCAGTTGTCGTAATTTCCATGAACGATCGCTGTGAAAAGGAATCCAAAGTTTTTCTCGGACGTGTTGGATTTCCCTACATTCCCACCTTCCTCGCATTCAGGGAAGCGAGGTTCATATTTGCCGCGCTTCGTCGACTCAAAACCCAACCAGACATATTGATGGTGAACGGCCACGGCTTGGCACACCCTAGACGTTGCGGGCTCGCCACCCATGTGGGTGTTGTGGGAAAGATCCCTTGTATAGGCGTATCCTCGAGCTTGCTCAAGGGATATACAGTCGACTTGGACAGAGGAGAAAATTATGTCTTAGACAAGGAGGGGAAAATGGCGGCCAAGATGATCCAAACACCCAAGGGACCTATCTACGTGAGCGTGGGAAACATGATCTCCCTCAAGAGAGCCGCTGAAGTAGTAACCCGCGTAATCGATGGAGGCAGACTACCTGTTCCAATACGGCTGGCTCACAAGGCCGCGAGATCTCTACTGAGAGAGAGCCGCAGTCCAATGAGGTGAAAAAGAGTGAGTGAGATGCTGCGTGGATCTAAGGAACGTCTTCTTCTCCTGCTGGCTAGGAGAAGCTCCTATGTCATGCCTTTCGAAGCTACGACATCCTCGCTCGCCAAAGAACTGGGGATATCGCAGCAATCAGCCTCGAGGCAACTCAGGAGCTTGGAGAAGCTGGGATTCGTCCAACGAAAGAAGAGCGGAAGAAGGAGTTTCGTCAAGCTGACCCCTGAAGGTCTCAGGTCACTCAGGGAAATCTTTGTCGAATACAGGGGGGTCTTCGAGATGCCCACAAAACTCGTTCTCCAAGGAAGAGTGTTCTCGGGAATAGGTGAGGGTTCATACTACACCAGCCTAAAGGGCTACCTTCAGCAGTTTGAGAAGAAGTTCGGGTACAGGCCATACCTCGGCACCCTGAATATCAGGCTGGACAACAGAGGCTCCATGGAGAATAGGTTGCTAATGGAGAGGATGGCTCCCGTAGAGATGACGGGGTTCAGCAACAGGAGTAGGACCTACGGGGCAGCGAAATGCGTGCAAGCGATTCTAAACGATTCCGTGGAGTGCGTAATAGTCTTCTCGGAGAGAACGCACTATGACTCTTCCGTTGTTGAGGTCATGGCTAGGGACTGCTTGCGCGAGACACTTGGGTTGAAGGATGGAGATCGAGTAACCCTATCCGCTAGCTTTCCTCCAAGCGTCCTGCTTGAGAATCTTCTTAACCGCAGCTGAGCTGCTGTGAATTGGGCTGCTCTTAAACTCCTTTATTCTCACGGCCTTTATCTTCCACTTCATCTTCTTCTTTGTCTTTAGGAAGTCCCTCATCCATCTCTCTTGATCATAGCCAAACGCCACGACATCGGGCTTAACCTTCCGCACGATTTCCTCGAATGAGAAACGCTCGCTTCCCAGGATTGCTTTGTAAACTGGCTTGAGAGATTCGACCAATATTCTTCTAGCCTCCTCGTTAAACACCGGCCCCCGGTTTCGCACCTTCCTGACAGTCGAGTCTCTTGCAACAACCACAATAAGTCGGGCGTTCTTTCCTCCGGCCCTCTTGGCTTCAGAGAGATACATCACATGGCCAGGGTGAAGCAGATCGAAAACGCCTGAAGCCAAGACCGTTCGAACCATCGTCAGTAACCCTGCTCATCTACCAAGTGAATCTAGCCAAACCTAATAGCCTTAGCGCGTCAAGCAGTCCCTCGGAATAAGAGACGGATGCCAACGCTGTCTCAGCATCCCCAGCAGCGAGGAAGTGCTTTGTGTCTTCAGCGTAGTTGCGAGCTTGAGTAGCCACCCGCTCCACATCATCACCGCTGAGAGATGCAGGGAGGTCTCTCAAGGCTATGTCCCTGAGAACCGCTTCCGCCTTTTCAAGATATCTGCCCGTCCTTTCAGCGACTTCGTTTCTGGCGCGATGGCCGCGTACCAACTTTTCAGGAGCACCGGCGATGAGAACCAGGGCTTCCTCCTCCGCGAAGTGAAGGTCTCCAGGGAACACTAAGCAGTGAGGCGGCTGACGGAAGTCCTGTAGCCTGATCTCCTCAAGGGTTCCTGCCGCAATTATTACATCGGGATATCCAACCCGAGCTAGGCCGATGGTCAGCATTTCCGGCCTCACCACATGTCTCTTCTTCCTCTCCTCCAAGATTAGAAGCATTTGAAGAGCATCTTGAATAGACAAGCCGCCGTCCTTCGTGTCGAGGAGAACCAATGTATGAAGACCCCTCGCCAAGTTCTCCTTGATCCCCTGGTAGGCTGACTGAACCAAGTCTAGGTCCTTCGCCTTGGGGATCGTGACAGTCCGGCCGAATTTGTATGACTGAAGGCCGCAGGCGCTCGGAGCGCTTGAGAAAATCGACACGCCGTGAAACACCAGAGTCTGAACACCCATTCTGGCGGCCAGGAGGCTGAGCGAGACATGGGTTGTGGCTGCGAAGGGGTCCCCGGGAACAAGTATGGCGACTTCCGCGGATCGGGCCTTCACCACAACATTTCTCTGTTGCTCCTCTAGTAGGCTTCTTCCAGCTTCAACGATCTCTCTTCCCGATTTCTTCTCCAGTTCGCTTCTTAGATCCTCAACAACACGGCCTGTGTACACGTCTAGAAGGACAAGGTCTGATTCTCGAATCGCGCGCAAGGCCTGCAACGTCATCCCTTCCACTCCATCCACTCCAAGCCCTATGAAAAAGAGGGTCATACTCGACTCCACGAGCCATCGAGAATTCTGTGGGATTTATCATTTTTCAACGGGTTGTGAAGAAGGCTGACATTTTTGGCTGAATCATTCCCACAGCGGGGGCTAGTATGCCCAAGACCGATCGGCCCAACACGTCGATTGATCTTCATCTAGAGGGCCTAAGAAGACGATCGATCACAACTGTGCTCTTACGCATCTTGCTCTCCATTCTTGTTATTTTGGAGGCAGTGCGACTCCCATCTCGCAGTGGAGAACGTTCTAAAGAAACAGTGAGCCAGCGACTTTGAGAGCCTTATGGGTTCTGGTATCTTCCCGTGAATAGTAAATCTATTCAACAAACCGAGCCCTTCCTCTAACTCCGCTCCGAAACACCGCAGGAAGACCTGGTATCCCGTCCTAAGCTTGACCCTTGCTCTCGCTCCGTTTCTTTGGTATACGGAGTATCTGCGCTCCCAGTCGTTCGGAAAGTATTCTTCGAAGTACTTCTTGAGTCCTTCAGACGCATCATACGTCACGCACATCGTCGGTAGGCCAAGGGATTCATGAAGTACACTCAGATCGACAACGTTGAACCAGCTTATGACGCATCCGTTGAGCATGAGGGCGTTGATGTCTTCTCTTTCCAAATCCCGAAACATCCGAATGATGTTCTCGGTGGAATCCATTCCACCTACACGACAAAAACCCAGCGAAAAACCATCGACGACTCCATCCGTCCTCATCACCACTCCGGCCAAAGCAGCTCGATCGCTCATCTCACGCACAAAGCTTTCAGCTACCCCGAGAACACGCAGACCCTTCTTTCCCAGGTGCAGCCGCATCCACAATCCAGATACAAGCCTCGTCTCAGAGACTTAAAGCTCTCTGCCAACTGAGGAGAAAACTGCAGCTCCAAACTAGATTTACAGGCCCATAGGAGATATCTTATATTTCGAGCGCCAACCTTGAACGTTCGGCCAGTCACCTTTTCCCGGAGGATGCTGCCATGGACCAAGTCGATCTCGATCAATCATCTCGTATCATGGTAGTAGGGTTAGACGCCCTTGGGCTGGCGGCGTCTGCGGCGAGAGCTGGCTACTCAGTCTGTGCCGTGGACTACTTCGGCGACGTCGATCTCAAGAACCTCTGTCTTCATTCGCAATCAATCATTCAGCAGAGGGTGGAGGAATCTTCGGGGACCGTTGAAGCCCGCTACAGCCCTCAAGGCCTTCTTGAGATAGCTCGACGCTTGGTGTCTCTGTGTAAACCTCAATTCATGCTGCTGGCGTCGGGACTGGATGACTCGGGGAACATCCTCGAAGAGCTAAATGAGTTGGCTCCCATTCTCGGAAACTCACTTGGCGCCATTAAACGCGTGCGAGATAAGAGGTTCTTCTTCGATGAACTTGGTCGACTATCACTACCGCACCCCAAGACCATTTTCGCAGCCGACAGAGAGGAGGCTAAAGCGGCGGCGGCTCAAATCGGATTCCCCTTGGTGATGAAGCCTTGGTCCACCTCGGGCGGAACTAGGATCGAGCTCGTCAAGAACATGAAGGACCTCGCGGAATCCTTCGCAAGGGTCCGCGGCGCGTGCTCTCGCGTGCTCGTGCAAAGATATGTCCCCGGGGTTCCGGCTAGCGTCTCTGTTATTTCAGCCTCCGGACGTGCAAAGTCCCTCGCGGCTAGCAAACAGATTCTAGGGGATCATAGACTTTTCCAGCAGCACGCCTTTGGTTGGTGTGGAAATGTTGTTCCAATTTCCACACGTCGAGACATAGTCAGAGAGTGTATGTGGATAGCTGAGGAAGTTTGCGTACACTTTGGATTGGTTGGGTCGAACGGTGTTGATTTCGTGATCTCGCCAGAGGGCCATCCCTACGTAATTGAGGTTAACCCCAGGTTTCAAGGGACACTTGAATGTGTGGATAAGGCTTTTGGGCTAAACGTGGTTAAAATGCATGTGAACGCTTGTCTGCGTGGAAAACTGCCGACCAAGACTGCCCATCAAAGAGCTTTTTGTACCAGGCTCATAGTGTTTGCCCCAGAGAGATGCCAAATACCGGATTTCAGACACGCAAGCTGGCTTAGAAACGTTCCTCTACCAGGGAGCCTTGTCGAGAAAGGAGAACCGGTATGCTCGGTCCTCGCTCTGGGAAGAACTGAGAACCAATCGCTAGGGCTTGCCAGAAACCGCGCATCGAAGGTCTTGAGAGTATTAGTGGTGAAACGAGAGTGAGGGACTCCGGTCCTTGTCCTCACCAAGCGTTAAACTCTTCTGATCGAGGCACGATCCATCGATCGCCCTCAATCAGAACCTCGTCGGCTATTGCGCGGATTGCACTTTTCTCCGCGATGAACGCGGTTTTTGACTCGGTCCCTGGTATTCCTCAATTTCAGACGGGTGTGTGGATGAGTTGGGTGTTCATTACAGAGCCGCTGACAGGAGTGATTCTAGGCCCTCGTCAGGGGGCTATCGCGGTTTTGATCGGTGTTCTTCTAGGTCACTTCGTCAATTATCGGGGCCCGGCTGAGTTTCTGTTCATGATGGGCGCCCCAGTGGGAGCAATGATCTCCGGACATGTGTTCAGGGGGCGGATCAGGGTTGCTGCTGTGTACCAGACGGCTCTCCTCGCCGGGTATTTCTTGACGCCGGTTGCATGGGAACTTCCGATCTGGGGAATGTGGGATACCTATGTGGTATACGTCCTGCTGATGTGGCGCGCCGTTCGAGTCTCAAAGCGGTTTGATGTATGGTCCTTTCGAGGATTAATCGATCGATGGAAAGACCGACCGACCCTTCGTTTTCTATTCTCAGCTCTCATTGGGCTCGAGTCAGATATACTATTTAGGATATTCCTATTTATTCCGTGTCAGACGTACAGTCTCTTCTATGGATTCAATGTGGAGACACTCAGGTACATATGGATGGGAGGGGCTTTGGTGACACCCNTCCAAGTTGCCATATCACTTGTTGCGGGAGCATTGGTGGCGAGGCGTCTAACCTTGCCTACAAGAACCCACGAAGCAACACGAGACTAGGAAATTAGGATATAGCGATAAATATCGCTGTCACTCAGATCCACAAAGAATGTCAAGTAGCAGGATGGTGACCTGCCCTTCCCATGGGAGGACTTTTTACATTAGTTACTCGCGAGCGTTCTTATGTGCTCGATGTTAATCAGTCTTGCACCGTAGTAACGTTAAGTGTGCTCATTGCGGACGTGGGTTCTCCAGATAGATTCTTTTTATCCGGCATTGCCGTTGGCTGCGCTTCCAATGGCTGACTGCTCGACGGATTGCGGTTCACGAGAGCGGCATCAAGGGGGTGATGAGGTTGTACGCGAAGACTGACTTCTTGGCAGTTTTCTCGGAAAANNCGATATCAATTTCTGTGCTGAGACATTTTGTATCTGAGTTGATCGACTGAATTGCAGGTAAGAGTCCGAGGCTCGACTTGTCCTTCGGAGGAATGTCTGAGCCCAGATGGCGGTCGATCGATTAACAGAGAAACTAAGGGTAGTCGTGGTTAACAACAAGCCTGAGGCGTTGATCAGGATGACATCTATCGATCTTCTGCAGTTTGCAGGAAGGATTCTAGGATTTGAGGTGGATGTGTTTCCTGTTTTCGAGACCGTCCATCAGGCTAGGATATGGGTGAGAGGTCTCATCAGGACGATGCAGCGGGCGATGGTTCCGATGTGGAAGAGCAAGGATCGATCGTCAGAGCCAGCCCCAAATCCGGATTGGGCGAGACGGGCTGTCACAAGTCTCGTCTCACCCTAGAGCTACCTTCCGCCGTAGACCCAGATAAGACGAGAGCGGCCTTTGACCGTGGCGCAAGATTTCGGTGCCCAAAAGATGGCTGGAAAAGGACATGCCGGAAAAATAGTCTGTTCTCGTTAAGACTCTTGCAACGCCTGAAAAACGAAGTGCACTGGCCGTCGCTTTGACTGTGTGTACGATCTGGTCCCCTCCAGCCTACTTTCACGTTTTCCTGATCGATCGGGCTCTCATCTACCCCACTTTCCACAGCCGCAACTCAAACTAGGTTTGTCTCAGTCAAGGGGGCTGAATCAGGGCCTTCGCCACTTGCATCCAGGCTTTGGCTGTACCGTCAGGACTGTATCCTCCCCCGCCCAGAGCCACCAGCCGGCCCTCACAGAGCCTGTGCGCGGTCTCGTTCAGCCGAGCGGCAGCGAAAGCATGAGCTTCTTCCGAATACCTCAAGCCAGTGAGGGGATCTCCCTCGAGGCCGTCAGCTCCGCACTGGAAGAGGATGAAACGAGGCGAGAACTGGTTGAGGAACCTCAACCCTTTCTCGAACGCTTCTTTAAATTCCGAGTCACCGGATCCCGCTGGAAGTGGAATGTTCAGCTTTGTCCCCACAGCGTCGCCCTCTCCCGTCTCATAAGCGAAACCAGACCCGGGGTAGAGTGATCTGCCATCCTGATGAATGTCTACGAATACGAGTTTCTTGTTGCTGTAGAATTCGTAGCAGACCCCATCACCATGATGAGCATCCATATCCACGTATGCAACAGGAGAGATGCCTTTCACGCGCAGAAGGTATTCTATTGCGACACCGGCATCATTGAATATACAGAAGCCTGCAGCGGCACTTCTTCTTGCATGGTGAAAGCCTCCCACTGGGTTGATACCGTGATCGGCCTGCCTGTTGAGAACCATGTCTATGGTTTTGAGCGTGGATCCGACGCAGTATGCAGCCGCTTCATAGCATCCCTTGAAGGCGGGCGTATCTCCATAGTCTAGAAGGCCTCCCCCTCTATTCGACATTAGCTGAACAAACCGTAGATAATCATGTTCGTGGAAGAGTAGTAGCTGCTCGTCGGTTGCAGCAACAGGGTCGACGAAGATTATGGAGTCCCCCAGCTCACCTTCTGATTCTTCGAGCATCCTCCAAAACATCTTGACCCTATCAGACTTCAAAGGGTGGCTGCGAGGGAAATCATAGGAAAGTAGCTGAGGTCCCTTTATGACCGCCAACCGCGGCATGATAGATGGTCCCATCAACCTCTCTTTAAGATTGGTGCTCAACGAAGAGCTGTAAGCATGAGTGATCTTCACTGGCTGATCAATCGATCATCACCAATCCAAGCTGGATGTCTTCGAGCAACGTAGAAAACCCACAACGATCCAGTCATTTTTCAGTTGACATGTACCTACAACGTGGTCAGAAGACCTTGATTCAGGAAACAAAAACATCATTAAAGATAGTCCAGGTTCCTTCTGTAATCGCCGACATGAATCGACAATTCTTTAGAAGGAACTCGATGCCGGCTGGGTCGGAATTCAACTTCCATTTGTTCGAAGCCAACTAGATGATTCAGCTGATTCCTTACCCTTAGTTACGCGATTGCTTCGATAAATCATGAACCACAAATCTTAAAAGGTGCAAGCACCGCACAAAAACCGAGAAAAAGACCTGTAGTGCGGAGGTAAACACATGCCCAGAAAGAAAGCAGCAAAGAAGAAAGCACCGAAGAAGAAGAGAGCGGTTAAGAAAAAACCCGCTAGGAAGAAGAAGTAGAGAAAACGCAGATCAATCAACGTGAACGAGTTGAACTCAATCGCGTTGGTTGATCATCTATCTTTTTCTGACGCGCAATCAATAGACCGTCGGACTTCCGGCAATGCATATGATGCTTTGGTAGTGCTTGGTGGCCTTTGCGCGTGAAATTGTTCCTGCTAGAAAAAGTCTTCAAGGCTGCTTATACCCTTGATTGACTTGAAGTCAAGGCCGAGAGTATCAAGGACTTGGTCGAAAGTGGACTCGAGATACTCCACGTATTTGTCGACGTCTACGTCCTCCTTGCGTGCGAGTTGAAGAGGCTGTACACCTTCTCGGTCTCTTGTCTTCACAAAGCTTATGATATCCCCTGCGGAAACCCTCAATCCTTGATCTTGGAGCTTTCTTGCAGCTTTGACGTGTTGAGGGGTTGTCTTGACATATCTTTCGGGGGCGCGGCTCATCATCACGTGAAATGACACATCCTCGAGGCTGAACTCTCTGTGGTTCAACTTGTGATACCAATCCCTTAGTATGTCCTCTATTTGTCGTCTCGCTTCAGCGAGATCCTCCGGTGTACGGACGTTCCTCAGTTTCTCTACCATATCGTCGAAGGCGTTCTTTATGAATATGGGGACGTGTCTCTTCTTCCCGGTCAATCCCTTGACGTCGAGCACATTGCTCGTAGTCACGCCGAGGTAGTTCTTCTTTCTCGTCGAGAAGACAACATACCTGTAAACCTTGTCTATCTCAAGATCCAACCTCAGATCACGGGCAGCCCAGTCGATGAGCACCCTAACCAAGTTCTTATCGTCTGTCTCCAAGAAGATACTGTCTGTATCGCCGTAGATGACCTTCACCCCAAGTTCGCTGGCTTTTTCTATAGCCCGGCTGAAGGCATGTCTTCCGATTGCCGCTGTGCTTTCAGCTACAGGAGGACAGTAAAGGGGGAAGATCCGGGCTCCAAAGACCCCGTAGCTGGCGTTCAAGAAGACTTTGAGGGCCCTCTGGACCACGGAATACCATATCCTAGTCTCCTCCGGGAGGTGTTGATCGCTGCTCCTAGGCTTATACCAAGCGACCCTGATGTCCCTCAGCGATCCTACAAGCAGACTCTCCAAGCCCTTCCTCTTCGTGCAGATCCAGTGGCTTGTCTCTGGCACCCTGTTTCCCCTGCAATCGCTGTGTGGACACCTTACGGTTTCGTAGCTAAGGTTCCATCCCTTGAGTGCCGAGGGGTAGAGGCTCGCAAAATCAAGGACCGTCACGTCAAAGTGCATGCCAGGAATAGGTTTGACAACTATCGCTCCTCGATACTTCTTGCCTTCGATGATCGCCTTTGTGCTCGTGACGTCCTTCACTTTGAGTATGTCGTCCGATCTTGGGATAAGATAGCCCCGTGCTCTATGCTCGTAGAACAGGAGGTTCTTTATCCAGCCGGACACACCCTGACGGCAGACATCCTCTATTGTCAATTTACTGATCCTACACAGCACAACCAGCAACCTCAGGATGAGGTCGTTGTGATATGAGAGTAGGCTGTGAACCAGTTCAGCGTCTCCGAAGTTGTAGCACGCGAGCTCTCTCAAGTTTAGCTGAGGAATTGGTTTCTGAATCTCGACCTTGCCCCGGCCGAGAACGCCTTGAGCAACCGCTTCGAGAGTGTTTTCTCTATAGGCGTTGTTGAATGCATATATCTGCATGGACCTGTTGAAGAAGAGCCGATAAAGGTCGAGGTGTATTCCTCTCTTCAGCGACGCTCCCTGTCTGCCGACCAGAATAGGCACTGCCGACCTTTCTACACCAACTCTTTCCGCTCTATTTCTCAGGTAGGGAAGATCGAAGTCGTCCCCATTAAAAGTTGCCAAGATTGGATAACTCTCAATCACGTTGAAGGTGTCCTTGAGTAGATCCTTCTCCTCCTCGTATAGTTCGACCGTGAAGGGGAGACCAGACAGGAGATCATCCCCCAGATCTCTCTTCAGAATGAGGACCTTTTTGAGACCATCGGAACCACGTAAGGCGACGGA
>JGI24422J19971_10000358_pt1 | contig 25060 bp, 23 predicted proteins | sample DeeMarSWOR152_54_FD_19971 | JGI IMG/M metagenome (IMG submission 19971) | reverse complement strand
GGTTATGGCGTCCATGTATTTTTCGTCAACTTCCTCGCATATTCCCATCATGTTCAAGAGGGCTTTAACTTTCTTTTTGTCTTCTTGGGTTACGTCTTCTTTACAACAGTACGCCGTGTAGGACGCTTGCACCATAACGGCGATGTTTGGCATTATTCTGACGAACTTGGCCTTGGGAACAGTTTTCTTGTAAAACTTTAGTGGTACAGTGGCGGCGGTGGAGATTACAAGTTTGCCTTCGATTTCTTCGCTTATTCCTTTCAGGACTTTTTCCACGTCACTTGGTTTGACGCAGACGAAAACAATTTCGGCGTCGGCTGCGGCTTTTCGGTTATCCGTGGTTGCAGCTACACCTAACTCTTCCATTGCTCTGATTCTTTCCAGTCGACAGTCAGCTGCTGAAATCTTGCCCGAGTATCCACTTTTCAAAAGGCTTTTCACTATGGCTCCGCCGATCATTCCCGCGCCTATTACACTAATATTGTCGGTCATTGGCAATCACACTCTTCCTTTAACTTCTCACCATTTCACTCTTAAACTTTTGTTATACACACTTTCAAAAAAAGACTTGTCTAAGCAGCTGCTACAAGCTTCTGCAGCAGTTTCTGCACGGTCAAGGCGGGGGCAGCCGTTCTTATGCCTCGCGAATTAAAGTGTGTTGGAAAAGCCTGAAAACCCTTATGGCGCAGATTCTGAAGCATATTGGATACAGAAGGCATGGGCAAGGCTAATTTGGCGCTGATTTTGTCAATAACATAATACGTTGCTGGTGCTTCAGCCTCATCCTTTGCCAGAGCCAGAAGCTTCGTGATTTTTCCGCTGTTTTTGAACGCTATGCGCGTGTTTTCTTGCGCCATTAACTCGCAGAACCGCTTGTCAAAAATTCTTTCCAGCCATAAAGGCCCTGAATAGTCCATTTTGGAACCGCACTCGGGGCATTTCTCGATGCGTTTGGCGAAAGGTTTTTTCGCGGTTTCTCTGTGCAGACAGTTAAAGCAGTGTAGTATGTACGCGAGGTTTTTGACGGCTACATCTGCCTTTTTTGCGCCGTAGGATATTCGTGCGTAAACTCGGATGTAGTGGTCTGTAGAGTGGCTGAAGACTACGCGGATGCCGATGTCATGCTTCGCCGCAACTGTGGCTATGCACCCTGCTAAAAGCCGAACAGCAAGTTCATGGCAGTACTCGGTGCGCAGAGGTTTTCCGCCGTACTTTCTTACGCAGGCTTTGGAGTGGACGCCACACAGAGGCGCCAAGTCTGTTGCGGTAACAGTCAAGAGTCCATTGTTGCGCAAGGCTCGGATAGCTGAGTCCAAATATGGCACGGGAGAACCGAAGGGATCCACGTCCACAACATCAAATCTTTTACGGGGTGCGCTGTGACAACTTAGAAGACAGCTCGCGTCCTTGTGCTGAACTGTGATGCGATCCTGAAGCCCATTTAAACGCACGTTGTATTTTGCGAGTTTGACGGCTCTCTCGCTGATGTCGCTTATCACCACTTTTTTGACGCGGTGAATTTCGGCTGCGAAGCGGATACCTCTGATTCCCGAGCTGGTTAAGGGTTCGCATATGGAAATTTCCCTTTTAACAATACGCTGATGGGTTTGGAAGGCTAAAACGGCTATGTCGCGGTTCAACTCCATTACTGGGTTGTAGAACACTGGCGCTTTGGAGGGTGCGTAATCGGAAGGCTGTTTCACGAAAGCGTCGAGTTTCGGAACTACAGCTTTTACTTTGCCTTCTTTCACTGTTTCGCATGGAAAATCCGTTTTGAAACCTTCTGCCATTGTTTGGCTATGCTCCAGTGCGGGAAACGTGTTGGTTATGAGAAGAAATTTATGGGCATATTAGACTTCTGGTTATTGGAGGTGTGTATGTCTTGCCTAAGCGTGTGCTGCTTTTGACTGGAAACCCAGGTGTTGGAAAAACCACTGTGCTGATGAAGACGGTTAATGCATTGAAAGAAAGAGGAATCCGCGTGGGTGGCATGATAAGCTGCGAAGCCCGCGAAGGTAAAGCGCGTGTAGGTTTTGAAATCCTAGATCTAACTAGTTCCAGATGTGGATGGCTCGCGCACATCAACCAGAAAAACGGCCCGCAAGTGGGCAAATACCGCGTCAACATCGAAGACCTCAACGCTATCGGCGCCCAGGCTATAACAGACGCGGTGGAAAAATGCGAAGTTATCGCCATAGATGAAATTGGACCCATGGAATTGTTTTCTGAAAAATTCAAAGAAGCCGTACGAAAAGCACTGGAGAGCCGCAAGCTTGTCTTAGCCGTTGTACACTGGAAAGCACAAGATACGCTGATAAACGAAGCAAAAAAGAGAGAAGACGCAGAAACAATTACTGTAACAAAAGAAAACAGAGAAAAACTACACAAACAAATAACAGAAAAAGCCCTAAAAGTCTTGCCAGAACCCTAACCTTAACCTCGCGCTCCACGCGGTAGTTCAATGTATATATAAGGGGGGTATAGTCTCCGCACACTAACTAGTCCTGCAGCATAGAGCATATTTCTCTAAAGTTTTATAGCTTGCATTTCACAATTAGCCATTTTCGGGAAGTTTACACATGTTAGTTGCGGGTGTTGACGAGGCAGGTCGCGGCTGCGTAATCGGCCCCTTAGTCATCGCAGGCTTCTTGATGAAAGAAGAAAACCTGCCCCTTCTAGCCCAGTTAGGCGTGAAAGACTCAAAGCTCCTTTCGCCTAGAAAACGCGAAGCCCTAGCCGCGGAAATCGCTCGTTTAGCAGAAAAGTACCTGACCGTGAAGTTGTCGCCCAAAGAAATCGACCGCGCAGTGGAAAGCAAGAGAAAACTGCACAAACTGAACAGGCTGGAAGCGCAAACCATGGCGCAGATAATAAACGCCCTAAAGCCAAACATAGCTTACGTTGATGCCGCCGACGTGGTTGAAGACCGCTTCAAACACCACATCCAAGAAGGCTTAACCGTTAAAACGAAAATCGTGTCTAAACACAAGGCTGACAAAATTTACCCTGTTGTTTCAGCTGCGTCCATCATGGCGAAAGTGGAGCGCGACAAAGAAATTGCGGCTTTAAAAGGCATGTACGGTGACTTCGGCAGCGGATACCTGACAGACCAGAAAACCATGCGCTTCCTGAAACAGTGGCTGCAAACTCACACTGAATACCCTGACTGCGTGAGAAAATCCTGGAAACCCGCAAAGCGGGCCAAAAACGAAAAAGGCACTGTGCAAAAGAAACTCGCCTAAACGCTAGCAATCAAGTCCTCAGGCGTACGCATCTCAGATAACTCGTCAATGCAAACGCAGAACAGGTCCTTGCTGGAGGTTTCAGGTTTTTCCGTGATCAAAACTGGATGCGCACAAACCACTCGGCATATGCTTAGGAGCTCTTCCACTCTATTATCCAAATTCCTTTCGCCGTTCACGGCCACGCTACCCATTATCACGTACTTGCCGTTTGGAACGTTCATGATAAAATCGAAAGGCGCCTTATGAACAGGAGAAATGTCGCAGAAAGCGAATTTCCTGAAAATTTTTTGAAGAAGCACTTTTCCAGCGATGGCGTGTTTCGCTTTTATAAGGAGGCATTGGCTTTGCTTTTGTGTTCTTTCAAGAATGTTTATGGGCTTCGCCACTGGAACCCCCAGAGTTTTGGCTAATTTGTACGCTGACGTCACGGATGCCCTGGTCATGCCTCTTTCATAACCGTAAAGGGTTCTGCGGGAAACGCCTATCATTGCCGCAAGCTTGCCAACGGAGAGGCCTAGCTCCTTCCGTCTCTTCTCAACAAGTGCATTGTCAATTTCAACAGTATAGCCTCCTGGCCCTGCGTAGATTAGCGGGTTCGCCGTTTGGAGCGCTATGTTCTTTATGGTTTTCTCTGTTACCACGAAAACCGCGTTTCGCGAGTACACCGTGTCATCTTCTAGGGGTTTGCCATGCGCTTGCTGGCTGATTATCAATGAAGCGGCTGAAAGGCGGCTAGCTATTACCTTGAGCTCTCGAGAGCCCTGAGCGGAAAAGGTGTCCACGTCAGAGTTAACTTTTATCAGAACGGTTTTGTCGTCTTTCCTTGCTGCGAAGTCGAAGCAGCTTGGGCGTGAACAGCATATTCGGGAAACTTGGAAGCCTGCTTCTTTTAACGCGACGCCGAGGGCGACTGCATTTTCCATTTCCCAATGATTCATTAAGCCGTCACATGAAATATCAGACTACATTGGAAAATATAAACAATACTTTTTGGCGGGAAGACTAATGCTCTCTGCAGACTACGTTGTGTAGGTAGCCTATGGAAAATTAGACCTCTATCCCTCTAACGTTTTCTTGATTTGGAACGTGGCAGAGCGCAGAACTAATGCGTGAAAAAACTATAGCCCCTTATATAAAGGCTGAACTTTTGCTTGAAGTTCAGGTTAGATTTTTGCTCTTTTATCGTTGTGCCACTATCATGGCATGTGCTTTGTCATAAGGCTCTAAACGCACGATTTCCTTGATGTCGAAGCCTCGTTTCTTCAAGACTTTGGCTTCCTGCTTGTAGACTGCAAGCGGGTCTTTCGTTACGTCGATGCTTTGGGCTTTAACAGCCAGCATAACCCAGCCCGCTTCCTTAAGGAAAACGTCGGCGTTATCAGCTAAAATCTTGGCTTGTTCAGGCTGCGCTATATCACAATAAATACAATCCACTTTTCCCGAAATGAACATGGCGTACTTCTCTGGAAAACGCGCGTCCTCAAGAAACGGCGACATGTTAAGCCTGTACGCCGCAACGTTGTTGACTAATTCTCTTATGGATCTTGCAGCGAATTCCACGCAGTAAACGTGGCCTTTTTCGCCGACGATGTCTGAAACGTGGCTAGGTGTGGTTCCAGACGCCGCGCCCAGATAAAGAACCTGATAGCCTGGCTTTATGGGAACTGTCTGCGCGCCCTTTATTATAGCTGCTGCCAGCTTGCTCCTAAAAGCGTCCCAAACACGGTACTCAACCTTCTTGAAGCGGATAAGCCTCTCGCCGTAAACGGTTCTGCCCGGCGCCAAGTTCCTCGTGGCTAACCGTTGCGCGCCGTCTTCCAATGTAGCCTGATATATTTCCGCGAACTGCGGGTGAGGCTTAACCTTTACGTGCACTCCTATTCTTTCTCCACTTTTTGTCTCGCCGTCGTTGCTTCCTGCGGTCTGGTCGCTGTTCCCTCCGTTCGAACGTCGGCTTCTTCTCTTTCGGTGGCGGCGGCTCCTTGTACTTCTTGCGGATCTCCTCAATTCTCTTGTCCACATCCGCTTTCAAAGCGTCGCCGACGTACCTGCCTCCAAAAGCATCAGCCCTCGCGGCAATGGCTAGTTTCCCAGCCAAGGCCCTGGCGATTTTGCCTCTCTGCCACCGTTTAGCGTCATGCAACAACGCATGCTGGAAGATCAAACCATGCTTTGGCGGTCTCGCTCCCGTTTTCAACGAGCGGAACAAGGCTTTCTCCGCGCCCAAAACCTGAATCGTGCTGGCTGGTCTCATAGCCAAATTCTGCAAGCTACCAGCTATAGCGATTAATCGTGCGCCCAGAAGCGAGCCGGCTATTGCTCGGGTGTTGGGCGCCACTTCCTCCATGGTCTTATCCACGTAGTTTTCCATGTTCTTTCGCAATTTGTATAGCTCCAGCACATTCCGGCTTAAGGCTTGGATTTGAGTTAAATCTTGTTCTGCTATGTCCGCGCCCATGGATGTTTCAGCCGCGTTGGCGGTTATCTCAGCTCTCTCTTTCGGGATGCCCTCTTTCTCGAGGGCTTCAAACGAAAAGGTCTCCCTGTAACCCAGATTCATAACAAGGCGCGCGTAGCTTTCATGCTTTTCGATTAACCGGTCAAGCTCAGGAAAATGAACCCCATACCACTCTCTGAGGCGACCCATGAACAGGTTCACGGTCCTGTCCAAATCATCAAGAGTCTGAATAGCCTGCGCGATGATCAAATCCCTTTTTTCAGCAGCGCCTTTTATCTTTAATTTGGCAAGTTCCATGCTGACATTACGATTCCAGAGGCTGAGCTCTTTCGCGTCTTTAACGAAGCCCGTTTCAACCGCAATTTGCTCCATGCGAGCGCGGAGGACTTCAGCCTCAGAAGTTTTCAAAACTTCCGTTTTGATGTTCAGCTTTCTTTGTGCTTCGCTGGCTATGTCTGCGTTTTCGAAAGCAAAAGTGTCATAACCAGCATTCTGAAGCAGAGTGACTAAGGATGTAACCTCAGAGATTTTTCCAGCTTCAGTTTTCATGATGCTTTTGGCTGCTGCCTGCGGCTTTTTCGGAAACAAGACTTTCTCTACTAAGTTGTTTTGCTCGTCAAAAGCCATAACGCCGAAGGGAAATTGAATTATCATCGTTTTCATAACCCTGAACTCCGTTACAAGCTATTCCATTGCAGTGTCTTAATAAATAGTTGTTGCTGTTAACGAAAAAGCATTGATTGCTTGAGCTGTCGGCAAGAGCTAACGTTTAAACTATTGCTCTAACAATAGGTATAGACGATTTGAGAGGGGAACCCGACCGTGGTGAGACTTCCGCATCGCGCACGCGGCGTAAAAGTTCTAAAAGCCGTTTCGTCACCTCTCAGGCTGCAAATCTTAAACTTGCTTTTCGATAAAGGCGCCCTCTCCTACACTGAGCTTATGAATTCGTTGAAGATGAACCCTAGCAGGGACGCGGGAAGATTCGCTTATCACCTAAAATTCCTGCTAAAAGCAGACTTGGTTGAGGCAGATGCTGAAGCCAAGAAGTACTGCTTAACCGACCTGGGCAAAATGGTTCTTGACGTTGCTGAGAAAGTGGAAAAGAAAGCCTTTAAACCAAGAGGAATGATTGTTCGCACCTCACGTTTTACGCTGGAAGAGTTTGACGCGCATAAAATCGCCAATTCGCTTATAAAAGAAGCTAAAGTGCCAGCCGAACTCGCGCAGAAAGCAGCTAAGGAAGCGGAAAAACGTTTGCGCAAGTCAAAAACAAAGTACCTTACCGCTCCGCTAATCAGAGAAGTTGTGAATGCAATTCTGGTTGAGAAGGGACTTGAGGATTATCGCCATAAGCTTACGCGGTTGGGCATGCCTGTTCATGAAGTAACGTTATTAATAGACGTTAAACAACGGGCTCAAGATTCAACAGTTATCCTTTCGAAAGCGGGAAGAACAGTGTTCAGAGAATACACGCTTTTGAACGTTTTTCCAAGAGACATCGCTGATGCTCATGTTTCTGGTGCTATCCATGTGAATGGTTTAGGCACTTGGATTTTGAAGCCACACGAAGTAATGCATGATCTAAGATTTTTCTATCAAAATGGCCTCAAACTGGCTAGCTCACTTCAAATTTCAGCGGGGCCGCCTCAAAATTTTGAATCCGCCTTGTCGATTGCCTTTAACGTTCTCTTACACAGCAGGAGAGAAATAAATGGAATGCAGACTTGCGATTACTTCAACGTTTTCCTCGCACCATTTGTACGGGGAATGGACATTGCAAGGATAAAGGAAAACTTGCGCCTATTTATATTGAATGTTAATCAACATGTGGACGCTGGGCTGGGGCTGGAGCTTTCAATTCCAAAATTCATCGTGGACAAGGCAGCTGTTGGGCCTGAGGGAAAAACGTTCGGCACATACGGAGACTTTACAGAAGAAAGCCTATTATTGGCTTCGCTTTTAATTGAAGCGGTCGCGGAAGAAAGCTCTCCGAAACCACTGCTTAACCCAAAACTTATTCTTAAAATATCCAATGAAGCATTAGAAGATGAAAACTCGAGGACAGTTCTTCTAAAAGCTCACAGTTTGGCGGCGGAAAGGGGAACCCCCTATTTTGCTGATATGCTGCAAAAAAAAGAAAAATACGCGGTTTTTTCTGCTTCAGGTCTTAAACTTGGCGCTGAGTTAACTGGGGACTGGGAAACGGACACTTTACGAACAGGATGCCTTGGAATAGTAACGATTAATCTGCCCCGAATCGTTCACGAATGCGAAAAGGACAAGAACAAGTTTTTTGAAATCTTGAAAGAACAATTCGAACTGGCAGCCCGAGCCTTAAAAATCAAATACAGGGCGCTTAGACAGCGCAGGAGAGGCTCACTTCCATTCATAATGCAGAGATCCAACGGTGATACGTATTTCAGGCTTGAAAACTGTTCTCGCATAATAAATTTTGCAGGATTCCGGGAATCTGTGGAAAGCTTCTGCGAGAAAAACATAAGCTATGAAGAAAGCGTCAAGTTCGCGGAGGAAATCGTTCAGAACGTACTGACCTTCAGGCGTAAAATCGGCAGAAAACATGGAAAGCGCTTATTCCCCGCAGTGCTGCGCAGCCTTGAAGCGTCTGAGCGACTAGCGCAATTAGACATTGAAAAGTACGGAATTGCTAAGGTGAAGTTTTCAGGAACCCGCGAAAAACCCTATTATTCAACTACAAAGCGATTGAATCTTGAAGTCGGCAATTTTCCCTACATTCCAGCTGAATCGCTAGAGGTTGAACAAAAACTGAAGGACCTGAACGCTGGAGGAAGCCTGAACATAATAGAATTGGAAAGTAACGAGTACACGCCAGAGGAACTCATGAACTTAACTGAGCATTTGATTAAGAATCAAGATTTGGATTTCTTCACTTACAACCGCATAAACACGTATTGTGATACGTGCAAGAAAAGCTGGTTCGGAGTCTTGCACAAGTGCCCGTCTTGCGGGTCTATGAGTCCTTTGACAACCTTTGACAGATTCGTCTCTACTTGAACTCTGGCTATTTGACGGCGCCTAACACCAACGCTAAAAGAGCCATTCTTACTACGATTCCGTTCCAGACTTGCTGGAAGTAACGCGCCTGCGGTGTGCTGTCAACTTCAGCGGCGATCTCATCTACGCGTGGAAGCGGATGAAGAATTATCAAGTCTTTTTTTGCGCTTTTCAGGGTTTTCAGATCTATCTTGTAGATGCCTTTGACTTTGGCGTACTCTGCTGGGTCTGGGAAACGCTCTTTCTGTATTCTTGTAACGTATAAAACGTCTATTTGCGGGATTATTTTTTCCAGATGTGTGTCTTCAATTATTGAGATTTTGTTTCGAATCGCGCGGATGACTTCGTTTCGCATTCTAAGGGATTCGGGCGAAATCAGGTACAATTCGATGTTGTAGAGGGACAGCGCGTATGCTAGCGAGTGAACGGTTCGCCCATATCGTAAGTCGCCTACTAACGCTATTTTTAGTCCGTCGATTTTTCCCTTCTCTTTTTGCACTGTGTACAGATCCGTAAGCGCCTGCGTTGGATGTTCTTCCGCGCCGCTACCCGCGTTTAGTATGGGGACTTTGGAGAATTCTGCAGCGAGTTTCGCGGCTCCATCGAGAGGATGCCTAAGAGCTATTATGTCCGCGTAGTTCTCCACAGTTCGCATAGTGTCCGCGAGGTTTTCTCCTTTCCTGACTGAGGCAATCTCGGCGTCGGCGAAGCCTATGGTGGAACCACCTAGTTTGAGCATTGCAGCTTCAAAACTTAAGCGGGTGCGGGTACTGGGTTCAAAAAACAGGGTGGCAAGGATTCTTCCTTTAAGCATGTCTGAGCCGTTCGCGGCAAGTGGCTCCATGGTATGGCTGATGTTCAAAATGTAGTTGATTTCTTCGCGGGAGAAGTCTTCGATTGACACTATATCTCTTCCTTTGAACTCCAAGCTGGACACCAAAGACAAGAAAGTCGCCAACTGCTAAATAACACTTTTTATGCGCAGAAGCCTCAGCTTGAAACAAAAAAGCAAAAAAGAAAAAAGAAAGGAGGTTTTACTTCCTACTTCTGTACATTAACGCAGCTGCAATTGCTATCACTGCTACAATGGCTAATATGACTATTATAGCGTAGAGGTATTCGCTTGGTACGTCAGCGGATGGGACAGCGCTATCGGTTGGTTTGAACACTAGCTGGTACGAGTATGTGTATCCAGCTTGGCAAATTATTGGTGCCGTGTCTCTTATGAGCGTCCTGCTGCTGGTTCCTGCTCTTTTGAACTAGTTGTCTTTGGTTTTATCGCATTTTTTGCCGCATAGTTCGTTGATCAGACGGTCTTGTGCCTTCTCCACCAACGCTTTGAGGATTTCTCTGTTCACGTTGACCTCGTCTAACCGTCTGGACAGGCTGCGAAGGTTTAAATTTCCATGCACTTCTATTTCGGTTTGGACTGATACGATTGGGTTCCACCTCCTTGTTTTCCGATAACAGAGAAGTGGACCCAGTCAAAGTCCAAAAAATTAACCGCTCAGCAGACACACCGCAAATTTTATTAACTTACTAGGACGATTTAAGCATACTTAAAAATAGGCGAGATGTAAAAAATATGTCTAATCTGAAGCGTGGAATTATTTTTGCTTTGACATTTGTTCTTCTGATGGGACTTGCTGTTCCCGTTTTGGCTGTAGACTATAATCCTGGCGTTTCAGTGGATCAATGGGTAGAATACGGCAATTACGTAGCACCCGAAGAAGAAGACGTGGTAAACATGACGAAAGTCGGGGTTACTGCAGTTAGTGGGAAGGAAGTCACGCTAAGCGAGTATACGGGGTACAGGGATGGCACTGATGAAATAGTTGATAAAGTATACGATGTTGAAGCTGGCACGGTGGATGGGGAAGCCGCGACTTTTCCAGGTATCCTCATAGCTGCAAACCTTAACGAAGGCGATGCATTACCGCCAGTTGATTTAGGCTATACTGTTAACACAAGTGAGACTAGGACGTACTTAGGCGTTAGCAGAAGCGTCAACATCTTCAGTTACACAGAAGTTGGAGAGGGCTACACTGTTAGCGACACTTTCGTATATGATAAGGTTTCTGGGATACGGCTAGAAGTGCAAACTGATGTGACGATGGATACAACTACCGTAACATATTCACATAGCATTACCGACACGAACATTTTCGAAGAGCCAGAGCCAACGCCAACGCCAGAGGAAGGCGTACCCGTTGAGTATATCTACGTGGGAGTAGCTGTAGTCATCATAGTAGTCGCTGTAGCCGTCGTACTATTGCTGAGGAAAAGGTAAAATAGGCAAGCAAAACCCACGACCCCAGTTCCTCCCTTTTTAGGATACCTTCTAGTGTACTTCAAGAAGCGTAATCATAAAGCGTAAACAGTTGTCATTTTCGCTTTCAAAAGCAACAATATAATCCCACGAGTGACACAGAGCTCATACGGCGGATGTGCTATACTTCCAAGAGCGACTGCAACAGCTTTATCGCAGACCACGCGGCAAGTGCGCTTGTACGCGGGTTCTCAGGATGGGGGTCATTCGCAAATCGCAAAAACATCTCGCCAAACCGCCATTTCACCTGAAATTCATGTGTGTTGCGCTGCACCGCAGGGTCAGAAACCACTTGCACCCTCACTTTCGCGGGTTTAACGGTTAAAGCCAGAGTAGCGGCAACGTTCATTTCTCGCGGATAAAGCCGTGCCGCCTCTTCAGCACTGCCCTCATACACGACTTTTGGTTCCTTGTTATTCATGTCAAACGCTTTGGGATTTTTCCGCGAAGTTAGAACTATCTCGTCTATTCCAGCTAAAGCCGCACTAGAAAGAGCATCCAATCCACCAATAGCGCCAGAGGGCACATGAACCTTGCTGCTCTGCAAATTCAAGCCTAAAAGGGCGCCACTGCTCATCACGATCAAATCGATGCCTTCAGCGGCTATCCGCCCTGCATATTCTCGGGCAGCCTGCTGTGACGCTGCTTCCACAATAACCTTTGGCTTAAGCCTAAGCATTTCATCAAAGCTCGCCACGACCGTCACAGGAAAACGCAGGGAACTTTTGAGCTTCTCAGCTTTTTTCTCATTATGATCATAAAGAATCAGCTCGTCGCATACGACTAGTTTTCGCTCCACCGCTTCAGCGATGAGGGCGCCTATGGCGCCGCAGCCTATTATGCCGACTTTTCTCGTTTCTTGCGTTTCTCCCATAGGCTTCACCTTCAACATTCAGCTACAAGATGAACATTAGAATATTGGGCTAGTTCTCTGCCGCTGCCCTTCTCCGCGAGAACTTCGAGACTTGCGACCTTGCAGGTTCCAGTTATATCCCCTTCGCCTTCGCGGATTATTTCTACCGTTTCCCTGTCTCCAGCGTAAACCGTTAATTTTTTAACTTGTGCGTTCAAAGGCATGCGCTTCTCCGCCTTTTCTCTCCGAACCGCGGTTATCACAGCTATAATCAGGTCTCCACGCCTTTCCGCTTCCTCATCAACAAGCGCCTGCTCAAATTCAGGCCAAGGCGACAACTGCAAGCTTCTGCAGCCCTTATAATCGGCGTACATGGCTTGGTAGATCTCCTCTGTCAGATGCGGCGTTATCGGAGAAAGAAGCTGCAAAACTCTGTACAAAACCTCGTAAAGCGTGTGTTGTGCAGCTGCCCTTTCCGCTTCCCCGTGTATTTCTGGCCTGTAAAGCCTGTCCTTGACCGCTTCCACGTAGCAATCACAGAGAACGTGCCACGTGAAATTGCGAATTTCTTCCGCAGCGATGTTGAATTGGCACTTCTCCATAGCTTCAGTCACTTTTTGCGTTAGCTTTTCCGCCTTGCTTAAAACCCACTTGTCCAAAGGTTGAAGCGCAAGTTCAGCCGTTTCGCTGGGTGTGTAGTCCTTCAAGAGTTTATTCGCAAAGCGCGAAACGTTCCACAATTTAACGAGAAAGCGCCTGCCGTACTCCACGTCTGGCCACCTGAAGGGAATATCCGAGCCTGTAGCGCCGCCTCCGGCAGCCCACTGGCGCGTGGCATCTGAGCCGTACTTGTTTAAAACTTCAGGTGAAGCAACATAGTTCTTAAGCGATTTGCTCATTTTTCTGCCGTCTGATCCCAGAACCATACCGTTGATGAGGCAGCTTTTGTAAGGCTTCTCGTTAAACAACGCCAAGTGCCTAACCATAAGGTAATAAGCCCAAGTTCTGATGATGTCAATGCCCGACGGATGCACGTCAGCGGGGAAAAATCTTTTCCAGTCTTCACGGTCAGGCCAGCCAGCATGCACCGCGCATGTGATTGAGCTATCCATCCATGTGTCAAACACATCGCGCTCGGGAATGAACCCGCGGCTGCCACATTTTGGACACTTGTCTATACGTGGGTTTTCCAGTTTCGGGTCTATTGGAACCCACTTCTCTTCTGCGAGGATTAGTTCGCCACAGCTTTTGCAGTACCACACAGGAATGGGCGTAGCGAACACACGCTGGCGGCTAATCACCCAGTCCCAATCAAGAGACCTCGCCCAGTCAATTAAGCGCGTTTTCATGTGATCAGGATACCACAAGACTTCGTTGGCGGTTTTCTCCACCTGTTCAGTTAGAACGCGAGTTTTCATAAACCACTGCTTAACCTCAAGAATCTCCACATGCGACTTACAGCGGTCGCAAACGCCGACCTCCTGCGGAAGCTTCTCGGTCTTCTCCAACAACCCATCCGCAGCGAGATCTTCAACTATGGCTTTTCTAGCTTGGTTTATGGTTAAGCCCGCGTACTTGCCGCCATTCTCGTTAATCCTTCCGTTTTCCGTTAGAAGCCTGATAACTGGAAGCCTGTGCTTTATCACTGTTTTCACGTCTTCTTTGTCGCCGTAGGTGCAGATCATGACAACACCCGTGCCGAATGAGGGGTCAACAGCCTCGTCGGGAATAATTGTTACAACTCGGTTAACGACTGGCACAACAATTTTCTTGCCAATATACTTGTTGAATCTCGCATCCTCAGGGTGTACCTCAACCGCCACGCAGGCGGGAATAAACTCAGGCCGCGACGTAGCAATCAGCAAGTACTCGCTACTACCTTCTAAAAGAAAACGAATGTAATGAAGAGTGCCTTCCCTACTTTCATAATCAACTTCCGCGTCAGCAATTGCCGTCTCGCAGCGGGGACACCAATTCACCGGATGCGTGCCCTGATACATATAGCCCTTCTTATGCAACAGTATAAAGCTCAGCTGGGTGCGTCTCCAATAGTCAGGATTCATGGTGCGGTACTCAGTAGTCCAGTCAACACTGCAGCCCAGTTTCAAGATGCCTTCCTTCATCATGGCAATGTATTTTTCCACCAGCTGCTCGCACCATTTGCGGAACTGGTCTGGAGGCACATCACGCTTTCGGATGTTATGCTCTTTTTCCACTTGTACTTCGATGCTTAAGCCGTGGCAGTCCCAGCCCTGAGGGAAAAGCACATTGTAGCCGCGCATGCGCTTGTAGCGTGCAACGATATCAAAGTAGGTCCAGTTTAAAACGTTACCCATGTGAAACTCGCCAGACGGGTAAGGCGGCGGAGTGTCAATGCTAAAAGCAGGCCGACGCGTGTCGTTCCAGTCGAAATGGTAGATGCCCATCTCTTCCCATTTCTGCTGCCATTTCCGCTCGATTTCCGCGAAGTTGTATTTTTTAGGCAGAGACTGCATGCCTCAATGTTCTCCGTCACGCTTCTAGGCTTTAGGAAAATTAAAATACAACTAAATAACATTATCCCTTCAAGGTTTCGGGGAGCTGGGAAACGTAACCCGGCTGAGAGGACGGCTGAATCGCTGTCGACCCTTAGAACCTGACCCAGATAATACTGGCGGAGGGAAAAAATATAAATAAACAAATACCTGAAACTGCATCTCAAAGTAAAGTAATAGCTCTAACATCAATTATGGCTGCTTTAATTGCTGTAACAACAATGATTGCCATACCATTGCCGCCTCCACTTTCCACGCTAACTTTAGCGCCAATAGCCATATTTATAACAAGTATTCTTTTGGGGCCTTCAGTGGGCTTAATTTCATCCGCCATCGGTTCTGCTATCGGATTCATTGCGGGAGCAAACATCGGAACAATAATGGTGCCTCCAGCATATCTTTATGTGTTCTTATTTGGAATAGTCATTGCTCGGGCCCCCATGGGCTTAATTGTAGGTCTCATCAGAAAGAAAAACGAGATAATAGCGATGGTTGTTGGCGTATTAACTGAAACCGTAATCTTTTTTGTGGCGGATGCATTCTTATTTGGAATAGCTTTTGCCCTGATAACTTTGGGAACGCTCGCAGATCTTATATATGTACCAATAAGCTACGGCATCCTTAAGGCTGTAAGAAATATTCTGAAGATTACTTATTTAGCATGATGATTGAGATGCAGAAAGAACCATGGTATTTCCAAGAAGAGACAGTTAAGACTTACGAGTGTTTCTACCAAACTAAATACAAAAGGGCAGACAGGTTAGAGAAAAAGCTGTTGACAAAACTGTTAGATAAGCTAGGACATGCTGAGAAATTGCTCGAAATAGGTTGCGGTACAGGCCATTTCACAAGATGGCTAGACTTTATGGGGTTAGAGTGCTACGGACTTGATTTGTCACATCTTATGTTAAGAGAAGCAAAGAAACTTTGGTCAAATGGGTCGTTACTGCAAGGTGAATCTAGCCACTTGCCCTTCAAAGACAAATCTTTCGACGTTGTGGCTTTCATAGCTTGCTTAGAGTACATGCCTAACATCGCAAAAGTAATTAATGAAGCCGCAAGGGTGTCCCGAAAAGGAATAATAATTGGACTTATGAACAAGTGGAGCCTACCCACTACACGAAGAATCATCCAAATGAAAATGGGAAAGAATCCATATTACAAAAATAGCAAATTTTATTCCATCTTCGACATAAAACACGTATTGAAAGAGGCGCTTCACGATAGATACACCATTTCCTTTTGGAGCACAGCAGTCTTTCCAAAAATTTTTGGCGATACAGAATCTGCACTCTTACCGTTTGGAGCTTTCCTCGGAATAGCTGTAAAGTTAGGTGAGAACCTTGATTGATCAGTCTAGAATTGGAAAATTTCCATTAGACTTAATTGAAAAAATAGTCTACTCAAGGTTAGGAGCACACAGACCAGAAATACTTGTGGGTCCGGGTCACGGTCGCGATAACGCAGTAATTAGATTAGGAAATAATCAGGTCTTAGTTGTCACAGCAGACCCGTTATCAATGATTCCTGCCCTAGGAGTGCAGGACTCTGCTTGGCTCTCAGTGCATTTGCTCGCTTCGGATTTGGCTACATGTGGTTTTCCACCCCAATTTATGATAGTAAACCTTTGCCTTCCTCCTAGCATGAGTGATAATGAGTTTGAGGAGTATTGGAGTGCGTTCCATAACGAATGCAAAAAACTAGGTGTTGCTATCCTTGGGGGGCATACGGGAAGATATGTTGGATGCGACTACACAATTATAGGTGGAGGCGTAATGATGACTTTAGCCCCAGAAAAGCAATACTTATCGAGCAATATGAGCAAACCTGGAGACTTGCTAATTATAACAAAAGGGGTGGCCATAGCTGCCACCGGAATACTTGCCAGAGTTTTCCCAGAAACCATAGAGAAAGCTTACGGGTCAGCTTTCCTTAAAAGGGCTCAATCATATTTCCATCAATTTAGCGTGGTTGAAGACGCGTTGACTGCGGCTTCCGCAGGCTTAAGGGGTGAGGGAGTTACAGCTATGCATGATGTTACAGAGGGCGGTTTGCTGGGAGCACTTTACGAGTTGTCCGAAGCTTCCAAAATTGGCTTAGAAATAGAGCTTTCAGATGTTATAGTTACTGAGGAGGCAAAACTTGTCTGTGACCTCTTTAATATAGACCCATATTCAACGTTAAGCGAAGGAACTTTGATTATCAGCGTGAAGCCGGAGAAAGCCCAAAAAGTGTTGCAAGCGTTAAAGTTGAAAAGAATCAAGAGCGAAGTAATCGGGAAAGTCACAGATTTACGAGACGGCAGATGGATCAAAAGAAATGGAGTTAGAGAAGCCTTGAAAAAGCCATCCATTGACCCATACTGGGAAGCTTATTGGAAAGCTTATCGAAAGGGTTGGAAGTGACTCGTATGAAAAAGTTAGAAGGCTTATATCTTGTTGTTTCCCCCATCATGCCCTTTGATAAACTGCTTGTTACAGTTGAGAAGGCTTTGAAAGGAGGCGTTGACCTGTTACAACTCATTCCCGGAGAAGAAAGTTCCGAAATAGTAAGGCTGGCTGAGGACTTATCAAGTCTAACAGAACAATATGATGTACCTTTCCTTATAAACGGCAACTTGCAGCTAGCCAAAGAAGTCGGCGCAGACGGATTACATTTAGACAGATATGATGTAACCCCAAGCGAAGTTAAACAAGCACTTGGCAAACAATGCATAATAGGCTACACTCTAGGAGATAACCTTGAAAAGCTGAAGTGGGCCGAAACTGTAGGAGCAGACTATGTATCTTTCTGTTCTATCTTTCCAACATCTTCTGCTACTCAATGTGATATAGTACCCATTGAGACAATAAGAGCAGCAAAATTCCAAACCACTCTGCCTATATTCGCAGCAGGAGGCATAAACCTTAACAACGCTAAACTTGTCCTCAAAGCAGGTGTCAACGGAATTGCAGTCACCTCAGCACTGCTAAAAGCCGAAGACCCAGAGCAAACAGCATTAGCCTTCAAAGAAATCATCCGCAACGTCCGAAAAGCAAAGCTCTAAAGACATGCTCATTTGTTAGGCAATAATTCTGTTAGGGTAAGTGTAGATGTTCATGCGTTTTCCCCGCACAAACCCGGCCAAAGTCAAATTTGCAGCTTCAGCCGTGGCAATGCCAGAATCCAACGCGGCTGCCAAAGAAGCAACAATTGGCAACCCAACCTTCGAAGCCTTAAACACCACGTCGCCTGATAGCCGTCCTGTTGAAGTCAGAAAACACTCGCCAAAGCTAGTCTGCTTAAGCGCAACGATCCCAATCACTTTGTCAACGGCGTTGTGTCGCCCAACATCCTCAGCCAAAGCCACGAGAGAACCATCAGCTTTGTAAATTGCGGCGGCGTGCACTCCGCCCGTTTGCCTAAATATTTCAGCCTTAAAATTCAGTTGGTTGACAGAGTTGAAAACGACTTCAGCTTTAACCTTCAAATTCGACTTTACTTTTGCTGGTTTTCGCGAATACTGGTAAATCGATTGTTCACCGCAAGCTGAGGTGACAATGCGCTGGTGAAGCCGCGAGAGGCTTAACCGCTCGTCAACGTTAATCTCGGCTTTCAGCTTGACATGACAGGAGCCTTCGTTTTCTTTTAGGGTTACTTCCTCGATTTCCGCGGTTGATTTCAGGATTCCTTCCGAAAGCAAATGCCCCACCGCCATTTCCTTCAGATTTGAGGGCAAACATAGAATCGTGGCCCAGTAGGTCGTGTTCACAAACAGGTGAAGAGGCTTCTCTTCGGCAACGTAATCAGCTATTTTCTTAGAGGTTTTCGTGGAGAGGTCATACTTCACTATTTCCACTTTACGCATGATATTCACCCTTAATTATCGCTTTAACTCGGACAAGATGAAGGCCACAATTTCTTTGGCAATGTTGATTTTCGTGACTATCTGCAAGCCCTTCCAGCCAGGTTGACTGTTCACGTCAACAATCATCGGACCGTTCGGGCCTTCAAGAATGTCTACACCCGCGATTTTGCAGCCGACAGCCTTGGCGGCTTTGACGGCTAAAGCTTCAAGAGCTGAGTCAAGCTCTAATGGGGCTGGTCGAGCTCCTTGGCTGTAGTTTGTTTTCCAGCTTTCTGCGACTCGGCGCATTGCCGCTATTACATGGTCATCAACAACAAACGCGCGAATGTCAGAGTATCCGTGAGGTACGAATTCTTGGAGGTAGATTACGCCGTGATGGAAAGTTATAGCTTTAAAAATTGTTGACGCAATCTCTGAGTCTACAATGCGGGTTGCGCCTATGCCTCTTGAACCGAAAAGAGGTTTAACCACCACATCTCCACCTAACTCAGCGAAAGCCTTCAATGCTTCGTTTACGCTTTCTGTTGCCACCGTGCGAGGCACAGGTATGCCATTGTCCTCCAGCGTCGCCAGAACGTCGTATTTGTCAACGCAGTGTTCTATGGCTTCGGCGGGGTTTATAACGTAGAAGCATAGGCGTTCAAGCTTGTAGAGCATGTCCATTCTGAAAACCAGTTCTTCGAGTGAACCGCGCCCTATTGGGCGGATGACGAGAGCGTCTAACTCCTCCACCAATTTCAAGTTGTTGACTTTAAAGTATGGTTTGTATCCAAGTTGCGCGACCAGTTTCGGAAAAGTAAAGCACTCGTACGAAATGCCGCGTTTAGTCAGCTCTTCTCTTAGCTGGGTGGAACTCCAAGCTTCCATGTTTCGAGTTGCGATTCCGATTTTCAAAAGCGAAACCTTCCTTGTCCGTTTACTCTGCAAAAGATGCAGATTAATTTCGCTCTTAAAGTTTCCGTGGAAAATTAACTTAAAACTTGCGAATCCATGGGAGAAGTTGCGTGGCGCCCTCAAATTTCTCGGAAAGCGGCAAGCGCAAGTAAGCGCCATACTCATTAAAATACGGAGAACCCTTCCTAGAAAACAGAGTCAACACTTTGCCATCGTGGTTAATCTTGAAGCCTTCTTCGCACGGCTCATGTCCTCTTATCAGAACATTGACGTTCAATTTTTTCAGAACCATTTCTGTGACGCTTTTGCCGAAAAGTTTTCCCGCGCCCCTCGGAGAATACAAAACCTCTTGAACCATGTCATTGGGGTCACTCCAAAGTAGATCTTCCAAAAATTCCTGTGCTGGATGCAACGTGTGCGCACAAGCTAAGTCTCGGATGCTGTTGATGTTCGGTGACAAGCCGCCGTGAACCATCAAGCAGCGCTCTTCCACAAGCACGGCGTTATAGAGATAAGCGAACAACTCTCGAATTTTAGAATACGCGGTCTTCCACTTTTCCTTGAATCTGAACTGGAATTGCATGGGCAAGTCATGAGGAGAAGCCATCAGGTCTTCGGGGCCTTCGTGGTTTCCACGTAAGAGAATGACTTGTTCTGGAAAAGCGAGCTTGAGCTTCAGAACTGTGTAGTAGACTTCCGCTGAATACTCGCCTCTATCGCCGTAGTCGCCTAAAAAAATCAAGGTTGCATCTTTGCTCGCGGCCATTTTCCGCGTGAAACCGCTGCTTTGTAGGATGCTGATGAGGCTTTCTAGGTCTCCGTGTAAATCTCCAATCACCACAGCCTCGCCTAAAGGTTCAAGTTTGACCAAACGTTCTGAAATGGTCAAGTTCCCAATTCTTCCACTTTCCCCACGCAGCAAGCCGATGACGTTTTCCACAATTTTAACGAAGCTGTCGCTCTGAACAGCCTTGGATTCTTTGACTATTAAGGAAAGATTCATGGGGCAAAAGACACCGCAAACTAGAGGATTTGGACCTTTTGGCCTAGAGAGCCGTAGACGTTCTTCTCGATTGCTTTTTTGTAACTGCTGATTCTACTAACTATCGCGTTGTATGCGTGTTCTTTGACAGCCTCATGAGCTTCAACTCTTGCTTTTCTTGCTTTAAGCTGCTTAGTTTGCTCTTGAAACACCGCGAGGCTGTGCTTTATTTTCTCCATTTCTGCCGAATTCAAAATTTGCCTTTCTCGCGTCGCTACATCAGCACATCGCGTATAGATTTTCGCCAAAGAATCACGCTTAAGTATTCCATTTAACGCCTGCTCGGCCTTCCGCGCTTTGTCTGACTTTAATTTCAGCTTACCCTCCTTCATCAAACGAGTCAATTTCTGCAAAATCTGCTTTAACAACGGGTAACCAGCATCTTCAGTTGCCAATGCCTTGAAGGGCTTTTCCAAATATAGTTCGAGCATGTTGCGTTCATCTGGTGTTAAGCCCGCCCCTCCTCTATATAACGCTAAAGCCCGCATTTTTTTGAAGGGCTTCTGCAGATGCCGCAACGCGTGTTTTAGTTCTTTGTTTAATTTTTCTATTTCTGCTTCTACCAGAAAAAGCTGGTCGACGGGACCCTTACGCTGTAACTCAGCGGTTTTTTGTTCAAGTTCAGCTATCTCTTTCTCTATAGGAAGGCGCTCGTTTTCAATGCTTTTCCTTTCCGCTTCGACATCTGACAATTGTTTTTCAAGATTGTGCAACTCGTTTATAAGTTGGAACGTTTCCTCCAAAGTTTTGGTTTTAACGTAGTCTTTCGTCAGAAAATCGTTGAGAGCTGCCAGCGACTCCTTTGCCTTTTCATGAACCGCTAAGAATTTTCTTCTATCCATGATAAAGAAGGGAGAAATCCGTGGAAACCAATTCTTGACGTCGATGTCGGTTACAATGAACACTTTCTGGGTTTCCTGAGCGAACTTGTTTAGGTTGTCATAAGAGACTTGGTCGGGAACGTTAACTTTTCTAATTCTTTCAATGAACAGGCGAGCCAGCTTGTTCAAGGCACGGGCGCGGTTGTAAACTCGCTTGTTTCTTTTTTCGATCTCTTTCGCGCTGTTATCCAGAAGCATTTTGCTGACCTCTGCGACGCTTTGAACTGCATCGCGCATGTCGTCTCGAAGTTCCTTGGCTTGCGCATGTACTGGAGTGAGAATTGAGCTAGTTTCGTCTTCGAGCCAGCTTTTTATCTCATTGGAAGAAAAATTGGCAACTTCGGACATAGCTATTCACTCCAGAAATATTATTGGTGAGGCGTATTTATCAATGTTAGGCAAATCACCACACTCTTTTTTGAGTAGCTACGCTTAAATAGTTACACCGCAGTAAAACACCAAAACGAGATGAAAATGATGAACGCAAAAAAACTCGCGTTTGCACTAATGATGGGCGCCCTCGGAAACGTCCTCTTCGCAATCTCTTACTACACAGGACCAATCGCGCCAGGAATCGCATTAGATTTCTCCTTAATCGCCGCCTTAATCGCCGGCTTCTACGGAGGACCTACATTAGGCTTTGTTACCGGACTTCTCTCAGGAGCGTTACCCGGAATAATGTTCGGTCCCATGGGAGCAGGTTCATGGCTAGGCCTTATAGGCCTGCCGCTAGGAAAAGCCCTGTCAGGCTTAGCAGCTGGACTAATAGCTAAAAGCTTAAGCTTAGGACAAAAGCCACGTTCATCACTTCTCGGAATCCCAGCAACCTTGCTGGCATATGTACCCGAAGCGATATTCACCTACGCATACTTCGCTTACTTCATGCCGTTTTTCCTAGCAAAAGAAGTAGGAACTGCATTCATTATTACCGTACTAATAAAAGCCACAGGTGAAGTGATCATAATGAGCGTTATAATAGCCGCCTTAATGGGCAACAAGGGCTTCAACGATTTCGTCAGAACATTCTTCTCAGCGAAACGTACCACACATAGGGTCACTACTGCAGAGAAGTAAGTAACAAAACCACGGAAAAATTCTAGAAAACAGCTCAACTGAGGCTGAAGGACTCTTTTAATGCTTCAATGTTTATTTGCCCAGCTCGCAGTGTGCGAGCCGTCTTAACATTGTTAATTATCAAAACGGCTGGTGCGAACAGGTTTGGGTCTATTTTGTAAAAGTCGCGGTCTGCTTCTTTGAAGATTTGCAGGAATGGCTTGCCATAGTTTTTAGCCGCCTTAGATGGAGCCTGCGCTAAAATTTTCATCAACTCTGCTTCGTCGTCGTACTCAACCGTGTAGTATGCCGTTCCCCCGTAGAGTATAGCGTCGTTTGTCCTAGCCATCGCCACCTCAAACTTCCTGCACAACGGCGGAATAGGCGCGTACCCCAGCGCGTAGCGAACAGCGTGAGGATTCAACCCGAGGGTTCTGAGCTTGTGAAGGCCAGTTTCAACTATTCTGCCCGTAACCTGCGTGGAACCAGCAATGCTAGCCGTAGGCGCAAAAATCACCAGCAGGTTCTCAGGCGAAATCTGGCAAGCGTTCACAACTTTTTCGATAAGCTCGTTTGACGGCGGCTTGCCTGTTTCCAAAACCAACACAGCCCTATCAGACTCATCCTTGTACGCTAGTTCCTGATAGATTTCTTTTGGCTTCAAAGCTAAAGCCCTCGCAGGTCCAGAGCCTATAGCCACAGAATCGCCTTCCTTTATGCGCCACCCTGCGAACTGCGAACCCAACGCGGCAATAGCAGGCTGGTCAGTGTAAACAGTTATAGATGGAAGTTTAAGGTCACCGTAATTTTTGAAGCCTATGTGCGCTTTTCCACAGCCGCCCATGCAGATTTCAGTGATAATCCGCCCTGCTTGAAAGCCGCCAGGCGCGTTCAGTCCAGCGTCCACGACCGTGGCGCCAGAACTTGCCTTTGAAGCTTTCACGCCGTAAAAATCCTGATTATCCAGCAGGTTCTCTGCAAGTTTCCAAGCCATGCGGTTTACGCTTAAGGTGTTGTTCATAGGCTTTCACCTCAAAGGAACTTTTCGTACTGGCTCAGGTGAGGATTGTTTCCTTTTGAAACGAAGAGTTTGCCGTTGCCCTTTTCTGCGAGGTCTCCGAGAAAGACGTAGAACGGTCCGCTGACTTTTTCGTTTTCTTCAATTTTGACTTTGGGCTTCACACCGTCAATTGTGAAAGTTGGGAGGACTTCTTCCAAAAAGCCTGCAACCACGATTTTGCCCCCCCTCATGCAAGCTCCGACTCGAGTTTCAGCGTTTTTTTCAACGTAGATTGTACCGCCACTCATACGAAAACCCAAAAATTGCCCAGCGGCGCCGTAGATTTTGATTGTACCGCCGTGCATGAAAACGGCTACGTCGCTTCCAACGTTTCCGTGAACAATTATTTTGCCTTTGTGCATGCCCTCGCTGCTTCCGCGGTATGATGAAGCCAAATAGTCGCCTGCGTTTCCGTGAATTTCAATCACGCCGCCTCTCATTTCGGCACCTGCCCATCCGCCGACGTCACCATGCACGGTTATCGTGCCGCCCACCATTTTAGAGCCTAAATGCATCCCAGCGTTGCCGTTAATGACGATGTCGCCGCCTTTCATGCCCATGCCTATTCTGCGAACTTCACTCGCATCGCCGTTGATTGTTATGTTTGGGCTTTCAGCCGTGTTTTTTTCGATTTTAAAGAGGCCGCGGAGTTTCTTCTGTTTGTTTCCTTCCCACAACGTCAAAGCCGCTATCTCATTAAGCGTCTTGCCTTGAAAAACGTCGGGGTTTATGCATTCAGCAATCACTGGAAACTGAAATTTCCTCAGAGGAGTTAGAACTATCATTTTTAGACGCTCGCCTTCACAGTTATTGGATTCGAAATCTTCAGATAATGATCTGTCACTGGATAGTTTTCGTATTCAACTGTCCAATACTCTCTAAACTTTCTTTTAATCTCTTCGTCCACCTTAACCTGTTCAGCAGTTTTCACGTCAAGCCACATGGTGCAACCGTCAACATGCTGCAGTATTTCACCGTCTTTAACAACAACTTTGCCGCCTTTGATAGTGTAAGCTGTATCATTGAAAGCTCGGCGCACCGTCTTGTACTTCTGAGAAATGTCAATTTTCTCGGGATTAATGTTGTATATTGCAACGTCAGCGTCAGCGCCTACGCCAAGATGGCCCTTGTCTTTAAGGCCTAAGGCTTTCGCCTGTCCCGCCCGGGTAACCACGGCGATTTCGTAAAGGCTCAATTCACGCTTTATCGAAGTAAGAAGGCTTCTTTTCTGGGCTTTTGGATGCGTCTTCTTCAACGTCGCCATTCTAGCTTTCTTGCTGATGAGCCAAGCGATAATCTTCGGGTAAGAGATAAACGGACCGCCGTTCGGATGGTCAGTAGTCATGAATATTTTCCAAGGGTCATCAATTAGAAGAGCGAGTTCCAAACCGATAGACCATTGTGTGGCGTTAACGACGTTTTTGCGGCGGTAACGGAAGGGCACGATGCCAGCACTCGTTTCAGTCTCCACATCGTGATTCACCCATTTGTGCCCGCTCAACTCGTAAAGCGAGTACTGGAATGGACCGTCAGCCGTCATAGTCGTCGTGTCCGTGAATATTACTTGGCCCATGTCTAAGGTTATGTGGCTATGATTGTTAATGTATTTGGCAACTTCTTCGGCTGCAGAACTCATGGTTCCCCACCCATCGCCCTTGAAACTGCTGAATTGCATATGAGTGATATGCGCCACGGGCTTGTTGTCAGTGGCTAAATCCTCAAGACACTTCATCGTATCTAACGTGGTAACATAGTTGCCTGGAACGCCAAGGTTGTTTGTGTGAAGATGGATCGTATGCGGCAGATTCAACATTTTATTAACTTTGGC
>JGI24422J19971_10000354_pt1 | contig 25103 bp, 25 predicted proteins | sample DeeMarSWOR152_54_FD_19971 | JGI IMG/M metagenome (IMG submission 19971) | reverse complement strand
CGACGAAGGGTTGGCGACGATGTAGCGTACGTAGATCCCGCGGCGCCGAAGCTCATCATAGACGGGGGTGCCCACGGAGTAGCGACTCAGGAGCTGCCCGCCGGCCGAATGGCCGACGTGAACGATAGCCTTCACCCCTGGATAGAACTCCGCTACATGCCAGACCATCCCGTCCAACAGATCGTAGTTGCTCACATGCGGCTCATTGAGGGAGTTTGCACCCTCCCGCCAACCGCCGTCCCAGAAGGGGTAGTGTCGACCGGCGTACCGGTCCGGGTTATCTAGGAGGTGTTGCTCCCCGATCATGCCCGGCGCCAAAACCATAGTGGTGGCTTTCAATCCGAGCTCACGGCGGTCATCATCGGCCGCCTCCAGTGCCGCGAGCATCCTTTCGAAGTATGTCGTGGGGTTTTGACTGCCCCCGTGGTGCACGAACACCACGAGCCTCACGTCCGGGTCGACGTCCTGCACAACGTCGTGGGTCCCCTCGTAAGTCAGGACGTGTTCACGGCTATCAATGAGAAGTGGGAAGTCAAAACGGCCGTGCTCTTCTTGGGCGCCGGCGGGACGGGCCACCGCAAGCGCAATGACGACAATTCCGAGAGTTCTCATCACAGTTCTGGTCCGTCCGTTTTCAAATACCAGGTGGCGTCCGCGGGTACCTGTCTGCCCAGACTCGGATCAGTTCCAGGGTTCTGTTCACGTCCGAGAGATCGTTGTACATGCCCAGGGACATCCGGAGAACCCCCTTCCGAATCGAGAGATGGACTCCATTCGAGGTGAGGTATTGGTATAAGTCGTTCGTAGCTGGGTCGTCGGCGGTGTCGTGGTGTCCCCCACCGCTCTTACCGACGGCTACGATATGCCCCAAGTGAGGTCCGGGGCGGCCTCCGGCTACCGGGAGGCCGAGATCCAGCATGCCTTCCACCAATCCGGCCGACAGGGCTCGGAGGTGCCGCTCGATCCGCGAGACTCCTATGGAGGAGATGAGGTGGAGGGAAGCCTCCGCTGCCCGGGCTCCAAAGTAGTTGTAGTTCCCAAGGTCGAACCGTCTCGCGCCCTCCGCGTACGGCAGATGTTCGCCGCTGCTTCGAGCCGTCTCTCCGGCCTCGACCCCGAGGTCCATTCCATACCGGGCGACATGAGCGGGAATCAAGGACTCGGCCAGCTCCCGGCGCACATAGAGGAAGCCGTAGCCGTAGAACGCGAGTAAGCTCTTCTGGGTTGCTACGGCAAGGGCGTCGATGCCCAGGTCCCCTACGTCGCACTCGATCGCACCGATCGATTGGGCGGCGTCCACCAACAACACCGCGCCATANGCGTGGGCAGCGTCCGATACTCCACGAACGTCCGCGATGAAGCCGGGAGAGAAACTCACATGGGGAACGGTCACGACCCGAGTACGGTGGTCCATCGCTGCAGCGAGGGCCTTCACCGGAATGGCTCCGTCGACAGGCTGGACCGCCCGAACCTCGATTCCTCGCAGCTTCTTCAGGTTGTACCAGAGGAATACGTTGTTTGGGTGCTCAAGTTCGGGGCAAAAGACCACATTGTCGCCCGGTTTCCATGGTAGGCTGGAGGCGAAAAGGTTCAGGCCCTCCGAGACGTTTTTCGTAATGGCCACCTCGTTCGGCTCAGCACCAATCAAGTGTGCCAAACGCTCCCTGGACCGCTCCACCGACGCCCTGTACGCTGCCTTGTCACCCACGCCGAGAAGGGACTCTTCAACGTGCTTGTGAGCCACTTCCGCCACTTGCTTCGGAATGACGCCCCGCAGAGCAACGTTGAAGTACACCTTATCCTCGACGGCTGGGAAATGGGCTCGTACCTCAGGGCCAAGAAAGGGAGAGGTCTCCTCGTCTGTGCTCTCTTTAGGCACGGAATCCCAACTCATCGTGACTTCGCCTTGAGGCGGTTGCATCTCAACAATCCTTTCTTGTGCCACCGGCGGCTGGGCCGGCGGGCAAGCAAGCGAGTAATACCATCGGTGTGAGGCAGGTCCCAGGCATCCGTCGAGGGTCCCTTCAGGCTAGGCCGGGACGATCCTAACGGAAGGTTTGAGGAGCCCTTCGAAGTCCTTCTCCTCACCAGGCCAGGACGGAGTCGGACACGGTGTCGCTGTACCGGCATACTGGTATACCAGCTCTTTCGAAAAAAAACTCTCGCTGCGGTCAGGATTCCTCGCCCCCCTGGTTGAGCACAATGGGTAACCGGTCCGACTTCGCAAGCTGAGCGAAGATCCGGCTCCGAGCTTCGGCCCCCTTCGAGAGATGCTCGCGCATCAGGCGTTCGGCTGCCGGGGAGTCGCCCCGCTCGATGGCCTCTAGGATGGCGAGGTGTTCAGGAACGGCTTCGTATACCCTGGCGTGATCGTAATACCTGGGCAGAGCCAAAGCCAGTCGAAAACGGAGCCTCAAGGGTCGGTAAAGGTCCAGGAGTTGGTTGTTCCGAGCTGCTCGAAAGATCTCGAGGTGAAACCGCGCTCCGGTTTCATACGTCTCCACAGGGTCATGGTCGTCTGGATGCTCCATGGTGTGCCGGAACACCGGACCAAAGGCACGTAGTTCCGGAGTTGCGCCTCGCTGAGCTGCGAGGGAAGCCGCAAGGCCCTCGATCCCATGACGGGCCTCGTAGATCTCCCGAACGTCTTCGGCAGAAAGCCGATGCACATAGGTGCCGCGAGCCGGAACGATATCCAGAACACCGTCGCGGGCCAGGTCGCGCATCGCCTCCCGCATCGGCGTGCGCCCAACCTCCAGGGACTTAGCGAGCTTTCGCTCGGAGAGGGGTTCGGTGGCGTCCACGCCACCACCCATGATCAAATCCACGAGCCCGCGATAGGCGCGCTCGCGTTCAAATTGGAAAGAATCCGCCATAACGATCACGCCAAAAAGTCGTCAAGAGAACGGGAATGAGCAGGGCTGCCAGACGAATCCCCGGCAAGTGCTTGACAAAGCCCCTCCCCATCAGTTCCGGGGCTAAACTAACAAAGCCTGCGGTTTTCCGCACCGTCACCTGGGAGCGCTCCCTGACGGCCTTTGCGATCTCCACCTGGCGCGGCCATGGCTTGCCGCCCAGCACGTCCCGGATGAAACCGACCGGGTCCCGATCGTAGCGGCCGAAGTCCACTTCGCCAACCTCTCCAGCGTATCGGGCTCGAAGCCGGGCAGGTTCTCCGCGTTGACGGTCTTGACCTTCGACTTCGCAGCCGCCGCGAGGACGAACAGCGCCGGATAGCTGGGAGAGCCGACGGTCACGACGTCTCTTCCCTGTGCCCTCGCCAGGCTAGATCCGCTCCAAGATGAAATCGGGCGTGAACTGCGCCAGCCAGCCGGCCAACAGCGTGAACTTGCCCGTCAGCAGGAGCAGGCCAACGAGGATCAGCAGGACCCCCGCCACCCACTCCACATAGCGCAGACAGCGGCGGAACTTCTGGAACCAGGAGAGAAACGCAGTCAGCGCGACAGCGCTCAGCACGAAGGGAATCGCCAGTCCGGCCGAATAGACGCCCAGCAGGCCCACGCCCTCGGCCAGGTTGGCGCGGGTCGCCGCCAGAGTCAGGATCGCTCCGAGGATCGGCCCGATACAGGGCACCCAACCCGCGCCGAACGCCACGCCGACCGCGACCGTGCCCGCATAACCCACTGGCTTCCTCTGGAACTGGAAGCGCTTCTCGCGCCTGAGCGCGGCGATGGGGATCACGCCCAGCAGGTAGATGCCGAAGAGCATGATGATGAGGCCGCCGATGCGGACGATGATCTCCTGGTAGACGCGCAGGAGCTGGCCGATGTAGGTGGCCGAGGCGCCCATCAGCAGGAAGATGAGCGTGAAGCCGGCGACGAACAGCAGAGAATGGATCAGCGTCACCCGCTTCACATCGCCGCCTCCCTGCTCCAGCTCCTCCATACCCAGCCCGGTGACGAACGAGACGTAGGAGGGCACGAGCGGAAGCACGCAGGGACTGAGGAAGGAGAGGAGTCCGGCGAGGAAGGCCACGAGTATACCGATTGAAGTGCCGCTTTCCATCGATCGAGAGAAGAATCAGTCAGCGATCCGGTCGGCGCTCACTGGCCAGCTGCGGCGTGCTGCTGGTATCCGATCATCTTGTAGACGAGCTTCGCCACCAAGAAATCGGGCGCCACGAGTCCGGGGATCGGTGAGAGCTCCACGACATCGGCCGCCACGACACTCTTCTCGGCGAACACGCGTCGCAAGAGCGATGTGGCCTGCGCCCAGGTGCCGCCGCCGGGCTCCGGCGTGCCCGTGGCGGGGACGAAGGCCGGGTCGAAGAAATCGACGTCGAAGCTGATGTAGACGTTGTCGGAGGACAGCGCTTCCAGCGCTCTGTCCATCCAGTCCTCGCTACCGAGCTCCTCTGCGTAGATCATCGTGAGGCCGAGCTCCTTGATGAGCCGGCGCTCCTCCACGTCGATCGCCCGGATGCCCACGCCCACGGGTCGCACACGTTCGACCAATCTCCGCATCACGCAGGCGTGGCTCCAGTGGGTTCCGTGGAAGCTCTCGCGCAAGTCGGCGTGGGCATCGAACTGCAAGATGGAGAGGTCGTTCTCGAGCCGATCGGCCCAGTACAGCACGGGCACCTGCGTGATCGTGTGCTCGCCGCCCAGCATGATCACGAACTGGCCGCGCTCGCAGACCTCCTCGTAGCTGCGCCGCAGCTCCTCCAACGCCGCCGCCGGACCGCCGGCCGTCAGCTCGATGGCCGGGTAGGTGTGGATACCCAGGCGAAACGGCTCGCGGTCCAGTTCGTGGTCGTAAAGCTCCACGTGCCGCGAGGCCGCCAGGATCGCCTCAGGGCCATCGCGCGTGCCACCACGGTAGCTCGTCGTCGCCTCATAAGGCACCGGCAGCAGGGCCACCTGCGAACGCTCCAGCGCGGTCCATTCCTCCCCCAGGCCGAGAAAGCTGTGGGGGTCCTCCCACGGGATATCCGTCATGATGAACTCAGGGCAGCAGCACGGCGGCGGCCAGGACGCTCACCCACTTACCGTCCTCGGGTCCCTCCGCCGTTTGCGTGATGTTCAGCGTCCGCACGATCTGGCCCGAGACCTCCCACTGGGCACGCTGCTCGTCCCAGGCCGTGTCCGGATCGAAGGGCACACCGAGGATCGTCGCCAACATGCTGGCGGCGAGATCCTCGGCGTAGTCGCCGGCCGTCTTCTCACTCTGGCCGTACGCGTGGTGCTCCGATAGGTAGCCGAACCGGCTAGAGTCCTTCGGGATCGCGACGCCGATGCTGGCGGCGATGAGCCGACTCGGCTCGTTGGTGTCCAGGCGCGCCATGATCGCGAAGGTGATCTCGCCCGGCGTCAACTGCTCGAGGCCCTCCTCCCGGTCGACCAACTCGCAGTGCGGAGGAAAGATCGACGAGACGTTCACCAGGTTGTATCTGGCGATACGCGCATCGCGGAGCGCCATCTCGAAGGCCGACAACCGCTCGCGATGCATCCCGACGCCCTTGGTCAGGAAGATCTTGCTCGGAACGAAGCTGTAGGCATTATGCACGGCTCAGCCCTCGCACGGACCTGGTGGCTCGCGGTTGGCAGGGCCGCACGCCAGCAACTGAGGCCTGAGCTCGGCCCGCAGGAAAGCACTTCTGGGCAACTCGGTAGAGCTAGCTCCGACAGTCCCGGCAGTAGCCGATGAGCTCCAGACGGTAGTCGATGATCTCGAAGCCGTCGTCGCTCCGGAGCCCTCGGATCAGCTCCGAATCATGCTCGCCGACCACGTCGCGCACCTTGCCGCACTTTAGACAGCGCGCATGGTCGTGGTCGTCGGTACGGCCGTCGTAGCGCGCCGGACCACCGCCGAGCGTGAGCTTGCCGGCCACGCCGGCCTCCACGAAGGCCTCCAGCGCCTTGTAGACGGTCGCCAGGCTGATGTCCGGCAGCACCTCACGTACCTGCGTGAAGATCTCGTCGGCGGTGGGGTGTGTGGTGACACTCTTCAGATAACGGTAGATCGCCGCCCGCTGCGCGGTGTGCCGGTGGCCACTCGCCTCGAGGGCCGCCCGCAGCCGATCCTCCCCGCTGCTGGTCGCCTGGAGATCCATGTCTGTACCCACCCGATCAGGTGTGCGCGCCGCTACCGGAGACCTGCTTCTCAATAATCGTACTAAAAATTACTTGCGGTTGAACCCGGCTGTCAACGAAGACCCGGCCGTCCGGCAGCCCCCCGCCATCTCCGTCTCCACTGCCGTTGGCGAAGCGGGCGATCGCCGCTGCCCACACGTCCGGGCGCCCACCCACGTCGATGACTTCCGGGACCCCGGCATCGGCCAGCCGCTGGAGTAGGCGGTCGGGGATGTCCGCGACCCAGCGCTGGGGTGCCGCTCCGTGCTCGCGCACCCGTTGCACCCATTCAAGCTCGTCGCCTTCCGGATCGCTGAACTGCGCGTCGACGTGCGACGTGAGGATTCGGCGGCGATCCGGACCGCCGTCATAGCAAACGAGAACCAGAAACTCGCAGGCGATTTCGCGGTTGGGCAGCGGTGGGAACACCCACAGCTGATCGATGCTCGAGGTAGGTACGTTGTCGGCGATGGCTCGGAGTCGAAGGTCGAGCGGGAGGGCCCGATCCGTTCTGGATGGACCTCTCATCCCGTTCAGAAGCCTCCGACGCCTGGAACCATTCTCACGCCCCTCTCTGCGATGCAAGCTCACCGGCCTCCACCTCCCTCACCCGACATCACTGGTTGCTGCACCTGGGGGTTCCCGGGATCCCTGATCCCGAGGGTATACATGCACGCGTGGCCGGCCGCGTCGCGGCCTTCTCCTGCGTAACGCCCCCAAGATACGGCCATTCGCCCCGACTCTCAAGATCGAGAGCGCCGAGGGCCAGTCAGCAACGACCGGCAGGCCTCCAGCACGCGAGCCGTCGCCTCGGCCAGATCGCCGGTGACGGTAGCACCGGCCGCCTTTTCGTGGCCGCCACCCCCGAAGCACTGGGCGAGTGTGGCCACGTTGGCCGTGCCGGAGGAGCGGAAGGAGACCTTCACATCTCCGCTTTCCAACTCGCGCAAGAGGATAGCAACCTCGGTCCCCTTGAGGTTCCGCAGGTGATCGATGATCCCCTCGTACTCATCCAGGGCCCCGAACCGCTGTACGACCTCGACGCTCAAGCTTGACCAGGTGATGCCGAGCTCTTCATCGCATTGCAGCCCGGCCAAGGTCGCCTGCAGCGTGCCCAGCTCCGCCGCCGTTAGGTTCGCGAACAGGGGAGCGTGAAGCGCTTCCGGGTCAGCTCCGGCTTCGATGAGAGCCGCCGCCAGCCGGTGGGCGTGCGGAGTGGAGTTGGAGTAACGAAACGAGCCCGTGTCGGTGACCAGTCCCACGTAGAGGGCCCGTGCGACGTCGGCGCCGAGCGGTACGCCGGTCTGCACCAGCACATCGTACACCAGCTCGGCCGTGGCAGCGGCGCTCGGATCGATGAGCGTCAATGTCGCCGCAATCTCGTTGGTGGCGACGGCGTGGTGGTCGATGACGATGGTCCGCTCCGCCCGGTAGAGCTCGGCGAAGTCGCCCAGCCGACGGAGCTCCGAGACGTCCACGACGACCTGCAGGTCCGCCTCAGCGAGGGCCGTCTTTCCTCCGGTCTCAGAGCTGAGTGGCTGGACGCCCGTGGGTAAGAGGAAGCGGAAGCGCTTCGGCACGGGGCTGGCGGCCAACAGGTAGACCTCGGTACCCAGGGGTCTGAAGTGGTAGGCCAGTGCGCAGGCCGATCCCCAGCCATCGCCGTCGCCGCCGACATGAGTGGCGACGGCGATCGAGGTGGCCGCCTTCAGGCGCTCAGCGATGCGGTGTGCTCGATCCCGGCGGTATGAAGGCGTCTCCAACACAGGCAGCGCTCCTAGCGCGGCCGCTTGTATCTACGCTGTTCCTTGAGGCGCCGATGCACCTCATAGTTCTCGATCCACGGCCTACGCTGGAAGTAGCTCTTCGTCAGCTCGGCGACCTTGCCGGAGAGCAGGATCAACGCCAGCAGGTTGGGGAGAATCACGATTCCGAGGAACACATCGCCCAGCGTCCAGGCGACGGCCAGCGTCAGCACTGCGCCGACGAAGTGCATCGTCACGAAGGCGAACTTGTAGGGCAGCACCGCGCGGTGCCCCAGCAGATAGTTGGCGCAACGGTCGCCGTAGTAGCTCCACGAGATGGCCGTGGAGATGGCGAACAGGAACACGCTGAGCACGACGATGTACATGCCCCACGAACCGGGCAGACCGCGCCGAAAGGCCTCCATGGTGAGAGGCGCACCGCTCTCCACCGCATCGGCGTAGAGCGAGGCGTACTGCGTGCCGTCGTCGCCCAGTGCGCTCCCGCGCTCTGAGTACACCACGCCCGTGAACAGCCGTGTTTGCTCCGGATCGGTGAAGAGCGGCTCCACCGCGACCTCGTGCCAGGCGACCTGATGAGCGCCGGGCCCCGCTTCCAGGTAGCGCCCGTTCTCGACCCGGATCTCCTGAGGCTCGGCGATCTCGTCGTAGTGCCCGTTCTCCAACTCGACCACGTAGGAGATGTCGCCGCCGTCCAGCGTGATCTCGGTGGGGAAGCGATCGGACCAGACGCCGGTGAGGGTGATGACCAACCCGGTCATCGTGCAGATGACGAGCGTGTCAATGAACGGCTCGACCAGCGCCACGACACCCTCGGACACCGGTTCATCTGTCTTGGCCGCCGCGTGTGCGATGGGCGCCGACCCCTGACCCGCCTCGTTGGAAAACAGACCCCGCTTCACACCCCAGATCATGGTGAGCAAGAAGATGCCGGCCCCGCTGCCCGCCACGCCCGCCGTCGGGTTGAACGCCTCGCGAAAGATGAGCGCGAAAGTCGAACCGAGCCTATCGTAGTTCAGGCCGATGATGGTCAGCGCACCCGCCACGTAGATCACCGCCATCGTGGGCGCCAGCACGCCGGTCACCCTCCCGATACGGGTGATGCCACCGATCACCACCATGGCCACGATGCTCGCCGTGATCAGCCCGGTCACCCACACAGGGAAGCCGATGGTCGTTCTCAGCGTGTCGGCAACGGTGTTCGCCTGAATGGCATTCCCAGTCAGGAAGGCGGTGAGACCGAGCATGGTAGCGAAGAAGACGCCGAGCGGCTTCCAGGCCGGGCCCAGACCACGCTCGATGTAGTACATCGGGCCGCCGGAAACCGTGCCTTCCCACTTGTAGGGCTCGAGGTCCTCCTTCTCGACTTCACGGTACTTCTGGGCCAGGGTGACCTCCGAGTACTTGGTGGCCATCCCCACCAGCGCGGTCATCCACATCCAGAACACCGCGCCCGGGCCGCCCCAGTGGATGGCGAGCGCGACGCCGGCGATGTTGCCGATCCCTACAGTGGCCGAGAGCGCGGTGGTCAGCGCCTGGAAATGGGAGACATCGCCCGGCTCGGCGGGGTCATCATAGATCCCGGACGTGACCGCGAAGCCGTGTCCCAGCTTGCGAACCTGCAGGAACCCGAGGCGGAAGGTCAGGAAGAGGCCGGTACCGAGCAGCGCGACGATGACCCAGGGGATTTCCTGCCCCTGAAAGGGGATTCCCCGATCCCAGATGTAGGACGATGCCGTGCTGAGGAAACTCTCTAAGAGTTCGGCGATCTTCTCCAGAGGTCCCATGCGAATCCGCAGTTGGTAGTAGGCCGCAAGGGCCGCGCTACTCTAGGCGAAGCTGCGGGTGGTGTCAAGCAAAGCGACGGATCAACGCCCAGGCGCGAACCTGGCCCAGGTCGAGGCGAGGTGGACGAAGTAGCTGGAGTAGCACCCGTCGACACGCCCGGCGCGCAGCGCTTCCAGGAAGCCGGACACCCCCTCGTAGCTCGGCACCTCGACGACGCCCCGCCCGATCTCGCGCAGCGTGTGCGCGTCCGAGCCTGCGCCGCCGGGGAGATCTCGCTGTTCCGCCCAGCGGCGAGCGCGCTCGTTGAGCTCCGGTCGGTGCACGCGGGCGTTGAAGACCTCCACGATGTCCACCCACGGCTCGATATCCGCCAGCACCTCCTCGCCGAGGCCCTTGCCGCTGGCGAAGGGGTGCGGGACATAGACCAGGCCGCCCTGCTCGCGGATGGCCCGGACAGTCTCGACGGCGGAGGTCCCCTTCGGGATCTTTTCCGATAGAAACAGGCCGCTCACGTCCACGCCTTCCGCGGTCTTCACCTCCTCGCCGATGATCACCAGCTCGGGGTCGAGGTCGCGTGCCCGCAAGGCGCCCTCGATCTCATTGTGATCGGTAATGGCGATGCGGTCGAGGCTACGGGCGCGCGCGGTGGCCACCACATCGGCGTAGTCACTGCGGCAGTCATGGGAGGCCCGGGTGTGGACATGCAAGTCGAGGCGCAAACTCGTCATACGGCTTGGCTCAGCTTATCGATCTCCTTCCAGGTCTCCCACGTACGTCGCTCGAGCGTCGTGATGTCCGAGTCGTTGTCGATGATGAAGTCCGCGCGTTCGCGCTTCTCCTCCGCCAGCATTTGCGCGGCGGCGACGGCGCGTGCCTCGTCAGCCTTGAGTCCGCGCTTGCTTACCAGCCGCTCGATACGCTGCGCCAGCGGTGCATCGACGAGCAAGACGACGTCGAACTCGTTCTCCATCTCCGTCTCGTAGAGCAGGGGCACCACGCCGATCACGATCCGATCGCCACGGGCTTCGGCCTCGACGAACAGTTCACGGCAACGCATCACAATCGCCGGATGGAGGATGTCTTCGAGCTTGCTGCGTGCCTCGGGATCGGCGAAGACGATGCGCCGCATCGCATCGCGGTCCAGCCCACCGTCGGCGGCGACGACCGCATCACCCCAGACCTCGCGGATCTGCTCCAGGGCGGCACTGCCCGCCGCTACGACTTCGCGGGCCAGCACATCCGTGTCGATGATGCTGGCGCCCCAACTCGCAAACAGCGCAACGACCGTGGACTTGCCGGCGCCCACGTTTCCGGTGAGCCCTACTCGCAGCATGTGCCCTTAACGGCTCGTCCCAGGCGGCACATCCAGGAGCCCCCAGCCGCTCTCGTCCTGCACCCCCAGCTCCTTGATGAACCGGTTCACCAGCTCCTCGCTCTTGAGGCGGATATCCTCCGCCGAGAGCTCGCCCACCGGGATCCGCGCACCAGCCATCATCCCATGGCCGCCCGCAGTCCCGTCGCGACCGACGACGCGCCGCAGCAACAGGCCCGCCGACGCCTCGGGCAAAGATGTCCGGATGGAGATCAGTAAGTCGTCCTGGAACTGGCCGATGCAGAAGGACCACTGGCCGCCCTGCAGCCGCAGATAAAAGTCGGCCAGCTCGGCCACGAGGTCGGGATAGTCGAGCATCCCCAGGTAGGAGACGACCACCGGCCCCCGGGTACGCGCTCGCTCCAGCGAGCGGTGCAACGACCGGAAATACGCCGGCGGCAGGTCCGGATAGCGGATTCGCGAGATGAGCGCCCGGTCAGCGCCCGGGTAGAGAGCCAGGCTGGCCTCGATGTCGCTCTGCTGTGCCTCACGGCCGAGATCCTGGGTCTCCGACTGGATACCGTAGAAGAGGGCGGTTGCCAACACGCCTTCCAGAGGAACCCCCGCAGCCTGCAGGTACTGAGTCAGGATAGTGCACGTGGAACCGCAATCGTCGCGCACGTCGTAGTACTTCGCTCGCTTCGTCTCCTGACGCAGCGGGTGATGATCGAGGACGACCGTCGCGTTCCGCCCATCAGGCAACGAGTTGTTGCCGGTCTCCGGCTGCGTATCGACGAGCGCGATGAGATCGACGTCATCGAACGACACGGCGCGTGTCGGCGTGATCGGCAGCGCCAGCTCCCGAACCATCGTTCGGTTCTCGGCGCGCCCCACGTAGCCGCCGAAACCGATCCTTGTCGAGATGCCGTCAATCGCCTCAACCAGTCTGAGCAAGGCGTAGGCACTAGCCAACGCATCGGGGTCGGGGTTGTCGTGGGTGAGGATGAGCAAGTGGCCGCCGCCCTCCAGGGCATCCTTCAATGCGGCGAGCCGGATGTTGCCGCCACCCTGACCCGGAAAGGCCGCTCTCCCACTACCCTTCGAAGGTTCCATCCTCGTTACCCGAACACTCCNGTCAGGAACGGGTTGGACANGCGCTCCCTNCCCACGGTGGTTGCCGGGCCATGACCCGGGTGCAGGACGGTATCGTCCGGAAGCGTGAGCAGCTTCTCCTGAATCGCNTCGAGCAGCGTTCGGTAGTCACCACCGGGAAGGTCCGTNCGGCCAATGGATCCCGCGAACACAGAATCGCCCACCAGCGCGAATCCATCGCCGATCAGGCAGACGTGCCCGGGCGAGTGGCCGGGCGTGTGCCGCACAAGGAGCTGCGCCGCGCCGACCTGGAGGACTTGGCCATCCTGTAGCTCGTGATCCGGCTCCGGAGGCAACTCGATCTCCACACCGAAGGCCAACGCTTGCTCAGGGGCCGCCGCGTAGAGCGGCGCATCCGCGGGATGGAGGTAGATGGGCGCCCCCGTGGCACGTGCCGCCGCCGCCACGCCGCCGACATGGTCGATGTGGGCATGGGTAAGAAGGATCGACTCGATCCGCGCACCCTCTCCGGCTGCCGCGGCGAGCAGGCGTGCCGGCTCAGCGCCCGGGTCCACCAGGGCGCAGCGGCCCGTCTCCTCGCAGATGGCGAGATACGCGTTGGCCTGGAACGGACCCACCGCAAAACCGATGATCTTCACTGAGAACCCCGCATGTAATTACCCGCAACATACAGCTCGCCTAGCAGCGCACAAAGAAGGCCCGCCAGCGCGGGCTCTGCCACCGCTCCGGCGGCCGAAACGTACCCGGGCGCCCGCCCCTGTCAACGTGCTCTGCGGGTCGCGGCATCCCGGAGACGCTCGTACCATTCATAGGGAACCGGTTGCGAGCCCAGCTGGCCACGCCGAGCCTCCCTGAACCCGTGCCAATCCGACCCTCCGGTCTCCAGTAAGTCCAGCTCGGCCGCTAGGCGACGCAGCCTTCGCACTTCGAAGGGACCGTGGTCCGGGTGGAGCGTCTCGAGCCCATCCAACCCCTCGTCCACCAGCTGCCGGATCATCTCGTCACCATGGCTCTTGCCCCCGTGCGCGAGCACGGCCAGCCCACCTGCCGCGTGGATCAGCCGGATCCCGTCGGCTGGGCTGATCCGCTGTGTCGGCACGTAGGCCGGCTGCCCGGCGGCGATGAAGCGGTCGAAAGCCTCGCCGTGATTCCGTACCCAGCCCCCGTTGACCAAAGCCTGCGCGACGTGCGGGCGCGCGATGAGCCCTGTCGGGGACATGTGCGCTTTGACCTCCTCCAACGTGATCCCCACGCCCAGCCGGTTGAGCTTCTCAACCATCTCCGCTGCACGCTGCACCCGGCTCTCTTGCGCGCCCTCCAGACAGGCTGCGAGCTCGGCGTGGTCCGGATCGATGAAATACCCGAGCAAGTGCGTCGAGCCCACATCATCGTGTGCCGAGAACTCGATCCCCGGAACGAACGGTAGCGCCAGTGAGTCCGCCGCCTCACGCGCGGCGTGGATACCCGCTACGGTATCGTGATCGGTAAGCGAGACCGCCTTCAGGCCCCGCTCTTCCGCCGCGGCAATCACCGCCGCCGGCTCCAGCCGCCCATCCGAGCAGTTCGAGTGCAGATGGAGATCGACCCTGGCCTCCACATCCACCGGGATCTCGAAGCTCCCGCTCGCCGGTCTGCTCATCGACGCTGCACCATGATCAGGATCAACTGCGCAGCTCCCTGTCGCACCAACGGCCGCGAGCTCGTGGGGCCCACGGCCGACGGCGCTAACCTACGGAGGCCCGTCTCCGGGGTCAACGCGTTGCCGTTCCGGCCTAATGCATTGACAGTTCTCGGGGCCTCCACGACTTTTAGCCTGGACGAAATCATGCCGAGCCGAAGGCCCAACGATCGAGCCACGCAGAATCGCGCTCCCGAGCCGGCAGGTGGACGCGGCCGTTCCCGGGCTGTCGAGGATTACCTCAAGGCGATTCACCACCTCCAGGGTGAGAATGCACCTGTGAGCACCTCGGCGCTCGCGCAGCAGCTCGATCGGTCTCCGGCCTCGGTGACCAATATGGTCAAGAGCCTGGCCGAGCGCGGGCTGGTCGAGCACGAGCCCTACCGCGGCGTGCAGCTAAGCGAGGCTGGCGAGCGTGAGGCATTGCGCATCATCCGGCGCCACCGAGTGATCGAGGCTTACCTGATCGAGCGGCTGGGCTACTCCTGGGATCGAGTACACGCTGAAGCGGAGCGGTTAGAGCACGCCGCCTCCGACGAGCTGGTGGAGCGCATGGCCGCGGCGCTGGGTCACCCGGAGCTGGATCCGCACGGTTCGCCTATACCGACGGCGCAAGGCGAACTCACCGAGCGGCGCCACCCTACGCTCATGGAGATGCGGACGGGCGCCCGGGTGATCGTACGGGAGGTCAGCGACGCGGATGACGGCCGGCTGCGCTATCTCGCTAACCTGGGTCTCTACCCCGGCACGCGCGTGGAGGTGCTGGAGCACGAGCCGTTCGAGGGACCGATCCGAGTGCGCATTGCCGGACGCGAGCGCTCGCTAGGTCGCAATCTTGCCGAGATCGTCCGGGTGGAGTTAGAGAGTAGCGGGCAGGAGCGTGGCGCGGCGAACGGCGCCACCGAAACCGAGACCTGAGCACATGGCACACATCAAAGTCGACGGTGATGTCTGGAAGGTCCGATTGGGACAGGAGCGCCCGCGACCGGGCGTTCGCCTCGTCCTTTTCCTCTGCCAGCCGACGGGCCAGCGGCCATACAGGGTGGTCGAGGTTCCGGAGGATCGTTTCGATTCGCAGCAGGCCGTCGAAGGGCTCTCGCGCGGCGAGCTATTGGACCTCTACCGGCAGAGCACCTCGATGGACATTCCTAAGCTGCGCTCTGACGAGATCACCGATGTGCGGAGGCGCGCCCGCGGCTGAGTACGCTTAACGCGGCACGAAGTCGTCAGCCGCCGTGAAGGTCCTCACCGTCGCTGCGATGAGTTCAGCCGCGCGGTCCAGATCTTCGAGTGCGACCATCTCGTTGGGCGTGTGCATGTAGCGGTTGGGCACTGACACCAAGGCCGTGGCGATGCCTGCCCGCGCCATGACAATACTGTCGGCGTCAGTGCTCGTACGGCCGGGCGCCGCCTCAACGGAAAAGGGGATCTTCTCGCGCTCCGCTACATCGGCCAGCCTTTGGAACAGCACTGGATTCACTGCCGAGCCGCGGCAGAGCGCCGGACCGCCACCCAGGCTGTGATCTCCGTGCCCCTTCTTCTCGGCGCCGGGGTAGTCCGTGGCGTGCGTGACGTCCACGACGATCGCGATCTTCGGGTCCAGACCGAAGGCCCCCGAGCGAGCGCCACCGCCGCTGGACAGGCCGATCTCCTCCTGCGTCGTGGCCACGGCTATGACACCGGCACGTGGCCGGTCACCCGCGAGTCGACGCAGCGCCTCGAGCGCCACCAGGGCGCCCATCCGGTTGTCGATGCTGCGCGAGGCGATGCGGTCGTGCGACAGCTCGATGACCGGTGCGGCCAGCACGGCTGCATCGCCGACCCGCACGCGCCGGCGTGCGTCCTCCCCATCCTTCGCCCCGATGTCGATCCACAGGTCCTTCACCTTGGAGACCTTCTCCCGGTCCTCCTTCTCTTGGAGATGGATCGCTTTCTTCCCGACCAGCCCAGGGACCGGCCCGTCACGGGTAAGGATCTCGACCCGCTGGCCGATGATGACCTCGGGATCCCAGCCGCCGATGGTGGAGAAATAAAGGAACCCGTCGTCATCGATGTGGTTGACCATGAGGCCGATCTCGTCGATGTGGCCAGCCAGCATGACTCGGGGCTCGCCATCCGGGTTGACAGCCGCGAAGCTGTTACCTGCTACGTCTGCCCACACCCGATCCGCGAACGTCTCTGCCTCCTCGCGCCAGGCCTGCGCCGGCATCGCCTCGTAGCCCGAGGGGCCCGGCAGCGAAAGCAGTCGCTTCAAAAACTCCAACGAGCGAGGCTCCATGTCGCTACTTTGCCGGTTCGTCGGTTGCTCAAGCTAGACCGGGCGCGGTCGCGAGATCGCCGCACACTCGAGGCGCCCGTCCTCAGGTGTGAACAGCCACAGCGTGCCCTCACCGCCTGGCAGCTCGATCTCCGCGACGGGCTCGCAATGCGCCTCGGCGCGACCTCTGCTAGTTTCCCAAATGACGGTTCCTCCGAGACGGACCTTGAAGAAGTCGACATCGGTGGGCAGTCTTACGGTGACCGCAGCATCCGCCACCCTCGGCGTGATCACACCCCAGCGACTCGGCTCGTGGTAGCCGAAACTCACTGATCGGTTCCCCGTGACACTGAAACCACGTCCGCCTACCAAGATCTTGAGCATCCGTACACGCTCGGGATGCGCCACGTCCACACTGTCGGTCACGGCTGTTCCCGAATAGGCGTTCACGACGAAGCTGTGCCGCAGCGGCAGCGGTAGCGACCGGCGCGGCACGATCTCCGTCGACGGGCTCTTGGCGCCTTGCCAGCTCCAGAAGAAGTTCCGTTCCGTCTCGGCTGACGCGATCGACGCCAGCCGCTGCCCGTCGACGCTGATGGCAACAGCGATCGAGCGCGGAACAGCCAGCCGGTAGTGCGCCGTAACGCCCGAACCATGTCGTACAGAGAGCACCGCCTCGTCCAGACGGAACTCCGGGTTCGCCTTGCCTGTCCGATCGATGACCGCGATCAGGCCCGGGCTACCATCGACGACCTCGATCCGCCCCGCGGCACCCCCGCTGTGCAGCCGGACCTCGATCGAGGGGGCGCTGAAGCCGTAGGTCACGCCTCCTTCCTGAGCGCAGAGGTCATCAGCGTTCAGGAAGGCCAGCAACAGACCGACTGTCATCAAAGCTGATCTGGAGAACATCGTACCACCTACCACTCTGCCGGGTCGGCCAGGCCAAGCTCGACCAGCTGGGCCGGGTCGACCCGTGCTCTGAAGGAGCGTGTTGGCGCCGTGGCCAGCCCCTGGGGCAAGTCTCGGGCCCCCAAGCTCGAGGATCTCGCACCACCAACCGTGCCGGTCACGGCGGTTGGCCAGGCGGCATGTACGGCGCCTGGCGTCGTCCACGGTTGCTCAGTGCGCTTTGGCTTGAATCCTGCCAGCTAGCTTATGCTCAAGCAGGCCGCTATGGCAAGACGGCAGCAGGGATGGTGGCAACGGGCCAACACTGGCGTCAGCCCTGACTCTCCTCCTCCAGGATGCGCTGGAAGATCCTGCGCTTGAGCTCCGGCGGCGTGCTGATACGTCCGTGCTCTGAGAGAAAGCGCAGGAACGCCTTCTCGAAATCGTAGTGCGGGTAGCACCTTTTGCATAGCTCGAGGTGTACGCGGATCTTCTTGACAGTCTCCTCGTCGAGTTCCTCGTCGATGTACTCGTACAACTGGGCCACGACACTCGCACAGTCGATATCGCCAGGCGGTGTCCCGCCCGCCTCGCACTTCCACTTCCCCAGCTTCCAGAACGCCGTCATCGGATGTACCCCATCTCTAGAGCGTACTCGTACAGGCGCTGCTGCAGGCGGCGGCGACCCCGGAACAGCCGCGACTTCACTGTGCCGACGGGCAACTCCAGTGCCTCGGAGATCTCAGCGTAACTCATCCCCTCGACGTCGCTCAGCACGACAGGGATTCTGAACTCCTCGGGTAGCTCCTGGATTGCCCGCTTGACCTCATCGTCGACGATATAACGGAAGAATGACCCCTCCGGATCCCGATCCTGCACCGACTCGAAGACCGAGGTTTCCTCGACCGACTCGTACTCCACCTGACTGGGCCGCTTGCTCTCACGGCGGTATTGGTTGATGAACGTGTTGCGCAGGATCGCCACCAGCCAGGCCCGGCAGTTCGTCCCGCGCTCGTAGGTGTCCCAGGCCCGATACGCCTTGGTCACCGTCTCCTGCACGAGGTCCTCGGCATCGGAGGCGTTTCCACAGAGACGCACGGCGACGTTATACAGCGTATCCAAGTGCACCAGCGCCTCACGCTCGAACTCCTGCCGCTTGCGGGTTGCCTCTTCGCTCATCGCTCCGTCTGCTCGGGGTGTTCGTGGGAGCCCCTAATAAATCCGTCACGGGGTTTTCTGCAACTGCAGCGCTGAGCTCGAGGGCAGGGCTGATCGGGTCTCACCCGAACGGTCGGGGCAGATTCCGTCCTCCAGACTCCCCCCGACACCCGCCAGACTAGGTTGTAGGAGATCTCACCGTCCCGGTTGCCCCGACGGCGGCCGGACGCTAGGATTGTAACATACCATAAAGATGACGTCTGGCGCCCTGCGGCGCGCTGATACACGAGGTAGATCTTGGGTGTGCCCGTGAACTCTGGAGGCATTCACGGCCGCTGGGGTGCCGTGAGCCTGGCAGGGCCAGCACGGGTGAGTTGTTCCAGAGGAGGGAATCGGCTATGCGATTCGGCCAAAGGCCGAGGGCCGTGCTCAAGAGCCTGACGCTCGCTCAAGTCGAGCAGCTGCGGGCAACCGGCGTTGTGCGCAGCTACCGCAAGAACGAGAGCGTCTACGAGCTCGGCGAGCCAGTCAACGCGCTGCACGTGGTGCTCAGGGGCCGCGCACGCCTCCGCGATAGGGACTGGGAAGGCCGAGAGATCACCGTCAGCTTCGCAGCCGAGGGCGAGGCGTTCGGCCTGGAAGCGTTGGCGGAGCTACCCAACCGGGTGCTTTCGGCTGCGGCCGCCGAGAGCAGCGAACTGCTATCCGTCGGCACGGAAGCGTTGCGCGACCTTCTCGAGCGCGACAGCGCGCTGGCCCGGTACCTACTGAGGCACGAGGCGCTGGTGATGACGCACATGGAGGAACGCATCAAGATGCTGGCGTTCCTCGACGTCCCGTCTCGGCTCGCCGGTACAATACTCTGGCTCGCCGACCGCTACGGGGTCCCGGTCGACGGGGGGCTCGAGGTGCCGTACTGGTTCACGCACCAGGAGATGGCGGATCTGATCGGCTCCACGCGTGAAACCGTGACCACGGTGCTCGCAGAGTTCAAGCGCGACAACCTGTTGGACAGCCGGAACCACCACTTCGTGGTTCTGGACCGTCGCGCGCTGACGCAGCGTATCAGGCTGCCCGAGTTCGGCGAGGCTCCTGAGGAGCGGGGGTAGCACAGACCCGCGCCCCCCACGCAAGCTCCAACGCTATTGCGTTTCGCTCGCCTGACTCTGGTGGGCCAGCGGGGGCGTGCACATGCGCGCCAAGGTGCTGGGAAGGAACGTGGGATCCGGCCGCAGCTATTCCGAGCCCTTCGCGTTGCCCCTGATTTCCGCGAGTACCGCTTCCAGTAAGTCGCCAGCGCGGACCATGCTCTCGCCGTTCGGTCCCTTGCTCCCGATCAAGGACGCCTCTGCAGCTGCCGCGTTCAACTCCCGGAAGGCTGCTAGCGTTTGACATGCCAGCTCCCGCAAGCGTCGCTTCTCTGTCTTCAACTTTTCATCCGCCATTGGCAAGACCCCGTGTCACCTCAAGCCGTCCTCCAGGCGACGGCGACCTGTGCCACACCCGCGGCGCGCGCCTCGTTCAGTGCCCGCCCGGCCGCAGCCACCAGCAACTCNGGACACGCTTCGACCTGGCCGTTCTGGCCCTCCACGCCCGCGACGCCCGCACTGAAGGTCACCGGGAACTCGCCGTCCACGCGCCGCGACAACGAGATCGAGGTGAAGCGTTCAGCCAGCTTCACCCCGCCTTCCGGTGGCGTGTTGGGTGCGAGCACCATGTACTTCAACGCCTCCAACCGGCCCACGATATCGGAGTTGCGCGTCTGTTGGTGCAGTATCAGCGAGAATTTCCTTTCCAACTCCCGAACCGTGCCAGCATCCATACGCGCAGCGTCAGGCACTCGATCCGCACCGAATACGACGCAGGACAGTGCATCGTTCGTGCGGTGCACGAGCGCGATGAGTTCTCGCAGGCGCCGCTTGATCCCGCGCAGTGTGTAGTGCCCGGTCTCTACGTCCAGTAGAGTCTCTGACTGCAAGGCATCGACATCCCGCTTCAGCCAGATCCAAGTGCCCAGCTTGGCCACCAGCGCGGCTGCCGCTGCCGGGAGCTCGATGACGTCCCAAAAGCCATCCCCGAGTGCAAGCACGCGCGCCTCACTCGGCGTGTCCGCCTCGCACAATCCGATGAGGGGAACGCCGGACCTCCGGCCCAGTGCACGCAATTGCCTGGCGACCTCACTGCGCTCCCGCGCGGGCAATCTCAGGTCAAGCAGCACCGCGTCGCTGCGCCGATCCGACAGGAACGTGCCGAGTGACTCAGGGCACTCGTGCGGGACCAGTCGATACTGATCCCCTTCAAGCAGGGCACTCAGCTCCTGCAGCAACGAATCGTCCGTGGTCAGCACGGTTACGGTAGCGGGCCCATGCGGTGATGCCGCCGCGGCAGCACCCAGCGGGATCCGCTCCTGGACCTTTCCCATAGCAATCGCGGCCTCCGTGGTGGTTTGGACTCGGGCGTTCGATCGCGGAGGACGCAAGAGGCAAGCCGTGCGGCCGGGTGGGGCGGGTACATCCTGCAAGTCGTTATATTTCAACAGATTACGGCGTCTAGGCAAGGGGGTTCGAAACCTGCACGACCCGGTATTCCCTGTCGCTCACTGCAAAAGATTCCCAAGCGTTTACAAGCTCAGGGCTACGACCCTGTCGCGTTCAGACGCTCAAGATGTCGCGGCGAGCGACAGGCTCGCGCGCCGCTGCACGGGGACGGAGCCTGCTCCGGCTCGCGGCGCTCAGCGAATCCAGGCGTTGTTGGAGCGATCGATGTCCGGGAAGCTGTGCTCCCTGTCGATCTCGACGCGGGTCACGGCAGCGCCGGGCGGCACCGTGATCGTGGCGGTCGTAGCACCGGCCAGCCAGGTCTCGACCGGGACTTCTCTGCGGATCAGTTCCCCGTCGGAGCGTGTGATGGTCAGGTGAACCGGCATCGGCACGAGTCCGCGGTCCTCGATCACGATCCGCGTTCCCTCAGGCATCTGCTCCACGCTCGCCACGGCGTGGTCGAGAGTCCAAGTTTCGTAATACCAGCTGCGCCAGAACCAATCGAGATTGCGTCCACTGACCCGTTCAAAGGTGTTGAACAGGTCCCAAGGGTAGGGGTGCTTGTACGCCCACTCGCTCAGAAAGGTGCGATAGGCGCGCAGGAACGTCTCCTCGCCCAGGACGCCACGCAGCGCCGCGAGCAAGCTCGCTGGCTTCTCGTAAGAGGCGACTCCGTAGGCGTTGAAGTGCTGCAGGTACGACCAGCGCATGATCTCCGCTTCGTGGCCCGAGCGGGCCACCTCGAAATACGACAGGTGATCTCTCACCTCGAAGTTCACGCCGGGGAAGAAGTCTTTGCTCGCCTGGTTCTCATAGAAGGTCGCTGCCCCCTCATCGATCCAAGCATGGCGCCGTTCATCAGAGCTGACGATCATCGGCTGCCACATATGCGACAGCTCGTGAGCCGTCACGTGATACAGGTTGCTGTCGCTCCTCTGCTGGTTGTAGTGGCCGATGAGGGTCATCATCGGATACTCCATCCCTCCGCCCATGGCACCCGACTCCACGGCGGTCATGTGTGGCCACGGGTAGGGAATTCCAGTGTACTCGGACAGGAAAGTGATGGCGTGCTGCTCGTAGCGGACCATCTGCTTCCATTTGGGCGCGCTCTCGCTGTAGAAAGCGTCGACCCGGGAGTAGTCGGTGTCACCGTCCCCGTCCAGGTCACCGACCGGTGTGCGAGCGGCGTCCCAGAGCGCCTGACTCGAGGTGCCGAACACGACATCGCGGACGCTATCAGCGACGAAACGCCAGCGCAGCCAGCCGTTCTCCGAGTCCGCCGTCGCCTTGGGGCCGTAGTCGTCGGCCGTGACCAGATGTACGATGTCGTCGCTCTCCTCCGCACGCTGCAGTCGCTCGATGACCAGGGGCGCCAGGACCTCGTCCGGATTCTGCAGGCGCCCGGTCGCCACGACGATCGAACCCTCCGGCACCTCGATTGTCAGGTCGTAGCTGGCGAATCCGGCATAGAACTCGCTAATACCCAGGAACCAGTCGGCCTGCCAGCCGGTCACGTCGTCGTAGACGGCCATCTGCGGATACCAGTAGGCGAGGAAGAGGCGGTTGTCATCGCGCCAGCCCATCCGCCCGCCGGCACCTTGCCTGGGGATATCGAAGGCCCAGTCGATCTCGATGGACGTCTTGCCACCGGGCGCGACGGGCTCGGGCGGCCAGATCCTCAGTTGAGTCGCGATCACCGCGTAGCGAGGGCCCTCTGGGAGACCCGTCTCGAGCTCCTCTCCGTCCACGCTGACGCGCGCGAGTTCGAACCCACCGGTGACCTCCTGCGGAAACCTCCGCGGAGCGCCCTCCGCGTGAAGATTCTGGCTCAATTGCAGGAACAGCGACTCNAGGGTGTCCGGCGAGTTGTTGTGGTAGAGTATCGTCNCCTTCCCCTCCAGCCTNTTCTCCCCCGGATCGACCCGCGCGCGAAGCGTGTAATCGGCCCACTGCTGCCAGTACTGCGGGCCCGGCTCGCCTGCGGCGGTCCGGGTCCCCCGCTGCATCGCCCGCTCGTATTCCAGCGAGATGGTCAGCGGATAGGGAAGCGGTCGCCGCGCCGCGGCGGCGACGGGCCCGCTTTCGGCGGTCGTCCTCTGCTGTCCCGTGCTGGCACAAGCAGCGATGAGCAACGACCCGACGATGGCGAGAAAGCTGTGTGTGTTTCGCATAGTCGTCCTCGTCTTGTGGAGGGGCCAGGCCGGCCTGACGTCGGCTCGCCCCACTTTACGAACGCCGACCGTCCCCGGTGTCAGCCGAGTTGTGCGCGCGGAAGACCCGCCGTCCGAGCCGGGGCAAATCCTTCTTGATTCGAGAGAAGCAGTCGTTCATTATGTCCCCGGAATCGCATATCATCGGCAGAACCCGGGAGGCCGCAATGGCGAAGCGCAAGCTCACCCGTCGGGAATTCGTCAAAGTAGGGGCGACTGGAACCGCCGCGCTCATGGTGAGCGGGAGAAGCGCCATGGGTGCCGGCAGGGGCACCGCGCTCCCAGGGGTCGATCCGCGCATGCCGGTACGTACGCTGGGACGTACGGGCCACCAGGTGAAGCTATTCAGCCTGGGCGGCCAGGCAACGATCGAGCAGCCGGGCACCCGCGAAGTCTCGCACGCGATTATCAACCGGGCCATCGACCTGGGCGTGAACTACATCGATACGGCCGCCGCCTACGGGCGCGGGATCAGCCAGACGTACATCGGCGAGGTGATGGCCACGCGGCGGGACGAGGTGTTCCTGGCCAGTAAGACGCACGACCGTACACGGGACGGCTCGCTGCGCCTGCTCGAAGAGAGCCTCCGCCTTCTGCAGACGGATCACCTNGATCTNTGGCAGCTTCACAACGTTCGCACTGATGANCAGCTCGACAGGATCTTCGGCCGGAACGGCGCGATCGAGGCGCTCGAGCAGGCTCGCACTGAGGGGATCGTCAGGTTCCTNGGCATCACCGGACACTATGACCCGGCACCACTGATCCGAGCGCTGAACGAATTCGCATTCGACACCATTCTCATGGCGCTGAACCCGGCGGACCGTCACTTTCTGCCGTTCACGGAGGAGTTGTTGCCGCTGGCGAACGAGAAGGAGATGGGTGTGATCGCCATGAAGATCCCGGCGCGTAGCCGTCTGTTCCGCGAGGGGGGCATCACGTCGATGCGAGACGCGATGTTTTACGTGCTCACGTTCCCTGTAAGCACGGTCATCGTCGGCTGCGACGATGTCGCGCAGCTGGAGGAGAACGTCTCGATTGCGGCGGACTTCCAGCCACTGTCAGCTGAGGAGATGGCGCGGATTGAAGGCCTGACCGCCAGCTATGCCGAGGAGGCCGCCTTCTTCAAGCGAGGCGCGGCCGGCTTCGGCCGGCCGGGCATGGACGATCAAGGGTTCTTCGGCTGAGCGAGGTGTTCAGCGGCTCTTGGGCTGCTGGCTGCGATAGTCAAACCGAGGGGAAGTCTTCACGCGTGGGAGGACGTGACGAAAGATGGCCACAACGCAGAGCACATCATCCGGAGCTGGTGGGACTGCCGTTCCCGGCGGCAGCGAGGATCTGAACCCTTTCCACATCGCGCAGCAGCAGTTCGAGGGGGCGGCCCGCTATCTCCCGACTCTCGAGCCGGGTCTGGTGGAGTTTCTGAAGCGCCCCCGCCGCCTGATCACCGTTGAGTTCCCCATCGAGACCGAGGACGGGGAAGTCAGGACCTTCGTCGGCTATCGCTGCGTGCACAACAAGGCGCGTGGACCTGGCAAGGGCGGGATCCGCTATCACCCGGACGTAACTGAGGATGAGGTGCGGGCGCTCGCCTCGTGGATGACCTGGAAGTGCGCGGTGCTGGACGTGCCGTTCGGCGGTGCCAAGGGCGGTATCATCTGCGATCCGAAGAAGCTAACCAAGGAGGATCTGCGTAGGATCACGCGGCGTTTCATCGCCGAGCTGGGTGACATGATCGGGCCCTTCAACGACGTGCCGGCGCCCGACGTGAACACCAACGCCGAGACGATGGCCTGGATCTACGACACCTATGAGATGATGCATAGAGGTAAGAACAACCTGGGTATTGTCACGGGCAAGCCGGTAGACATCGGCGGCTCCTACGGCCGGCGCGAAGCCACCTCGCGGGGCTGCCTGTTCTGCACGCAGCGTGCCCTGTCCAAGGGTGTGCTACCGGGCCTCAACTCGCTGGGCGGTGCCACTGTGGTCGTGCAGGGTTACGGCAACGCCGGCGCCATCGCCGCCGAGCTGTTCGCCGCGGAGGGCGCCAAGATCATCGCCGTGAGCGACTCCCGCGGCGGCATCTACAACCCGGACGGCATCGATCCGCTCGCCGCGCTCGAGCACAAGAAGAAGACGCGCTCGGTGGTCGGCCTGCCGGGCACGAAGAAGGTGAGCAACGAGGAACTGTTGGCGCTCAAGTGTGACATCCTGATACCGGCGGCACTGGAGAACCAGATCCGCGGCGACAACGCGGCGGAGATTCGCGCCCGGCTGATCGCCGAGGCGGCGAACGGGCCGACGACA
>JGI24422J19971_10000351_pt1 | contig 25279 bp, 22 predicted proteins | sample DeeMarSWOR152_54_FD_19971 | JGI IMG/M metagenome (IMG submission 19971) | reverse complement strand
GAACTCGAAGCCGCTCAAGGACGGGGAATTCCAATCGTCTCCGAGATCGAGCTGGCATATTCCTTCCTTCGAGGACATATTGTGGGCATCACCGGGACCAACGGCAAGTCCACCACCGCCACCTTGACCCATAAAATCCTCAAGGATGCAGGTCTTCCCGCTTTTCTCGCCGGCAACATCGGCACACCTCTGATAAGCTTCGTCGAGAACAGCCGCGATGATCATATCTATGTGACTGAAGTCTCCAGCTTCCAGCTCAAACACACCGAGCACTTCAGAGCATCCATCTCCGTCATTCTCAACATCTCGCCTGACCATCTCGACTGGCACTCCTCTTTCGACGACTATTACCGGTCCAAGAAGAACCTCCTGGCCAATCAACAAGAAAACGACACAGCTATCCTCAACCAAGATGACCCCCTCATCTGGGCTTTAAAAGAAGAAGGAAAAGCTCATGTGTATTCCTTCAGCTTGAAGACCGAAGTGGAGAGAGGATGCTTCATCCAGGGGGATTGGATCGTCCTCAAGGATCCAGGAGAGGAAAGGCTGATCAAAGCTTCTGACATTCCTCTTTTCGGGATCCATAACCTGGAGAACGTGATGGCCGCTGCTCTGGCAAGTCATATCCTGGGAGTACCCCTGGCCAGGATCAGAGAATCGGTGGGAAGTTTTCAAGGTCTCGAGCACAGGCTGGAGAAGATCACGACTATAAAAGGAATAGACTTTTACAATGACTCCAAAGCCACCAATGTGGACGCCGCTTTAAAGTCGATCCAGAGCTTTGAGCGAAAAATCGTCCTCATCTTAGGCGGAAGGGATAAAGGAGGCGATTTTAGTAAGTTAAGGGAACATGTCGCTGAAAAGGTTAAACATATCCTTCTCATCGGCGAGGCCAAAGAAAAAATCAAAAGAGCGCTGCAAGGAACCGTGCCGATAACACCTGTCTCTTCATTAAGAGAAGCGGCCTTAGCCGGATTTACCCGAGCACAAGCGGGAGAAGTTGTGCTTCTGGCGCCAGCCTGCACCAGTTTTGACATGTTTCAGAATTTCGAGGAAAGAGGCAGAATCTTCAAACGGGAAGTCCTGTCTCTGGCCAAAGAATTAGAGCAGGAGAAGAGCTAAAAGGATGGAAATCTTCAGACCTTATGGCTTCGACAAAACCCTGTTCATCACTACTCTGATCCTGATCGCCATCGGCTTGATCATGGTCTTCAGTTCCTCATCCATCCTCTCTATCGAAAAGCACGAGAACACATTCTACTACTTTCTCAACCAGAGCATCGTGGCCGTCGGCGGATTGCTTCTTATTTTCCTCATGCTTCCCATAAGAAAACCGTTTTACAAGAATTTCTATTTTATCTACGGACTGCTTTTCCTTTCTCTCGCTCTTCTCGTCCTCTGTCTCCTCATGCCAGCCCTGGCCAAAACAAACCGCTGGATACAGTTTCTCGGGCTTCGTTTCCAGCCATCTGAATTGGCCAAGCTCAGCCTGATCCTCTTTTTTGCCTATTATTTTGACCGGAAAAAAGACAGGATGAACGAATTCCAGACCCTTGTCTTTCCGCTCATCATCCTTTTTCTCTTTATAATCCTTATTATCAAAGAGCCTGATTACGGCACAGCCTTGCTTATCTTTCTCATCTGCTTGACGATGCTCTTCATCGGGGGAGTGAAGCTCAAATATTTCTTGTATCTGGGAATACCGGCCCTCGGACTCTTCGTTTTTTTTCTTTTTCAGGCCAGTTACAGACTGGACAGGATCCTCGCTTTTATATCGCCGGCCAAAGACCCTCAGGGGACGGGTTTTCAGATCATCCAGTCCAAGCTGGCTGTTGGCTCAGGCGGTCTCTTCGGAGTCAACATCGGAGGAAGCACTCAAAAAATGTTCTTTCTTCCCTGTTCTCATACCGATTATATCTTCGCTATCATCGGAGAAGAACTGGGTCTCCTCGGCACCCTGGCCATACTCTTCCTTTTTCTCGTTTTTCTCTGGAGGGGAATGTTGATCTCCAGGAGGGCGCCCGACCTCTTCAGTCAAATCTTGGCTGCAGGCATCACCCTGGCCATTTTCTCCCAGGCTATGCTCAACATCAGCATCGTGCTCGGACTGGGGCCTCCGACCGGGATCCCCCTTCCCCTGATCAGCTACGGCAGGTCTTCGCTCCTCTGTACCCTATTCGGCATCGGCATTCTTCTCAACATTTCCCAGAGAAAGCAAATAATTCCAGGTAAAGCATGAAAGAGAGAAAAGTCATCATCAGCGGCGGCGGCACAGCAGGACACATCTACCCTGCTCTGGCTGTGGGCAGCGCGCTTAAAGACAGAGACCCGAACCTTCAGCTGACGTATATCGGCACTCACCGGGAACTGGAAAAAAGCATAATGGACCATCATCAGGTCGAGTTCATCCCGCTCAAGATCGAAGGTTTGAAGAGGAGGGGGTTCAAAACGATCAAATCCCTTTTCCTCCTTCCCCTATCCTTTGCGAAATCTTTGGCCATCCTTCGCCGCCTCAAACCTGACCTGGTCATCGGTGTTGGAGGATACAGCTCAGGACCGATTGTTCTCCTGGCATCCTGGATGAGAATCCCAACCTTGATACTCGAGCAGAACCTTCTCCCGGGATTCACTAACAGAATGCTTCTCCCCTGGGTTAAAAAAGCTGTCGTTGCCTTTGAAGGCTCTCTTCCCTACTTCAAAGGGAAGGGAATACATATAGGGAATCCTGTCAGAGAAGAGTTCTACCGGATAACTCCCAAGCCCCAAAATTCGCGGCTGACTATCCTTGTCTTTGGCGGAAGCCAGGGCTCTCACTTCCTCAACAAGGGGATCACCGCTTCCCTTCCCTTCCTTAAAAAGGAAAAAGAGAACCTCAGGATCTTCCATCAAACAGGAGAAAAAGACCTGGAATGGGTCAAAGAGCACTACGACCAGCATGGTTTTAAAGAAACGGTCGTCGCTTCCTACTTCCCGGANATGGCCGATTATTTTCAAAAGTCAGACCTGGTCATCAGCCGGGCCGGGGCAACGACTATCGCCGAATTCATCGCTTCCCAAAAAGCGTCCCTCCTCATCCCGTTCTCCCAGGCTGCGGACAATCATCAAGCACTGAATGCCAGAGAGCTGGAAAAAATAAACGGAGCCGAGATCATCCTGGAGGAGGAATTCACTCCAGAAAGGCTCACGGATAAGATCCGTCATTTCCTGCACCACAGGGAAGAGATCGTCCGGATGGAAAAGAACCTGGCTCGAATCAAAACGGAGAAAGTGGCAGAGAAGATCACTGACCTCTGCTTTGAACTGATGAAGGCCAGGCTAAAGGATTAGAAAGTGACAAAACACATCTACAGGAAAATCAATCACATCCACATGGTCGGTGTCGGCGGCACAGGTATGAACGGGATCGCTGAAGTTCTTCTGAACATGGGTTACAAAATCTCGGGGAGCGATATCACAGAAACAGATGTGACGAAGAGGCTGGCCCATCTCGGAGCGAGGATAGCCATTGGCCATAAAGCGGAACATATCGAGGGAGCGGATGTCGTTGTTGTCTCCACGGCCATCAAAGAGGACAACGTCGAGGTCGAAGAAGCACGCCGCAGAAAAATTCCGGTCATTCCCCGGGCAGAGATGCTGGCAGAGTTGATGCGGATGAAATACGGGATCGCAGTGGCGGGTTCCCACGGCAAAACATCCACGACTTCGATGATTGCCCAGGTCCTGGAGTCAGCCGGCTATGACCCGACTATCGTGGTCGGCGGTCGTTTGAACACAGTCGGAGCCCACGGCAAACTGGGCCAAGGGGATTATATCGTGGCTGAAGCGGACGAAAGCGACCGCTCCTTCCTCTATCTCTCTCCTTTTATCGCTGTCCTCACCAACCTGGACAATGAGCATCTGGACCAGTACCAGACGCTGGAGGAGATCAAGAAAACATTCATTAATTTTGCCGTCAAAGTCCCGTTCTACTGCCCGGTGATCCTCTGTCTGGATGATCCCAATCTCCAGACCCTGATTCCCAAGCTTTACCGCAGAATAATCACCTATGGGTTCTCCACTCAGGCGGATATCTTTGCCAGAGATAAGCAGTTTGAACGTTTCTCGAGCACATCCACTCTCTACTGGAAAGGCAAGAAATTCGGAAAGCTCAAGCTCAATGTGCCCGGAACTCATAATATCTATAATGCCATGGCTGCCGTGGCTGTGGGCCTGGACCTCGACATCTCCCCCAAGAAGATCCTGGAAGGCCTGGAAAGTTATTCCGGTGCCGGCCGCCGCTTCGAGTTAAAGGCAAAAGTCAATGACTTTATGATCATCGAAGATTACGCTCACCATCCGACCGAGATAAAAGCCACTCTTGAAGCCGCTAAAAAGGGATGGCCGCGACGGGTAGCAGCTATCTTCCAGCCTCACCGCTACAGCCGCCTCTCTCTGCTGATGAAAAGCTTTGCCACCTCCTTTAACCAGGCGGATGTTCTCATCACCACTGAAATCTACCCGGCCGGAGAGACTCCGATTGCCGGGATCTCAGGAAAAGTCCTTTACGAAGAGATAGAGCAGTTCGGACATAAAAACGTGTATTTTGAGCCGGAAATGAAGAATATCGCTTCTCTTTTAGGGAAAGTCGTCCAGCCCAAGGACGTGATCGTGGTCATGGGCGCGGGCAATATCTACACGATCATTCCGGAAATCATTAAGACACTGGAGCAAAAAAAATAAAAATGGCTTATAACCTTAATCCGACGCTCAGGCGCCAAACTCACGATTACATCTCCGAAACCATGCAGTTTCAGCGCGGAAAAAGGAAGGTCAAGACAAAAAGGATCCAGAGAAAATCCAAGATGAGATTCAAACATATTCTTTTTTATTTCATCCTTCTCGGAGGAATATTCTACGCGGTCCAGCGTACCTACCTCTTCCTGATCTCCTGGGATAAATTGAATGTCCAAGGCGTTGAGGTCATCTCCGGCAAAGTTGAGATACAAGAAGAAATTCATAGGTTCCTGGAAGGAAAATCCCTGGGCAATATCCTCCTCCTGGATATCAGCCTCCTTAAGGAAAAATTCACTGCCCACAGATGGATCAAGGAAGTCCGAGTCAGGAAAATCCTTCCCTCGACTCTGAAGATAGAAGCCAAAGTGCGAAGCCCTATCGCCCTGTTGAAACTGGATAATATCTATCTCATTGACAGGGAAGGAGTTCTCCTTGAAAAAATCGAGAAAGGAGACAAGGTGAATCTTCCGCTCCTTATCGATTCAAATAAATTCCAGAATGACCAAAAAGAAAAATTTCAGTTAGCCTGGGAATGTTTGGACAGTCTGTCCCCTGATGAAAAAGAGCAGATCGAGGTCCTGGACCTGACTGAATATGAAAACATCTCTGTCCGGCTCAAAAACTGCCGGACAGCTCTGATTTTGGGTAATGAGCGATTTTCCCAGAAGCTCAGATTATTCAGCCAGCTCAGAGCCAGGCTGGAAAGGTTCGGTGAGCTCGAATACGTCGACCTCCGCTTCCATGATAGGCTCTATATCAAACCTGTTAACAACCCTTTTCAGAACAATATCATTCCCGGTTCTAACAAGGAGGCTTTTTGATGCCTAAAAACAGCTATATCGTCGGACTCGATATCGGAACCAAAAAAATCGCCGCGATCATCGGCGAAGCCGGAGAGGACGGCAAAATCGAGATCATCGGCATCGGAACAGCCGAATCCAGAGGATTGAGGAAAGGAGTCGTGGTCAACCTCGAAGCCACGGTCAGCGCCATCAAAAAAGCGCAGGAAGAGGCAGAGCTCATGGCCGGGTACGAAATCGAACGCGCCTTCGTCGGGATATCGGGAGCGCACATCAAAAGCTTCAACAGCAGAGGGGTTATCGCCGTCTCCGGAAAAAACAGGGAGATCGCTCGAGACGACATCAAACGCGTGATCGAGCAGTCCAAGGCCGTATCCATCCCTCCTGATCGGGAGGTCATACACATCATTCCTCAGGAATTCGTGGTCGATGACCAGGACGGCATCAAAGACCCGCTGGGCATGAGCGGCATCAAGCTCGAAGTCAACGTCCACATCATAACCAGCGCCACCACTTCGGTTCAAAACCTGAGAACCTGCATCGGACGAGCCGGCATCGAAGTGGAACAGATCGTGCTGAACCAGATTGCTGCCAGCGAGGCCACTCTCACTCATGACGAAATGGAGCTCGGCGTGGGAATGATCGACCTGGGCGGGGGAACGACAGAGATCGCTATTTTCGAAAGAGGAAGCCTCTGGTACACCTCCATCATCCCCATCGGAGGAGACAATTTCACCAATGACATCGCTGTCGGGCTCAGGACCCCTATCCCCGAAGCAGAAAAGATAAAGAAAAAATTCGGGTGCGTGTCCAGTACTCTCCTTGATGAACAGGAAACGATCGAGGTCCCCTCAGTCGGAAGAGGAAAAAAGGAGCGCATCCTCTCCAGACAATTGCTGGCCGATATCATTCAGCCCAGAGCAGAAGAAATATTTCGCCTGGTCGATAACGACATTAAAAGAATGGGATACGAAAAATCCCTGAATTCCGGAATTGTCCTCACAGGCGGCACTTCCCTCCTTGAAGGCTTGGAAGAAGTCGCCGAGGAGATCTTTGACCTGCCTGTGAGACGCGGGGATCCCGCTGGTGTGGGTGGGCTGGTTGACAGAGTTAACACGCCCGATTACGCCACTTCGGTCGGCCTTCTTCTCCATGGCTACAAGCAATGGAAAGAAAAAGGCCTATCCAAAGATAGAAAAGGAAGCCTTTGGGCCAGGCTTAAGGAATGGCTCAAAGAGGCATAGGAGGACAAAATGAGTGAGGACATGAAAAACATATTAAAATTTCATCTGGTCGAGGAACGTTTCGGCGCCAAAATAAAGGTTATAGGCATTGGCGGCGGCGGTGGTAACGCGATCAACAGGATGATCCAGACAGGGATCGAGGGAGTGGAATTCATCTCGGTCAACACCGACCTCCAGGCGCTCAGCAGCAACAGGGCCAGGACCAAGGTCCAGATCGGGGAAAAGCTCACCAAAGGTCTGGGTTCGGGAGGAAGGCCGGACATCGGCAAAGAAGCAGCGATCGAGGATACGGAAAAATTGATCGAGATCCTTCAGGGCGCGGACATGGTCTTCCTGACCGCCGGATTGGGCGGCGGGACAGGAACAGGAGCAAGTCCGATCCTGGCCAACCTCGCCTCGGAATTGGATATGCTGTGCATAGCCATCGTGACCCTACCTTTTGAGTTCGAGGGAAAAGTCAGAGCCAAGCAGGCCCAAGAAGGATTGTCCCAGTTAAAAACCGCCGTGGATACGGTCATCGCCATTCCCAACGAAAGACTCATCCAAACAGTCAACCTGGATACCTCCATCCAGGACGCATTCAAGATGGCCGATGACATCCTCAGGCAGGCTGCCCAGGGCGTTTCTGACCTGATCACCAGACCCGGTCTGATCAACCTGGACTTTGCCGACGTCAAATCCATAATGAAGGGAATGGGCATGGCCTTCATGGGGACAGGCATGGCCTCCGGGGAGAACAGGGCTGTCGAGGCCGCGCAAAAAGCCATATCCAGCCCACTCCTGGTTGACACCTCGATCGAAGGAGCTCAGGGAGTCCTGATCAACATCACCGGCGGCAAGGATATCACTCTCCATGAGGTCACCAAAGCCTCGAAGCTTATCCACAGCCAGGCTCACCCGGAAGCCAACATCATCTTTGGCACGGTCATCGATGAAGGTTTGAAAGAAATGGTGAAAGTGACAGTGATCGCTACGGGTTTCGACCTGACAGCGCGAACCGAAGCCTCGCCTCTTGAAGAATTCGGACCAGAGCAGAGAAAGAGTCCTCCTCCTTTCCAGGTCCAGCGCGAGACACCTCCCTATCTCTTCGAGCCCAAAGGAAGCGAAAATCTCTGGGAGAGGCCGGCCTGGGAAAAGAAATGGGAACCCTATGAAACGCCCTCTTTCATCAGGAGAAACAAAACGACTCCTTTAAGAAAGACTCCCGATGAAATCAGCTGACCTGGCTGTCCTGGGATGCGAGCAGCTCGTCACCTGCAGAGGCCGGATCCCAAAGAGAAAAGAGGCCCTGCAGGATATCGGCGTCCTGGGCAAGGGCTGCATCGCCGCCAGCAAGGGAAAAATCGTATTCATCGGTGACCAGAAAAGTTTCAGCCGCGAGTTCCGGTTAGAGAAAAACGGCGTTCAACTTGATGGAAGCGGCCTGGTCGGGCTGCCCGGATTCATCGATCCCCACACCCATCTCCCTTTTGCCGGAACAAGGGAGGAAGAATTCGTTCTTCGTCTCCAAGGCTATTCTTACCAACAGCTGGCTGAGAGAGGCCTGGGAATCCAGACCACGGTCAAAGCGACGCGAAAAGCATCCAAAGGAGAGCTTGTCTCTTTATGCCTCTCCCGCCTCGACAGGATGCTTCTTCACGGGACCACAACCGTTGAAGGCAAAAGCGGTTACGGTTTGAACCTCGAGGATGAGATCAAGCAGTTGGAAGCAATGCGGGAAGCTGATGCTCTTCATCCCGTGGACATAGTCCCCACCTTCATGGGGGCTCATGAAGTCCCTCCAGAATACACAGCACGGAAAAAGGACTACATCGACTTCCTCATCCACACCATCCTTCCCCAAGTCAAAGAAAGGAAGCTGGCTGAATTCTTCGATGTCTTCTGTGAGGAAGGTGTTTACTCCATCGAGGAAACAAGAAAGCTGGTCAGAGCTGCGAAAGAGGCAGGGTTGAAAGTCAGGATTCACGCCGACGAATTCTCCCCTCTCGGAGGAGCCGAGCTCGCTGCCGAAGAACACGCCAGCTCAGCCGATCATCTTATCAACATCCCTGAACACGGCATTCCGAAACTCGCTCGGAGTCAGACAGCGGCTATTCTGCTCCCTGCTGTTTCCTTCTTCTTGATGCTGGAAAAGAAAGCTCCCGCCCGCAGACTGATCGAAGAAGGAACCATAGTCGCCCTGGCTACGGATTTCAACCCGGGAAGCTCGATGACCGAATCGATGCTTTTCGTTCTCCAGCTGGCTGTCTATACCTTGAAAATGTCCATCGAAGAAGCCATCCATGCCGTCACCGCGAACGCCGCTTATGCCTTAGAGAAACACAAGGAGTTGGGGAGCCTCGAGGTCGGAAAAAAGATGGACCTCGTCCTCTATGAAGTCCCGAACTATCCGACCATCATTTATCACCTGGGCATCAACCCTATCCGGCACGTTATCAAGAACGGAAAGCTCGTGGTCAAAGACGGAAAAATCCTGAGAGGGGATTAATGAAAACCGGACTCTCCTTCATTCTGACAACATCACTGCTGGCTCTCCTCCTCATCTCCTCAGCATATGCTACGGTAGAGATAGCCGAAGAGACAGGAAAAAGCTGCGCTCACTGCCATCTCGACCCGTCAGGAGGGGGAGAACTGACAAAGGCCGGGAAGGGCTATCTTCAAGAGATGTCAAAAAGCGAGGATGAAAAACAAAAGGAACTCCTCAAACCGGAAAAAAATTTCTTAGAAATAATCCGCTTGATCGCTGGTTACCTCCATATTCTCACCGCCATCTTCTGGTTTGGAACCATCCTCTATGTCCATATCATCCTTAAACCCTCCTATGCCGCTCACGGTCTTCCTAAGCGTGAAATGAGGCTGGGGCTTGTTTCCATACTCATCATGGCCGTCACCGGGGCAATCCTTTCTTACTTTCGGGTGACTTCTTTGTCTATTCTCTGGGAAACACGTTTTGGCGTCTTGCTGATCATAAAAGTCGTCCTGTTTCTCATCATGGCTGGCTCTGCTCTTTATGTCGTGCTGTTCATAGGTCCTCGATTGAAAAAAAGGAAAGAAGCAGGACAGGTTGTCCCTAAAGAAGGTCTCACCGCTCATCAGCTGTTATCTTTTAACGGCAGCGAAGGCCGTTCCGCCTACATTGCTTACAAAGGGCAGATATTCGATGTGAGTCAAAGCAAATTCTGGAAAAACGGTTCTCATTTCGGCAGGCACAAGGCAGGCGTTGACCTGACCGACATGTTGAAACAGGCTCCGCATGGAGAGGAAAAAATATATGAGATGCTTCAAGTCGGAAAACTGTCAGCAGGCGGAGAGAAGAGGCTTCGACCTCGCTATGAAAAAGTTTTTTATATTCTGGCGTATATGAATTTGATCCTGGTTCTTGCCATCACGCTTATTCTCGCCCTCTGGCGCTGGTGGTAAAAAAAGGGCTGCTGTACTCAATCATTAATTCGGTAACACTTTTAGAATGTCATTGCGAGCGCAGCGTGGCAATCTCTTGCGATTAAAGTGTCATTATTTGGAACTTAGAAGCTCCCTTCTCTATGCTCGAATAAGGTGACGAAGTCTCTTAACAAATAAAATATTGAGATTGCCACGCTGCGCTCGCAATGACAGTTTCATTTTCAGCAAAACCAGAAAATTTGTCGCTGAATTATCAATCGAATCCAATCGTCAGCTTTATTCATAGGCACAGTCGGGCAGAATGATCCGGTGTTTCCGGCCCTGCTCGAAGGCGTCCAGATGAAGCAGCCAGAGCCCGATCCCCGCTGCTCCCTGCATCAGGTTGGTCTGGGCAAAAAGAAGTTTGGGCCGGGTGCGGTGCTCGGCCTGAACCCACCGCAGCCCGAATTCATCCCGAGTCCCTCTGCGCAGCAGGTCAGAGGTAAGGCGTCTGGCGAAATCGAGATATTCCTGCTTGTGGGTTATCCGGTGCAAGCTCAAGATGAACTCGGCCACTCCTGCTGAGCCGCAGCACTGTCCGACGTTATTCCAGAAACCCGGAGTCTCTTTCTCGGGGATGCCGCTTTTCAGAACAGCCTGAGCGCACTTCTCGACCCAGCTCATCCAGCTCTTATCTCCTGTAACCTGATACAAGCGGCAAAAAAGGTTCGAAGTCCCTGTCGGGCCGTGGCACCATCCCAGATAATGCAATTCCTTCCCGTCCGGTTCATGGTGAAAGATCAGGCAGACACCGCCTTCTGTCCGGGCAACGGACTGGAGATAGCGGGCGCCGCCCAAGGCGGCATCACGGAATTCCTCTTTCCCTGTTTCCCGGTATAAAGAGGCCAAAAAATAAGAAATCCCGGCTGTACCATGGGAGAAGTTGGGCATCAACCGGGGATAGTCAGGATCCATAGCCCACTTCGTGCCCCCTCCTTCTTCCTGGCCCAGCTCCATCAGCCTCCAGCCGGCCTGAGCAGCAAGGTCGAGCAGGGACGGCTCTTTCAGTTCCCGGGCCGCATACAGCAGGAACAATCCTGTGCCGGCCGTACCGCTGATGATATCCGTGACCTGGCTCCATTCGATACCTTTTCCTTTTTTAAGAGCATTGTCCCTTAGATATTGAAGGCAGCGTTTGACTCCGTCAAGATATTTTGCCTCTGCGGTGGCCTTGTAGGTCTCCAGAAGGGCAAACCCGATACCTGAGATTCCGACATATAAACCTGCAGCCTTCTCGTTCTCCAGCGTAGCCAGCAGGTAATCCGCTCCAGCCCGGGCTTCAGCCAGGAAATCCTCATCCTCTGTCGAATAATACGCCTCGAGGAAAAACAGGACCACGCCTGGCGTTCCGCTGTAGAGGGTATTGTTTATGGAGCTTTCATTCCCGGGAATAGCGGGCCAGGTTGTTCCCTCATCNGTTTGAACGGCCGAGGCTCTTATCCAGCGAGCCGACTCAAGCGCAGCTTCCAGGTTAGGTCTTTTTTCCTTTGTTGCCGAGACCGGGGAAGAGAAAAGAAACGAGGCTGCAATCATGATGGTCAAAACAGAAATCTTTCTTCCTTTTTTCATACCGAAGACTCCCCTTCTTTACTTTTTTTTGATTCTTTTCCAGGTAGTTTGGTCGAGAAACCATGCNCGCTCATTTTTCCATACGGTTNTCTCCACCCACTGCCCTTCGCTTATACGTNGANGGGAATNGTGANGGAAAGCCGNTAAAAANTTGAAGGGAGCGATGCCATGTCTGTNTCTTTTAATCANGAAATCACCCGCACAGGATGGAATATAATCCTTTTCTTCAAGCATACGATCAGCTCTATAACTAATAAAAAATCAGGTCAAGAGNGGGNNGAAAGNCTNTTGATCAGCTCTTCGACCCTTGCGGCGGCAAGTCTGCCCACGCGCTTGCAAACCTCCGACGTTCTCCCTTCTGTCTTGATATCAGAACACTTATAAGGAGCCAGGGACGCCCACCATTTCCAGTATTCATCGACTTTTTTCGCACAGATCTTCCTGGCCTCTTCCCGGCTCACTTTTAAATCTCCCACAGATAAGCCGATGGCCATGACACCGCCTGTAAGGAAACCGCACAGGTCTTTGTGGCCGATTCCTCCTCCAAAGCCGCTGGCAGCCCAGAACAATTTTCTTGGCTTTTTCATAAACTTCAAGGCAACATAGAGTATAGATTCCGCACAACTGTAGCCACTCTTGTAATAGTTCATCAAATCTTTGGCCATTGCCGAGCGGCTGACGATCTCCAACTCCTCCGAAGTCAAAACCTCACTGACCTCTCCCTGCTTCTGGCCGGTGGCCGGCCAGTATTCAGAGCTGCCAAGCAGCCGTCCCCCGATCAAGAAAGCCGGAACAGAGGCTATAAATTCCCTTCTGGGCATGACTAAAACTCCTCGTTTCTTCATGAGTCCTCCTTATTTGCAGGCCAGAGCCTTAGCACCAGGATTTCCCTATCATCCTCTGGCGCAGCCTCTCCTTGAACATCTCCTCTGACCAGATATGAGTCAGAATACACATTTAACCGGGAATTCAAATTCAATGTCAAGAAAAATCCAAATTATAACGGCCATGATCATTCATTTTTTTCTGGGATATTAGCAGCAAGTCATATAAATAATCAGGCTTTTTAAAACATTTTACGATTTTCTGGCGAATTTTCCTTAACTTTTTCCGGTGAGTGGAGATTTTTTTCAAAAAAAAGTGTATAATCTAGACACAAAGCAAAGGAACCAACAAAGGAAAAAAGACCCGATATTTTTTCTTTGAATGTATTCGGCTCCTGACAATAAGGAGGGGTTATGATGAGGAACAAATTTCTTCCATTTATCATTATTATCCTGCTGGCTCTCCCCTGGGAGATCAAGGGGCAACAGCCCGGCCAGGAATCTTCTCCCTCTGTTACCCGGATTCCGGCGATACCCCGTTTGCTTCATAACCGAGTGCACCTCTATCGTCGAGAAGGAACCTATCTCTCCGGATTACTGGTCGGCGTTGAGGATGATACGCTTATAGTCCGGATTGGAGAGAGGGATGAAAAAGTGCGCCGACAAAATCTGTCAAAAGTAGTGATCGAGATAGAAAAAAAAAGGGGACGCCATGTGCCCTACGCCATGTTCCTGGGAACTTATCTTCAAAATTTATTATCTTTTCGAGCAAAAAATCAGCCCACAGCGTACCTGGAGGACACCTATGAAAAGGTGGGAAGTGCGATCTTGGGAAACGCGCTTTCCGCCCTTATGTGGGGAGGAATCTGGTATTATGTTTTCTCTAAATTTGAAAAGAGTAGGAAAGAATTTGACCTCAACGGAAAAGAGAAGAAAAGGCTGGCCAGGTGGGAACGGCTGAGAAGCTTCATAACAGGGGAATACACACCGAAAAAAATCAATATCTCGGCTCAGGGAGGGTATGTCTTCACCCGCGTTTCGAGCCGTTATAAAACTCTGTTTCAAGACGCTGGCTATGAGACGAGAAACTATTCCTATCTCTTCGGTGAGTACAGGGAAGGAGCAACGGATTTCAACCTCCTGCGAAAGCTCCAGTTAACCCTTACAGCACCGTCAAACAATGAGTTTGGCATCGCAGTCTATTGGCCGGGTGAGCCTTCGGCGGTTGGATATACATATGACTGGACCCAATCCTTTGAAGTCGAACAGGTACTCTCCACCACAGCCTATTACGGAGTGATCGTACTTAAACCTCCGCGCTTTCAGAAATCGAAGCGAATCTCCTTGAATTTCGGGATCGGTGTGGGGATGGCCCAGGTCGACTTCCGGATAAAAACAGGCTTAGAAACCTGGGATCCCAGCTATGAGGTAACCAGAAACCAATACAGCGTCTCCAAGAGGCTCTTCAGCTCTGTGATTTTTGCTGAGCTGAATTTTTATATCAGGGAAGCCCTATCGCTGGGCTTGATCGCGGATTATGTCTACATTCCCTCTCTCCAGGCTCCAGAAGTCCCGGAAGCAGGCATTTCTGCCCAGGATCTCCGCTTGGGAAACGCAAGTGTCGGGTTCACCCTGGGTTTACATTTCTAATCTGTACCGGCAGGGAGAAATGGTTTCAGCGGCGCTGAGCAGCTGAACGACCTGAACCAGGTTTTCCATCCCGAAAGCATCGATGCCCGGGACCAGAGCCGTCTCCTTATCGTTTTTTTGGGGAACGACTATTCCCTTAAAATCCGATTCCTTAGCCAGCCCTGCGGAGGCGAGAATCCCTCTTCCGGGCTTAAGCCTGCCATCCAGGGCCAGCTCGCTTAAAAACAGATATTCACTCAGGCTTTTAAGAGGAAAAAGGTCGAGATGGGCGATAAGGCCTAGGGCGATCGGGAGGTCGAAGGCTGATCCTTCTTTTCTTCTGTCAGCAGGAGCCAGATTGATGGTGATCTTGCACGAAGGTAAATAATGGGAATCAAGCAGGCGGGTACTCTCTCCTGCTCGAAAAAGAGAACTGTCGCTTCTGGAGCAGAAAGATTCAAAGCTTGTAAAGCATAACTGGTACCTAGAGAGGATTTAAATGTCAATAAAAACGGAAATGTTCACATGGCACAAAACAGGACATTGCCCATTTTTACATGGGCTTGACAAGCTCGGAATTATACGCATAATTTATTATTAGTACTTTAAAGGGAGGGTTTCTATGGCTAGTCAAAAAGACATGGACTATACTTACACTCTTGTTGACAAGATTTTTCGTTTTTGTTTTGGCGAAACAGGGGAGTTTAGCGGAGCAATGTATGACGGGGATTTTTCAATGTCCCTTGAAGAGGCACAGAGGCGGAAGCATGAATTTATTGCTGAAAGTTTAAACATTGAAGAAGGTTCCAGAGTCCTTGACATGGGCTGCGGGTGGGGGCCGTTTTTAAAATTTATTGAAGAAAAGGGTGCAAAAGGTATTGGTGTGACGTTATCCGCTGGACAGGAAAAGGCCTGCAAAAAAAATGGACTAGATGTGCACCTTATGGACTGTAAAACAATTAAGCCAGAAAAATTCGGAACATTCGATGCAATTGTTTCATTAGGTGCATTCGAACACTTTTGCTCCATAGAAGAATGGAAGGCCGGGAAACAAGACGAAGTCTATAATAATTTTTTCAAGGTCGTTTCTGACCTTTTACATGGAAGAAAGAGGTTTTTCCTGCAAACCATGACGTTTGGCAAAAACATGATTGATCTTGATGAGATAGATATTAATGCAGATAAAGATACAGATGCGTACCTATGTGCAGATATGAAAAGGTCATTCCCTGGTTCTTGGTTACCTTCTGGCAAAGAACAGATTATTAAAAACGCAAAACCTTTCTTTAAATTAATATCCGTTAGTAATGGCAGATTGGATTATATAGAAACACAAAAACAGTTCACAAAGAAATTCTGGGGATTTAGCATTAGGAAATACTTGTTTTATTTTTCTTTAATCCCTAATTACCTCACAAATAAGGAATTCCGGAAGCGAGTGGTCGGGACTCGGATTAATGCAGTCAGATTATGTTTTGAACGTGAAATTATTGACCACTATAGGTTTGTTTTTGAGAAAGTTTCCTAGGCACCCAGGTCACTCGAGGGATGACCGTTGCCAGACGCTGAGCTGGATGGAGGAACTCAATTAAAAATACCTGTCCAGCATGCGGTACTGAACAGCTTCAGAGACATGAACCGGGCCGATTCTTTCTTCGCCGCTCAAGTCGGCGATGGTCCGGGCCACCTTCAGAGCCCGCGTATAAGCCCTGGCACTGAATCCCAGGCGATTGACAGCCATTTCCAGAAGCTCTTTTGCCTCCTCGCCAACCTGGCAGAACCTTTTCACCTCTCTAGGCCCCATCTGGGCATTGCAGTAGATTTTTTTTCCTCTCAATCTTTTAAGCTGTCTCTTCCTGGCCCTGGCGACTCTTTTTCTGATCTCAGCAGAACTCTCTCCCCGGTCTTTGGAGACGATATCCTTGAACTCCACCTGCGGCACTTCGATCTGAATGTCGATACGGTCCAGCAAGGGTCCGGATATCTTGGCGTAGTAGCGGCTCTTCTGGACTTCTGTGCAGTCAAAACCCGAGGAAGAAAGACCCCGGAAAGCGTCCTCGCAAGGATTCATAGCCGAGATCAACATAAAAGAGCTGGGAAATGTCACGGACATGGAAGAGCGGGAGACAGTCACCCTCCCTTCTTCAACAGGCTGGCGGAGATCCTCCAAAACACTTCTTTTGAACTCAGGCAGCTCGTCCAGAAACAGCACCCCGTGATGGGAAAGGCTGACCTCGCCAGGTCTGGGGACGAGCCCTCCTCCGATCAGACCCGCATCTGAAATCGTATGATGGGGAGAACGGAAAGGCCTTTCCGCTACAGCAGCCCTGTCTTTCAGAAGACCGGAGGCACTGTATATCCTTGTTACTTCAATGATCTCATCAAAAGTCATGGGCGGCAGGATGGTGGGTAATCTTCTGGAGATCATCGTCTTTCCGGCGCCAGGCGGCCCTATCAAAAGCACGTTGTGCCCCCCCGCTGCAGCCACCTCGATGGCCCGCTTCACATGCTGCTGGCCGCGTATCTCCTGAAAATCCACATCATAGCTCGCCTCCGGCAAAAGGTCCTTTAAGGAATACCGGCAGGGAGAGATGTCTTCAGCGCCGCTGAGCAACTGAACGACCTGAACCAGGTTGTCCATCCCGAAAACATCGATGCCCGGGACCAGGGCCGCCTCCTTCTCGTTTTTTTGGGGAACGACTATTCCCTTAAAACCCGATTCTTTAGCCAGCACTGTGGAGGCGAGAATCCCTCTTCCGGGCTTAAGCCTGCCATCCAGGGCCAGCTCGCTCAGGAACAGATATTCACTCAGGCTTTCAACGGGAAAGAGGCCGAGATGGGCAATAAGGCCGAGGGCGATCGGGAGGTCGAAGGCGGATCCTTCCTTTCTTCTGTCAGCAGGAGCCAGATTAATGATGATCTTGCGCGATGGAAAATCATAGCCGCAGTTTTTCAGAGCGGCCCTGACCCTTTCCTTGCTCTCCCGTACGGCCGCGTCAGGCAATCCCACGGTCACGTATCCCGGAATCCCGAACGAGATATCCACCTCCACCTCCACCAGGTAGGCATCTATTCCGAGCAAAGAGGCGCTGGCGATCTTGAACAGCATTTCCGGTCATCGAATAAGACGTGCGAGGCCCTTTTGTTTTATCAAAGGACGGAAATAAAATGATGGATTTGGAAGCATCTCTATTTCTGTTAAGAAGAAAACTTCTGACCTAACGGCAATGTGAAGAGCCTGTTCTCTTCCATCCGGAGCCCATGGTGGCGGGTGGGAGGGTCTTGGCAAGGATGGAAGGGAACTGGCTGCTGTGACAGATCATCCCTGGAGAAGGCATCAGCCTTCCCTCCATTATAATTGCTACCTCGAAAGGGTTATCTAGATGAAAGTAAAACCGTAAATTTTCACGTTGCTAAGAACCGGAAGTTTTTACGTTGCCTTGACACTGTAAAGTCTTTCTGTTTGAAATGAGATTCTCACTGTGTTAATAAGGTTATATTCTATAAAGGAGAGATAAAACTTTAGATGGAATGGAGAAAAAAACTCAGGATCGGAGTCATCGGAGGCTCGCAGCCGGATAAGGAGTCCCGGCAGAATGCCTTCCGCGTCGGACAGCTGATCGCCGAGAAAGGGGGAATCCTGGTCTGCGGAGGGCTCAGCGGTGTCATGGAGGCAGCCAGCCGGGGCGCAAAGGAGGCCGGCGGCCTGACCCTGGGTATCCTACCCGGAAATTCCGCTGACGATGCGAACATCTATGTCGATATACCCATAGCCACGGGATTGGGTTACTCCCGGAATTCGCTTGTGGCCATGAATTCAGACGTGATCATCGCTATCAACGGCCGGTACGGCACCCTGACCGAGATCGCCTACGGCTGCATCTACAGGAAAAAGATCATCGGCATCGGGACCTGGGATATCGACAACGTGATCAAGGTGAAGTCTGCCGAAGAGGCAGTCGAAGAAGCGTTCAAAGACTCTTTTCGTCTGACTTCATGACCGAGCCACTCCGAGGAAAAAGAAAGCATTATTCTTATGAAGATTGCCAGGCTGTGCTTGCCATGACATTAAACGCGCAATGATATTAAATAAGACCATCATAGCATTGGCAATGATCAAAAAATTCAAACCCGGTGCTGCAACTGCCAGCCCAGCTTTATCAGAAAATCGAGGGCAGAAAATTGAGGATAGTCCCCAATTTAATTGAACATGCAGAACTATAAGTGTGTGCTCAGTTATGACGGGACGGATTTCCACGGCTGGCAGCGCCAGCCGGATAAAAGAACGGTCCAGGGCATCCTTGAAGACTGCCTGGCCAGAATAACCCAGAACAAAATTCATGTCGCCGGTGCCGGACGCACGGATGCCGGCGTCCACGCCCAGGGACAGGTCGCCAGCTTCAAAGCCAGGCTCAGCCTTGACGAAGAGGAACTTTTCCGGGCCTTAAATTCCGTCCTCCCCCAAGATGTCCGGGTTGTCTCTCTGACAAAAACCGATCCGGACTTCCACGCCAGAAAATCGGCCAGGTCAAAAGTCTATCAGTACAGGATATGCAACTCTTCCCTCATCAGCCCTTTCCTTATCCGGTATGTCCTCCACTGGCCTCCCCCTTTAAACGTAAATTCAATGAAGGAGGCCGCGTCTCTCTTCATCCGAGAGGCGGATTTCACGGCCTTTTCATCCAACCGCCTGCTCGACCCGGTGAGGAATGTCTCCCGCTCGGAAATCAGTCATAAGGGGACCGAGATCATCTACACCGTTGAAGCCAACGGATTCCTGAGATATATGGTCCGGACCATGGTGGGTACGCTCCTGGAAATAGGAAAAGGCAAAGTGCCAGCGCAGCAGATCGATGAGATCTTCAGGAGAAAAAAGAGGTCCCTGGCAGGGCCGACTGCTCCGGCCAAAGGCCTCTGCCTTATTGAGGTGAACTACTGACTGAGAAATTTCCCCATGATAAGAGCATCTTCTCTCGGGTTGGAATAATAGTTCTGTCTGACCCAAAGAACCTCGAAACCCAGCTTCTCGTATAAAGACCGCGCGGCCACGTTGGAGGGCCTGACCTCCAAAGTCACCAACTCTGCGCCAGCTTTTTTGATTTGTTCCAGGACCTTGCGCATGACCGCCTCGGCCACTCCCATCCGCCTGAAATCAGGATGAATGGCGATGTTATTGATCTGGGCCCGCTCCTTGATACACCAGAAGATGATGTGGCCGATTATTTTCTTTTGATACTTATGGACAATCACAAAGGGAAAGGATACCGGCTGGTTGTGGATCTCTCCCCTGAAAGTCATATCCCTCCACGGATTCGGGTAGGACAGCCTCTCGATCTCGATCACGCTGGAGATATCCTCCTCCTCCATCCTCCTCATGATGAAGAAATCCGGGAGAATCTTGACTCTTTTAATATCTTTCCTCCGCTTGAGATTTTCGAAAATAGAGAGGCACCAGTTTCTCGGCGCTCACTCCCTTCTTTTTCTTCAGGATCTCCTGACCGATCAACCCNACTTCATGAGCTATGAAAGGAGACCGNTGAGAAAACCTGGCTTTATCCTTAAGATAACGAAAAATCTGATCCTTGTAAACGTCCACCCCATTCCCGATGAAGGTGATGATGCGGTGAGCGGGAAGGAGAGATAGGAACCGGTCAGGAGCATATGCTCCCTGGGAAACGACCACCTTGAGCCTGCCTTCGACCGACTCAAACAGAGCCGCGTACACCTCTCCTTTTTTTGCGTCCAGGATGGGGCAGAAGAGATGAGCCTGGGAATGACGCAGCTTGAAAGCCAGGGCTTCCAGAGTCGAGACGGGCGCCACCGGCTTTCCTGAAGCAAAGGAAAATGATTTCACCGTGCTCAGCCCGATCCTGATCCCGGTAAACGAGCCAGGCCCCGCAGCCGCCGCAAAGCCGTCCATGTCCTTGACTTCGAGTTTATTGCTCTTCAGGATAAAATCCATTGCTGGCAGAAGAAGCTCAGAGTAAGTGGCTGAGGGGTTGAGGCTGATCTCGGTCAAGAGCTGGCCATCCTCAAGGAGAGCGACTGACCCAGAGAAAGTCGTGGTGTCCACCGCCAGAATAATCATTTCTCTAAATAAGGCTTAGCTGGCTAATTTCCCATACTCGAACAGGCCGCCGGCCTTAAAGATATCATACTGGACAGCGCTCATCGGCTCAACTTTAAAAGAGCCAGCCTTGCTTATATTTTTTCCTTCGCCCGTTTGAAAATTGACCTCGATTTCATCCCCGGTCTCAAGGATGNGTTGAGCCACCAGNTCTTCAAGCTTCGCACAATTCAGGATAGGAAAACCCGAATTCACGGCATTCCTGAAATATATAGCCCCGAAGGAGGAAGCAATGACCAATCCTACCTTCAGGGAAATAAAACAGTCCACAGCCTGCTGCCGGGAGGAACCCGCTCCGAAATTCCTGCCAGCAATGATTATGTCCCCGGGCCGGACTTTTTGCGGAAAATCCTTCCAGCCCTCCAGGTTATTGAGCGCATGCTTCCCCATCTCAGAAATCTCGGTAATGTGAAGAAAGGCATTATGGTAGATCTGGTCGGTATCGATGTCCTCGATCAGCTTTCCCTTCCGGTCTGAAAGAATCCAGATCCTTCCTTTGATAACAGATCTTTCCATTTTATAGATCCTCGGGGCTGAGTATCTGGCCGGCCAGACAAGAAGCCGCGACCACAGCCGGGCTGGCCAGATAGGTCTTTCCTTTTCCTTGTTTCCCGGAGAAATTCCGGTTTCCGGTGCTGACCTGGACCTCCCCTTCGCCGGTCAGCCCAATATGACCTTCGGCGCAGCCGCTGCAGCCCGGGCTGCTGATGATAGCACCGCTTCGGAAAAGGTCTTCGAGGATCCCTCTTTCCAGGATTTCCTCATAAACCCGCCTGGTCGCCGGCACCACTTTAAGGGTCACTCCCTGTTTGAGCCTCTTCCCTTTGAGTATCCGGGCAGCCAGAGCCAGGTCCTCAGTGCGGCCGTTAGTGCAGGAGCCGATAAACCCGGTATCGATACTGATACCTTTGAGCTCGGAAACATCCTGGACGTTGTCCGGCGAAAAGGGGGCCGCCACCTGCGGAACCAAGCCATTAATATCGACCTCTATCAGACCCGAATAGAGACAATCCTTATCGGCCTGGAGAGGGGAAAATCCGGCACCTGTAAGTTTCTCCATCTCATCTCTCAGCGAATCATCATGCTCGGGGATAAACCCGACGATCCCGGCCATCTCGGTCACCATGCTGCAGAGCGTGATCCGGCCGGAAAGAGTCAACTTTCGAACAGCCTCGCCGTAAAACTCCACAGCCTGCAGAGCGGCTTTCTTGGTCCCCAGTTCCTTAAGAATATAAAGAGTCAGGTCCTTGGCGGTAGCGGAGCGGGGAAAACTTCCTGTGATCAAGACCTTGAGCGTCTTTGGCACCTCGAACCAGGTTTTGCCCGTCTTGAAAGCATAAGTGATGTCCACATCTCCCATCCCCTGGCCAAAACAGCCTGTGGCGCCAAGGATATTCAGATGGCTGTCCGTCCCCACGACCGTTGTGCCAGCTTGGGCCAGTCCTTCTTCGATCAGAACATGGGAACCGATCCCGCTGTCCACGTCAAAGACCCTTATCCCCTGCTTCCTGGCGAATTCCCGGCAGACCTGCTGGTTATCGGCATACCTGAGAGAGCAGGCCGGAACACAGAGGTCAAATGTGAAAAAGGTCTTGTTTTTATCAGCCAGAGGAGAATTTCCATATTCCCGCTCGAAATTCTTAACCACGTTCGGACCGCCGAAATCCCGGGCAGACCTCACATCGAGGTCCATCCAGACCACCTGACCCGGACTGACTTCATCCTCGGTATGGTCCTGGATGATCTTTTCGATGATCGTTTTTCCCATTCTTCTCCTTCGCTCAGAGCTTTGAGGCTACTTCCAGGGCCACATCCAGAGAGGTCGAATCCCCGCCCAGGTCATAAGTCCTCACCTTCCCTTCCTTGATCACCTCTGCGATCGCCTCCTCCAGCCTTCTGGCCATTTCCTCCTCACCCAGCCATTCGAGCATCATCTTTGCGGCCAGGAGCATGGCCGTGGGATTCACTTTGTAGAGCCCGGTGTATTTGGGCGCAGACCCATGGGTCGGCTCAAATACAGCATACTCATCCCCGATGTTGCCGCTGCAGGCAAAGCCCAATCCGCCGACAAGCTGGGCGGAAAGGTCGGAAATGATATCGCCGAAGAGATTCTCGGCCACCAGGACATCATAATCCTGAGGATTCTTGACCAGCCACATGGCCATAGCGTCCACGTTCGCTTCCCTGAACTCCACTTCAGGATAATCCCTGGATATTTCCCTGGCTATTTCCAGGATAAAGCCTCCGGTCTCCCGCAGCACGTTAGGCTTCTCCACCAGGGTCACGGAGCGCCTCTTTTTCTTCCGGGCATACTCGAAAGCCCGCCTCACGATCCTGGCACAGGCTTTTTTGGTCATAATCCTGGTGGAAAGGGCAATCTCCTCGAGAGGGATATCTTTGAATTTAGCCATCTTCGGATGGACCAGAAGAGACCCCCTGACCTCTTCTGGCAGCGGATGGAACTCCACGCCGGCGTACATGCCTTCTGTGTTCTCCCTGAATATGACCAGGTCGATATCATCGCGGTAATTCAAAGGATTTCCCGGGTAGGCTTTACACGGCCTGAGGTTGGTGTAGAGGTCGAATTCCTGGCGCAGGCGGACGATCGGGCTAAAATAGGAATATCCTTTATCCCTCAGCGAGGGGTCAATCTCTTTGAGGGCATCCTCTTTCGGCTTGGAGGTTATGGCAGCGAAGAGGCAGACGTCCGTCTCCTTGAGCATGGCGATCGTCCGGTCCGGAAGGGGATTTCCTTCCCTGCACCAGAATTCCCAGCCGATATCTCCCTCGACGTACTGGGCATCAAGGCCTGTCTTCTCCAGCACGATCATGGCAGCCTCCATGACATCCTTGCCCACTCCATCTCCGGGCAGCACAGCGATCCTGTACTTGGGCATCAACACCTCCTCTTTTGACTTTCTTTCAGTCTTTTCGCAGTATAAGGAATAAGCCCTCCTTCTTGGAGAATCCCCAAAACGGAATCAGGAAAAGGGGGAAAGGCGAAAACTCCTTTTCCGGTCTTTATTTCGCCTGAAGCAAAATCTATATCTATCTTTTCTCCACTCTCAATGCTGTCTGCCGCCTCTGTAGATTGGAGGACAGGCAGGCCCTGGTTGATGGCATTCCGAAAGAAGATCCGGGCAAAAGACTTGGCGATAACAGCCTGGACGCCGGCGGCCTTGAGGCAGGTCGCAGCCTGTTCCCTTGAGCTACCGCAGCCGAAATTCCGGCCGGCCACGATCACATCCCCCTGCTTCACTCTCTGAGCAAAATCCGGGTCGAGGTCTTCAAGGGCGTGACGGGCCATCTCCTCCGGCTCCAGGACGGAATAGGTGTATTTCCCGGGAAATATCACGTCCGTGTTGACATCATCCCCATACTTCCAGACTCTCCCTGTGCTCATAGATATCTCCTCGGGTCTGCGATTTTCCCCTCGAGCGAAGAGGCAGCAACCGTTGCCGGCGAGGCCAGATAGATCTCAGCATCCCTGCTGCCCATCCTGCCCCGGAAATTCCTGTTGGCCGTGCTCAGGGCGACTTCGCCTGGAGCCAGGATTCCCTGGTGCGCTCCCAGACAGGGGCCACAGCCGGGATTGAGGATCAGGCAGCCTGCCTCGGCAAAAATGTTCATCAATCCTTTATTCAGGGCTTCCAGATAGACCTGCCTGGAAGCAGGAATGACCAACGCTCTCACCTGGGTGTGAACCGTCTTTCCTCTCAATACCGCAGCCGCCACCTCCAGGTCTTCCAGCCTGCCGTTGGTGCAGGTCCCGATGACTGCTTGATGGAACCTTAATCCTTCCAGCTCGGAGACAGGCTTGACATTATCCACGGTGTGGGGGCAGGCGACCTGGGGCTGAAGAGAGGACACATCATAATCGAGAACAGCCTCGTACTGGGCATCCTGGTCCGAGGCGATGACCTCAAACTCATCCCTTGCCCTGTCTTTGATCCACGGAATCACGCTCTCATCGGGAACGATATAGCCGTTCTTCGCTCCCATCTCAGCAGCCATGTTGGCCAGGACAAGCCGGGAAGCCACGCTCAACCTTTTGACGGCTTCTCCGCTGAATTCCACCGCTTTATAATTGGCCCGGTCAGCGCCCTGATCACCGATGATCTTCAAGATAATGTCCTTGGCAAAGACTCCGGAGGGAAGGCTCCCTTTAATCTCGATTTTTATCGTCTCAGGGACTCTGAGCCAGATCTCATCCGTAGCCCAGAGAGAGGCCACTTCCGAGCGGCCAATACCGGCAGAAAAAGCTCCGAAAGCACCGTAGCTCGTGGTGTGAGAATCCGCTCCCAGGATCAGCTTTCCCGGTAGAGCAAACCCGTTCTCCGAGAAAACCTGGTGGCAAATGCCCTGATGGATATCGAAGAAATTCGGAATTTTCTGTTGGGACACGAACTCGCGAATCGCCTTATGATTCGCCGCGTATTTCTCGCTCGAAGCAGGAACAACGTGGTCCAGGATAATGACCAGCTTCTTGGGGCACCGGACATTGCCCACGCCGAGCTTATTGAATTCTTGGATGATGGCGGCGGAATTATCATGGGAGAGTATATAATCGGGAGAAACCGTGACCACTCTGCCAGCCCGGACCTCTGCTCCCGCCTTCAAGCCGAGAACTTTTTCAGAAAACGTTCTTCCCAAATTTCCTGCCTTATAAAATATAGTTGCGAGCGTTGTGTGGCAATCTCATCCACTCTGTGTCATGGTGAGCCCTGGGTGGCAATCCCGTAGGAAAAAATCAATTTATTCTTACGAGATTGCCACGCTTCGCTCGCAATGACATCTGCATGAGATTGCTTCACTACGTTCGCAATGACACCTTATATGTATTCCTCTATTTTAGTCGATTTCTTTAATCTG
>JGI24422J19971_10000350_pt1 | contig 25313 bp, 21 predicted proteins | sample DeeMarSWOR152_54_FD_19971 | JGI IMG/M metagenome (IMG submission 19971) | reverse complement strand
AGAGTTGGACGGAACAATTACCCATTTGATCAATGAGTGGTCTTTATCTATAAAAAGTATTGACCTCCAAAACTGCTGGATGATTCGTGTCGATTCCCAGGATACAAGGCTCAGGCTTTATCAGAATAAATATCTTCAATCATCGGTTGTAGGGGAAACAGATTCTTTTCTCCTTTTAAAGAAAGACATCGATATTGACCGTTTGAGACAGGAGATGAGAAAAGAAAATATTTTCCTTCATATTTAGAAAACATGAGATAATTCTATACTCCGCAGAGCGAAGCATAGGCGGCGTAATCACCGGTTGAATTGATTAATCCCAAAAGTGAGATGTACTTCGGGAGTCAATTTTTCCACTTTTACCGCTGTATATCAGAAAACCTTCTATATTATGTCGGGTTAAAAAAGAAAACCCCTCCTCGCTGCCCATACTGAATATCGCAGTTGCTATACCGTCTGCGACGATGGTATCATCAGAAATTATGGTGACGCTATGCAGATCGCTGAAGGGATATCCTGTTTTTGGGTTAAAGAGATGACTGTATCTCACACCGTCCACAACAAAAAATTGCTCGTAGTCACCCGAGGTGACAATAGCCATATTTGATTTTTCAACTATACCGCTGTATCGGTTTTCATGGATGGGGTCTTGTATCGCGATTCTCCACTTTTCCTTTTCTTTTGTCGTTCCGCTTACATAAATATCTCCGCCTGCATTAATGAGAAAATTGTTATAGCCGGCTTCTCGGAAATAGTCACGTGTGAGATCGACGATTTTTCCCTTTGCAATACCGCTGAGGTCGAACTTTACATCCCTGGGTTTGATTATGCGGTTATCTGACACCCTTACCTTATCGAAACCTACGAAGGTGAGGCTGCGGTTGATTTCCTCGTCCCTTGGGAGCTTGGGATTTCCTTCCCAAAAACCCCACAGCTCAACAAGGGGGAGGACAGTGGGATCGAAATGGCCATCCGTCATGGCTGCGAAAGTAAGGGAAGTCTCAAGGATCGAGAAGAGAAGCTCATTCTCCTGTCTGCTAAGGGATTGGGAATCGTTGAAGGCAGCAAGTGCACCGTCATGTGCCCTGAAATCAAAGGCTTTCTCAAGCTCTGTGATTTTATCATATGCACTATCAATGATGGTTCTTACATTCTCTACGTCATTTTTAGGACTCACTACTATTATCTGCACATAGGTGCCGAGAGATATTCTGGTCTCAGTAGTAGAAATGAGCTTGCTGGAGCAGGAAAAAAGAGCGATGCACAGAAAAAAGGATTGAATGACCGAGGCTGCTCTCATTTTGCAAAGAACCATTTTTCAATATAGGCGGTCATCGAGCCTTCTTTTGTCATCTTGTCAATACCTGAATTGATCTTATTGAGCAGTGCCCCCCTTCCTTTCTTAACTGCAATTACATATTCTTTTTTAGTAATCGGCTCAGGATGAATCCTGAAAATCCTCCTATATTCCTCGTTTAGTAAGACGAACTGCGCTGCAATGGGAAGGTCAAGACAGAGGGCCTCGATCTTATCTAAAGCAAGATCCTCAAACCCATCATCCACTTTTGCGTATTCCTTTATATTTATGTTTCCTTCGTTTCGCAGTATTTCCTTTGCTTCCGAGTTGACTATAACGCCGACAGTCTTATGAGCAAGGTCTTTCAGTCCGCTGTACTCCTTAAAATCTTCAGAGAGAACGAGTACTTCTCCAATTTCTAGGTAGGGTTTTGAATAACTAATATCGATGTTTTCAGCTGAGGGAGTGCTCTCCGGTAGAACAATTGATGCAATAGCAATATCGTAGGTTTCATCGATTAGTCCATGAAGGAGATTCCCCTCCAAAACAGGGATAATCTTGATGTTCATGTTTGATAGGGTAGCTACCTGGTGTATAACATCAATGTCGAAACCAGTGATTTCCTTTTCCTCGTTTATCATAACCAGTGGAGGATAATTGGGAGACGTCGCTACGATAAAGCGCTCTTTCTTTGAACAACTGTGCAAGAACATTCCGGTTAAAAGGATCAAAAAAATTGATATAATAATTTTTTTCATTTCTTTCTTAGGCTCACTCCTTTTTTCAAACATTCAAAGAAGTTCGTCCCTCATCTGATTTTTTAAAGGGACAATTGGTGGCATATGTCTTTTAAACCTGGACCTGCGCACTAGAGAAAGAACCCGCTCGATGTCCATTCTTCGAAATCCATGAGACTCGATCTCTTCGGGTGTAAAGTTTTTTTCAATAAGCAGATGGAGTATGCTGTCCGCTGTTTTATAGGTTATACTGAGATCAGATTCATCTGTTTGTCCCCTCCAGAAACCAGCGGATGGGGATTGGTTTACAATTTCGTCAGGAATGCCGAAGAGCTTTGCCATTTCCCATACTTCTGTTTTGTAAAGATCACCTAGCGGTTCTATTCCACACCCCCCGTCCCCGTAGACCGTGAAGTAACCGAGGAGTATTTCAGTTTTATTGCCGGTTCCAATTACCAGCCCGCTCTTTTCTGCAGCAATGTCATAGAGAAGAATCATTCGTACCCTTGCCATTATGTTTCCAAGCCGAATGTCAGAAATAGTATCCGATAGGGTTCTGAAACTATCGACCATAGAGGTTATGTTGTAGTACCTCTCCTCACCGTTGGTTAATTGGATGAGTGCTCGAGCATTTTCAATGAAGTGTTCCTCGGTAGTCCTGTAGGGCATGATAACCGCGATAACATTGCGTGCTCCTAGTGCTTCACAGACAAGGAAGTATGAAAGGGCAGAATCTATACCCCCTGAAAGACCGATCGCTCCTGTGGATAACCCCGCATTTTTTGTATATTCACGGATAAATGATACTATACGATTCTTATATACTCGCAGTGTATGTTGATCTGTGTGAATCATCATTTATACTAGAGATTGAGATCTGCAAGATCCTGTCTTGTATATACTTTTTTTAATGGAATACCTTCTCCCGTAATATAGCGGCGTTGATTCCCCTCAATAAGGATGCTGAGACTGGTCACCTGGCTGAAGTTAAATGAGGTGAGCAATACCTGGGAGACTTCAAGGAGTATTGCGTCTCGCCCTGTGTAATTTTCTTCAAACCGTTTTGAAAAATTCAACGTTAAAAGGCCATCTGATATATGGGCAGAGATTAGTTTTGTCTCTTCGGGTATAAAACTGGTGATACCCTTTTGCCTCTCAACCACCGTTGGACCTTCCAGAAGGGATTCGATCGTTCGTGTAATTGGTGAATCTTTATATGTTATGGTTCGAGTGACAGGAACTGGCCTCACTGTGGTACTATCATTTGAGATCATTACGAAATACAGAGAGGTTGCAAGCCGTTTCGTTTTTAATTCGCTGGTTACGGGAGATTTGCTCTGTGGCTTCTCTGGTGCTGGGGTTTCGATAGTGGGTACTTTTTCCACCATGGTTTTTGCTTTACTATCGGTGGGTTCTTCGAGTTTTACATACTTTTCTTCAAGCGATTTTCCGGGCGATTCTCCGGTAGGAGAATCGCTTGGAAAATCGCCAGGTTCCTGGTAACCGGCCGGTTCCTGGGAACCGCCCGGTTCCTTGTCTCTCAAACCTTTCCCGAAGGTTTCTTTAATTTTTTCTATTTTAAGGAAAGAGAAAGTCTCTTTAAAATTTACTTTCCCTTTATAAACAAAAATAACGATAATAACAAGGAATATGACAAGCCAGAATAAGCATCCTGTTTTCCCAATTTTTTTCCTTGAAGCCATTTTAAGCAATATAGGTTTCAATTTATTAATTGTCAAGGCAAACAATTTTCATTAGAAATAGTTAAAGGAGTAAGTGGAGGAGCGGATGATATATGCACAGGCTTTTAAAAAGGTATATATATTATTTCTATTTTTAGTTTTATGTGGATCTGTTTCATGCCATAGAAAAGAGATGCCAAGGGTCACACTGAGTGTGAATGGACGTCCGCTTACGGCAGAGATTGCCCGCACAAAACATCAGAGGACACAGGGATTGATGTATAGATACCTACTTCCACGGAACGAAGGAATGTTGTTTGTATTCAGGCAGGACAAAATACTCTCTTTCTGGATGAAAAACACCAAGATTCCACTCTCAATTGCTTTTCTGGATAAAAATGGCAAAGTAACCGATATATTTCATATGGAGCCCTATTCTCTCATGCCTGTAACATCTCGTAGCAAGTGTAGATATGCTCTTGAAGTGAACCTTGGATTTTTTAAGGAATCGGGGCTCGAAGTTGGTGATAGAATTGACCTCACAGCAATAAAATGATGGCTTTAAAAAAGATAATGAGCAAGCAAAACCGTAAAATTGTACTATACTATAAGTAAAGATAGAGGATTCTTATTAAAGCGATAATTTTTTAGCCTATTCGTAAAAACCACACAGTAATGATTCTATGATAAAGGGTACAATTATATTTTTAGTGGGGATACTGCTGTTATCCGCTGGCAGCGTATTTGGTAAAACCCATAATAAAATTTTGGTCTACTATTTCAAGAACATCTCTAGTGAAGAGAAATATGTGGACCTCACATACAGAATACCTCTTTATGTTCAGAGAAGCTTGAAAGAAGAATTAAAAAGAAATAAGGTCATTCTCATCGATGAAGAGGGGCTGGAGTTGTACCGTGAGGACCGCACCAGCGATTTATGGGACAGAGGAGCTCTTCTTAAAATAGGGAAAAAGAGAAACATCGATGAAATTCTCTTTGGAGCCTTCTATATTCAGGGAGATAAACCTGTAGTCGTTGGAAAGGTGTTTTATATAAAAAATGGCATCATATTGGACGTGGATCGAGAGAATGGAAAATATGCCCAGGCATTAAAAAAGGTTGAGAGCCTTGATGTAAACGCCCTCATGGAATATGGGCAGAATAAGAAGGTGCACGGGTATAGACCACCGCTTGGTCGCATTTTGGAAACAGGATCTATCCGTTCAAACACAGCCTTAAATGTGTGTGCCGGAACTCTGTATCCACTGGGGGAATGGTCTGATCTATATCCTCCCGGTATTTTAAGCGAGATTTCAGTGATTCATTTTCCCAAAATAAACCGTTTTCCAGCAGGGCTTGGGGTTAATTCCAATTATATTGTTTTAGACAGGGAAGCAGAGAGTGGATTTGTTGATTCCCATGTGTCGATAGTAACAGTTGGGGGGTATTTTCAGTACATTTTTCAAATGAGCCGTTTTATTAAGGGGATTTCCCTTGATGCAACCACAGGACTTGCCATTTCCGATCTTTTGATCAGTGGAGAATCCTGGAGCTCAGTAGATCCCTATTTAAAAATTGGTGTTACTATGATTGCAAGACCCTTTAATCTCTGGGACATGACATTTAAGATCGGGATTTTTTCCATCGATTACAAGGAAAAACCAATGGACGCATTGTACACAGAGATGGGGCTACTGGTATTCTAAATATGAGGAAACTGGAAAATCATAGTTTGATTGCAGAATTATGAGAAAGCTCACAGTTATAGTTATTATCTTCAGTTTGTTTTTCGGAGTCAACTTTCTGTATGCAGAGGCTCCGTCCGGAGCAGAAGCTCCGTCCGGAGCAGAAGCTCCGTCCGGGTCCCCTGCTGTATTCATCAATACAGACCCGATAAATGCGGACGTGTATATTAAAAATGATTTGATTGGAAAAACTCCTCTCAGATTGAATAATCTGGCGCAGGGTAAGATCAGGATACGGATTGAAAAGTCAGGTTATGAGACGCTAAAAAAAGAGCTCATTATTTCAGGTGATTCCAGGCAAAATTATTTTTATAATCTCACCCCTCTTCATATACAGCTTGTGATCAGCCAGAAGAACCAGGATGTGTATATCAATGAGAAGAATGTAGGTCAAACTCCTTTAGAAATCAACTACCTGCCTGCAGGAACCTACGAGATTGAGAGAAGGGAAAGCGGGGTTTCAATATCCTACAAAGGTTATCGCGATATAAGGCGCATGAACAAGATTGAGACTTTTTTCTCAGCCGGATTGCTCCTGTTTTCCTTTGCGGGAATGAAGCATTATCAAAGTATTGGGAACGAGAAAGCGGCTGATTCCCTTGAGTTTTCGACATTTATTTTTGGAGGGCTTTTGGGGTATAATTTATTAAGATATTTCAAACTCCATAATGCAGCAAGGGAGCAGCTTGGCCAGATGACAGCGATTGAGGTGGAACGGTTTAGAGCGGACAGCGCAAGAAGCTATTTCACAAGTGGGATGGAGCTCGTGGGAAGAGAACAGTGGAATGACGCACTGTTGAAGTTCAATTTTGTTGCAAATGTTTTCCCGGATTCCGAGTATACCTCAATAAGTGTGTATGAAATTGGATACTGTTATTACAAATTGGAAGATTATCAGAAATCATCTCAATATTTCGAAATGTCAGTGTACGATTTTCCTCTTTATGAGATCTTTCCTTACAGTGTGTATTATCTGCTTGATTCAGAGCTTTCTACGGGCGAGCCTTATCAGGCGTCGACTGATTATCACAACCTTCGACCGATATATTTAGAAGACCCAAGCGGAGAGCTCCAGAAAGAGTACTACCGCGTTTTTACAGACATCTACAGTCAAACAGGTGAAAGTGATTCATCTATTTTGACGGATTTACATAATGAGCTTGATAATTTTCTCAATCGCTATACAGATTCCTCATCTTANCCTGATATCTATCTTTTNAAGGGAAAGCTGCTGTATAAATATCTTGATAGAGAAGAAGGAATTCGTATTTTAAATGACATAAAAACGCGTTATAATTATGATAAGAATATAATGAATGAGCTGGATAGTATATTAAATGTCCGATAAATTACTCTGCTTCAGTCTGAATGGGTATCCCCTTGCGGTGGAGCCCGAACAGATAGAAAAGATACTCATAAACAAACATCCCTCGAGGGATACCTTTGTCCTGGAAACCGGAGTTGAGGTCAAATCTCTTAAATCCTATATCCCCTTACCCCAAAAGGAAGAAAGTGCTTCTGGAAACATTGTTTTTATAAAAGATCAAAAGGATTTTTACGGTTTTACTGTTGATCGTGTGGAGGGGTACTTAAAGCTCTCTGGAACCGAGAAGATAAATCCTAGAAAACGGAGGGCCGCGATAAAATACTTTGTGAGAAATGAGGGGAGGTTGATACCTGTTCTTGACCTGCAGTACATCACGAACAGTGAGCGGATCATAGCTTCTGAGGATTTAGCAGAGATAAGAAATGTTTCTCTTGGATATGATGAGGAAGCTCCCCCCTCTGAAGAAATTGAGGAAGTGTTTCAGGAGATAAGTGAAGAGGACGTATACAGAACCATCGAAGATGAGATCAAAAAGAAGAAGAAAACCCACCAGTGGGACAGTATAATTCGCAGTGAAAAGAAAGGTCTTGTTCTACCTCTGATCGTAAATATTTCCATTATTGTTGTGATCTCCCTCGGATTTCTGTACTATTTCATGATGAACAAGGTAAGCATCAGGGAGCAGATGATCGGTGAGAAGATCTCCGGGGTAGAGGAGGAACTGATCCGGGAAATACGGCGAAGATCGGAGGCGGAAATAGAGGCACAGAGACAAAAACTTGAAGACGCGAGAAAGCGGCTCGAGCTCCTCCAGCAGGAAAAGGATTTTTTTCTTGAAAACCAGGACAGAATCCTTGCTGAGAGGGAACAGGCATTAAATGATGAGTTCCAGAGAAGGTTAGAGGAGGCGCGAAAGAGACTGGAGGCAAGAGGTGTGACAAACATTGATGAAGCCCTCGAGCAGGAGAGAGACCGGCTGTATGAAGAGTTTTTGGAATCCCGGGATGGAGTCCGTCAAGAGATTGAAGAGATAAAGCGACAGTACGAGCAGGAGTTGAGAGTAAAAGAGGACGGAATAAAGCAGGAGTTAGAGGGGTATACTCAGCGTATTAGCCAGATGGAGCAACAGCTCATTGAGGAACAGGCAAAGCTGAAAGAAGCAGAGGAGAGGGCTCAAAGCATTGAAGCCCAACAGCAGGAATATCTTGCCTTCAGACGCCAGCTGAACACCATTTATAATGATGCGCTCGGGTATTTTCAGCGAAAAAATTATTCTAGAGGAATTGAGAAGTTACGCACCCTGCTTCCCATCATTGATAGTGCACGCCAGAAAGGTATTGGCGGTGAGATGGAACTGAAAGTGGAAGAGGATCTCGTGAACAACATCCTCTACCTTGCTGAAAGGGAGCAAAATAGAATTGATCTGGATATGGTCGGCCAGCGCACTCTCGAGGCTGCTCAGTTTCTTGAACAGGAGGGGAAACTCAAAGAGGCCCTTTCCCGGTACTACACGGTGTATACAGTATCGAGTAATGATACTTATAAAGATACCGCAATAAAAAAAGCAGATGCAATCATGGATAAGATTTATAAAGACCGCACTGAAGCAGAGATGAGAGAACTGGAGAGAACGGCTGATCAGCTCTTTAAGAGTGCAATAGCGTATAAAAATAGTGGAGATTATGAAAAAGCACTGGGAAGACTCGAATCAATCATTACCGATGTTTCTGTTAAAACGAGGAATAAAAGGATTCTTGATGAAATCATAGAGGTAAACAAACTCTGGGCACTAAAAGAGGAGGAGAGGGAGCGAAACAGGATAAATCAGAAAGCTGCTGCGGAGTTAAGGAACGCAGATAAATCCTACAATGACGGCTACTACACCGAAGCACTGAGAGGATATGAAGCCATTTTAATGGATTACAGGGAATCAGATTATGCCGATGAAGCCCTGGCTGAGATAATGCGTATCAACAAGGAGATGAGAGGGCTCAAGCTCACCCCGCCTCGCTCCTTCAAAGAGGGTGACACCGATTCTGGAGTCATAATTCAGGCTCTCGGAGGGGGGAGTATTCTTTTCAATCTTGGTAGTGATAACAACGTGAGGGAAGGGGACACGCTTCAGGTGTACCGAAAAGAAGATGGGGAGTTTACATTTGTGGGAAGTTTAAAGGTGCTGGAAGTTTTTCCGCGTCTTTCGAAAGGAAAGATCGTGTATTCTGAGGATGTCCTGAAGATCGGTGATATAGTTGCCTTTTAGTGATTTACGGTAAAAAAGGCACAGGGAATCTTACTTTCAGTAGGTGCATATATCCGCTTTCCAGCTGATTAATGAACATTAAACCGTAGCTCACCCTTAATTTTAAATATGTATTTTTCCACACAGAATACTTCAATTCAATGCCTGTTTCGATGAGATAGTAAAACTGCCATTGGTTATTATTCCCTTCCTTTATGCGTACAAGATCCAATCCTGTACCGGCAAAGGGATAAAAAGACAGTCTTGTGCCCAGAGGAATCCTGTATGCAAGATCAAATGAAAAGGGGATGGAGAGCATAAAGTAATCCTCCTCTTCGATTCTGTTCAATGCCACGCCTGCTTCGTAAATGGAGTATACATTCTTTGTATTAAAAAAAAATGTAAAGAGCCGGCTCTTTGAGCTCATATACCCGCCGAAGTATATCCCCATTTTAATATCGGGCAGGTTATGACCCTGGGATTCTTCGTAGGAGATATCGGCAGGGTTAAAAAAATAACCCAGTGTTCCCATAGCAATGTCAATATCCGTATCGCGCTCTGAATTTATTACAGCAGGTTCAGCCTCACATAGGAACAGGAATGTGAGCACGGTAATCAGAATGGGGATGATTAGATATTTACTTTGTTTTCGCAGTGTAAACGCCATCCCAATCTTCTCCTGGCGGTGCCTTTATGAGTTCTTCACACCTTTCAATATAAAGTAAACTTGGTGTATCATTTCCCAACATCTCATTGGTCCTGTGAAACGGTCGCAAAGCCTCCTGGAACTTCATTGTTCTGTACAGCTGTATCGCATCGTTGAATACTGTATAAGCCTCTTTATGTATTCTGGTTGCTTCTAAATAGGGTTCATATATTTTAACAGGTTTTTTCTTTCCCTTTACTCTTACTGAGTCTATTTCTCTTGCCATAACGTTGGATTTTGCTTCGTTATAGGTAAACTCACTTATGATTATTGGGATTCCATACAGCTTTGTAAGTCCTTCGAGTCGATTAGCCAGGTTTACAGTATCTCCAATGCATGTGTAATCCAGTTTCTGGGTGCTTCCGATGTTTCCCACAACCACTTCTCCTGTATTGAGCCCTATTCCAATTTTAAAGGGCGGTTTTCCAACTTGTGTCTGTTTCCTGTTAAAGGCTCTCAGTGATTCGAGCATTGAAAGCCCGGTCAGCACCGCCTGAAGGGGGTCGTCATCATGTAGAACAGGAGCACCAAATATCGCCATTATGGCGTCTCCGATAAACTTGTCGATGATGCCCTTATGCTCTATAATAATACTCACCATTATATTGAAGTAAGTATTGAGGGAGGTGACGAGCTCTTCAGCTGTAAGTTTTTCGGCAATAGTGGTGAAGCTTCGTATATCTGAGAAAAGGATTGTCGCATGGGTTTTCTTTCCCATCAGGAGCCCTTCACCTTTAGTCTTCAATACTTCATCGATGATCTCCGCGGGCACATACTTTTGAAATATATGCCGGACCCTCTCCTCGCTGTTTTTTGCGAGAACACTCTTATAGGCGTACTCCTTTATCTGGTTGTATGCAATTTCAAGATCTTCTGTCATTCGGTTGAACCAGGTGGCAAGGTAGCCAATTTCGTCATCATATTCGATACGCACCCTCTGTGAAAGGTCGCTATTTGTAATGATGTCCTGCATGGCTGTGACCACATTACCTATGGGGTCTGTGAGTTTCTTGATAAAGAAGAGGATCAGGCCAACAGCAATGATAAGAGTTAACCCCATCGTGTAGGCAACTTGTCTTTTGATATTATCAGCGTCCTGGTAGAATATTTTTTCCTGTTCACTGAGAAGAATATACCAGTCCCACGGCTCAAAATAGAGATAGTATCCGACCCGGTTTGAACCTTTATATGAAAATGTGAGTAGTCCTCTCTTTGTTTCCCTGATCCTTGTGAAAAAGTCATAATTACTGATATTTGGTTCCTCGTCCTCTGGGAATAGTACGTTTCCCTCAGAATTAATTACTATGAAATAACCTGTATCCGAAAGCCTGATTGCGTCTGCATAGGCCTTAGCTGATTTCTGGGCCATTCTTCTGTAACCCCCCACTTCTAGAAGTCCTGTGTCAGCCAAGATATCCTCCTGCCTGCTGCAGTATTTGAACAGCTCGGTGGCCTTATAGCTTAAAAACTCTTTTGCAACTTTTGTGATTCCACTTCGAGCAGAGAAGAAAGAAGTAAAACCTATCAGAAGCAGGGGGAAAACAAAAAGGGGCAAAACGACCATCAATACTTTTGTTCTTATTTTCATAGAAAACCCCGGCTATGTGTTTCTATTATTAATTATAGAACAGTTTTTTAAAAATATCGGTAGATAAAGCAAGGAAAAAAAAGATTTTCCCCAAGATATGCATGATTATTGGGTGTGTGGTGAGTTGGATTGAATGAAGAGCAATCCTAATCTTCTTCGAGGCCCTGAAAGAGCTCTAGCACGTCCTCTCCCTTTTCACCCTTTTTAAGTATCTCAACCCTTCTTTCGACGTGAGCGAGTTTTTTAGCGCAGATTTTTGCAAGTCTGGTTCCTTCTTCGAATATGGTGAGCGCTTTTTCTATTTCGATATCACCGTTCTCAAGCTCTTTCACAATTTCCTCGAGTCTTGTAATAGCCTCTTCGAATGTGATTGATGGATTCATGGCTTTTTGTCTCCGTTTGATGGTAATTTTTTAATCTGATGTATTCTGCTGAAGAGCAAGCCGTCCTTTAAACGGGATTTTATCTCATCACCAGTATTTACATCAGTGGTAGAGAATACAGGTGTATCTTCCGGCAGCCTGGAAATGATTGCAAAACCCCTTGCCAGCGTATTCAAAGGACTGAGAGCATTTAACTGTCCCACGGTTTTCTCGAATCTGCCCCTGACGCGTATTATAACGGCCTCTATGCAGCTGTAAAGTGACCTGGTTAGGTCGTCGAGTATGAGATTTTTCTGATTCAAAAGAACCTCCAGTCTGTGAAGCAGAACGTCAACCGAATAAAAGGAAGCTCTCTCTTTCTTCTGTGCAACTATCCGATCAATAGTAGTAAAGAGTCTTATAATAAGCTCTTTGGACCATTTTAAAAGCTCAACCTTATTTTTTACCACAAGCTCAGCAGCTGCTGAAGGGGTAGGTGCTCTCAGATCTGCAACAAGATCACTGATCGTGTAGTCAATTTCATGTCCTACCGCACTGATTATTGGAATACCTGAGTCGTATATTGCCCGGGCTACGATTTCTTCATTGAAAGCCCAGAGATCTTCAATAGATCCTCCGCCTCTCCCAACTAGGAGAACATCGACTTCTCTGCGACGGTTTGCGATTCCAATGGCCTCAACAATTTCTTCTGCAGCACCTTCTCCTTGAACGAGCACAGGATAGATGACAATTCGTATTCCCTTATACCTTCGACCGATCACATGTAATATATCCCTCAGGGCAGCACCTGTCGGTGATGTGATAACACCTATGGTATCAGGAAAGGCAGGTATTTTCTTTTTATGTGATTCATCAAAGAGCCCCTCCTTCTGAAGTTTCTCCTTCAGCTGCTCGAATGCAAGCTGGAGGGCGCCAATTCCTTCCGGCTCCATCAGATCAATGATGATCTGGTACTCCCCCCTCTTTTCGAACACATCTATGTTTCCATGCACAATAACCTTCATTCCATCGGCAAGGTCAAAGGGTACTGCCTTCTGGTATCCCCTGAAAAGCACAGCCTTGATCACAGCCGCTTCGTCTTTGAGCGTGAAGTAAATATGTCCGGAAGCTGCAGTTCGTAAGTTGGAAATTTCACCCCGTACCCAGACGTCGTGGAAGTTCTCCTCCAGGAGGTTTTTTATTTTTTTCGTAATTTCAAAGACAGAGTAGATGTTTTTCTGGGCTGTGACCAACCCGCTGGTTATATCCATAGCTGTAGATTAAATAATATTGACTGCATTGTCAAATATTAATACCACAGCCCACGTCTCTCATCTATATAAATTGACAAGGAATTTTTTTTATTGTAGTTTAACGGTATGAAAACTGCTATCGTTGTAAATGCACTCTTGAGAAGCGATAGATGGATGAATCCAATTGCTGGGCTTGATCCTGTGAGCCAGCTTCTTATAAAGCTCGGCGGAGTCGGAAAGAAAGAGGAGATATATCTCCTTGTAAACGGGAAAGCTAATCAAAAACTTCACCAGAGAATACGTGATTATAAAAAGATAGAGATTCACGATCTCAGGAACAAGGAGATTTTTCTCACGCTGTTTAACGCGCTTTCTTCGTATGAAGATATCATATATGTCTTTATTGATTCTCCACTTTTAGACATTGAAATTGCGAAAAAAATGCTTTCCCTTCATCGTGATGAATTCGCGGAGTATACCTACGGTGAGGGATTCCCCGTAGGATTTACTCCGGAAATAGTGAAACGCGAGCTTCTACCGAAACTGGCAACCCTTGTGGAAAAGGATGGTGGGGAGGTCGACAGGGACTCTTTATTCTCCGCCCTGTCAAAGGAAATCAACTCCTTTGACATTGAAACCTACTTTTCCACCGAAGATTTAAAGATCAAGAGGATTGAGCTTACAACTTCCTTGAAAAGGAATGCTCTTGTTGTGGAGCGCGTGATTGAAAGGAAGGGTATTTCCTGCAGCTTTGAAGAATTTTGCACTCTTGTTCACAGTGAGCCTGAATTACTGCGAACGGTTCCATCCTATGTGGAAATGGAAATTACCAACAGAACCCATGCTCCATCGAGCTATTCACCCGTGCCCTTTCTCAAGAGGGAGCAGGGAGAAATGGATTACGATATATTTCACGAGCTGCTGGGGAAAATATGTGATTTTTCTGAGACCTTCTATATGGAGTTTTCTTACCTTGGTGAGCCCCTTCTGCATGCGGATATAAAGAGTTTCATCGAGCACGCTATTTCTGACCACAAGATTCATCTTATCATTGAAACGGACGGTACACAGTTCACACCGGCATTCTCTGATTACATTGCAGAGCTAGCCGCCGATAATCTTTCGATCATATTCGCGGTCGATACTGTGGATGCCCAGACATATACATCCATACATGGGGGAGATTTGAACAAGGTTGAAAGGAACATTAGGTATTTGCTTTCGAAGCGAAAAAAAAATGTATATTGTCAGATGATTCGCGTTGATGATAAGGAAGAAGAGCTACTGAAATTTTTTAACGTGTGGGAGAAAGAAGGGGCGAAAGTGATAATCCAGAAGTACAACTCATATCTGGGCCTTTTACCCGAGCGATCGGTCCATGACCTGAGGCCACTGGAGCGAATGAGTTGTTGGCATTTACAGAGAGATCTAGTGGTATTCCATAATGGAGATGTTCCACGGTGCAAGCAGGATATAAACGGATTGTTCGCTCTTGGCAATCTCATAAAGGAAGAGTTATCTTCAGTCTGGGCGAGGGGTAAACCCTATTATTTGGCACACTGTGAGAAGAAATATGATGAATATTGCTCCATCTGTGATGAATTCTATACCTTTAATTTTTAATCCCGTCCCACGGTCTACATCGTAAAAACAGGGTATGAAAAACGATTATATTGTACTGCAGGTTCGTTTATCCTCAAAAAGACTTCCCGGAAAGCTGCTTCTCCCTCTTAAGGGAATTTCGATATTCGAGCACATTCTCATGCGGTTAAAAACGGCAAAATATGCCGATGGAATTGTAGTAGCAACAACAGCTGATACAGAGCCCTCTATCAAGCACACTGCGGATAAATATGGGGTGATGGTGTTGACAGGAAGTGAAGAAGATGTGCTTTCCAGATATGTATGCGCAGTAAAAAAATATAGAATTCGAAATGTGATAAGGGCTACTGGTGATAATCCCCTGGTGGATATTGACTATCTCGACAGAAGTCTCATTCTTCACGATAATCATGGTGCAGACCTTACCACTTTTCCCCTTCTTGCCTATGGCACAGGAGTTGAAGTGATCCGCGGTGAAGTTCTTCTGGAGGTTGATTCTTTGACATCTGACCCTGTCGAGCGAGAGCATATAACTCAGTATGTTTACAGGCATGTGCAGGATTTTCATATCGTGCGGGGCACTCCGGATAGGGAACACGCCAGACCTGACATCAGGTTGACTGTGGATACAGAAGAAGACTACAGAAGGATGGTTGACATCTACGAAAGCCTCTACAAAGGTATGCCGATAAGATTAGCAGATGTGATTGCCTATGTGGATCAGAAATGGAGAAAACGAGGGACTCTAAACTAACAGTGCTCTTCTGCACTGCGGCCGGTGAAAGCTACGGGTTTGGACATCTGAAGCGCTGCTTTTCCCTTATAGATGAAGCGGGGAGCGATTTTGACTGTTATATCCATATCAGAAGGGGAAATCCTGACGCTGTTTTGCAACGCCAGGACTTTTCCAAGAAGTATCGGTTTGTAAGCTCCATTGATGACGCGGGTGAGGTGGACCTTATCGTTTCTGATATGCGGGAAACACGCAGGAGAGAGATGCTCCGTCTTGTTCAGCGTGCACCTGTTATTTCAATTGATGATATGGCAGCAAGCAGAGAGCTCTCGCATCTGTTAGTTTATTCGCTGCCAACTGAAGAGAAGGTCGTCGGGAACTTAAATGGTTATCAGTATATAGTGCTCGACAGCAGGATAAGAAATATAACACCGCTGCCCTTTTCACAGAAAAAGGGAGTGCTCGTAAGTTTTGGTGGTAGTGATCCCTATGATATCACAGGCGCTATTGTACCGGTCCTTAATTCGGTGGGAATAGCGCCAAAAATCATAAGGGGGCCGCTTTTTTCCCACCATACTCATGAACTTGAGGGCGAAGTTATAGAAAATCCGGATGATATCTATGATTTAATAAACAGTGCCCGGGTTCTCATCACTTCCTTCGGTATTACGATGTATGAAGCCTTTTTTTTCGGAACACCTGTTATTCTCTTTGGTCATTCTGCCTATCATTATCGGCTCGCTCGTGGGGTCTCAGGTATGAACCTGGGCTATAGAGGCTCGCTTCCCGAGGAGCTGTTGAAGCAGAGGTTGCTAAGCTTCCTTAAGGATGAAGGGCGGCTGAAAGAAAGTGCGGAAACAAACCGTACACTGGTTGACGGCGCGGGAGCAAAAAGAATTGTTTCGCTCTTTAATAAGATGAAGCATGCATTGAGACGTGACTGTTTTTTTGGCCATAAGCGACACAGGGTTATCAAGAGAAGTGATGAATATACCCTGTTTCAGTGTACGAAATGTAAGGATCTTTTTCTTCAGGAAATAAAGAGTTTACCATCTATCTACAACGATGAAAAGTACTTTTTATCTGAGTACAAACGCCAGTATGGGTGCACCTATATAGAAGACAGAGAGAACATAGAGCAGGTTGGTAATCGAAGAATCCAGATAATAGAGAGAATAGCAACGGGTCGTGGAAAAATACTTGATGTGGGATGTGCGCTTGGATTTTTTCTCCATCTTTCAGCCATACGAGGATGGGAAACACGAGGGATAGAAGTTTCTCATTTTGCGAGTCAGTGGGGGAGAAGGGAACTATCAGTTGATATTACCGAAGGTTCGTTTTTGGATATGGATTTTCCACCGGAGTTCTTTGATGTAGTTACATTCTTTTTTGTTGTTGAGCATTTTAAAGCTGTAGAGCATGTTTTTGAAAAGGCGCAGGGGATTTTAAAACCCAATGGTATTATAGCTCTCGCACTCCCGAACCGTTCAGGTATAACGTTCCGGTTGAACAGGACAAAATACATTCAGGATCATCCCAGGGATCATTATTTTGATACCAATCCGAGGAATTTAACTCGACTATTGAAAAAATATGGATTTAAGAGAAAAAGAATATATATTACAGGAGTTCATCCTGAAAGGTTTTTTAAAGCTGTTGGGTGTAATGTGCGGTGGAAATTTTTAGAGAGAGTGTATTGTGTGTGCGCAAGAATTTTCCGTTTAGGTGACACCTTTGAATATTATGGAATCAAAATATAGATATTTATTTTCCTGCATCATTTGTCTATCCTCCCTGTTTCTCCATCTTTTTCTAGCTCCTTCTCTGATGGCTTCCGGTACTCCCGGGCAGAAGCAGGTACAGCACTCTGAATATATCCCTGTCACCTCAGTCATCGAACATTTTGGATTCGATTATGATTTTACTCCCGGAACCGGTGTGCTCAAGATAAGCCACAGGAGGAACAGCGTAATTTTTATTCTAGGGAGAAGGCAGATATATACAGAGAATAGAACTCTATGGTTGAGCTGCGCTCCAGTGCTCAAAGATGGTCAGGTTTTCATTGCAGGAGATGGTGTTGATGTAATCACAAGGCATCTATTGAAAAAGAAGATTGCATGGACTTATTCAGATGGTTCTTTTTCAGAGGGCGCCCCGGCACGTGCTGAGGGAATGCTTTCAAAAAGGGAGCGGACATTACCGAAGGGGAGGTATGAATACGATATTCAAGCGATAGTTATTGATCCCGGTCATGGTGGCAGCGATCCAGGTGGTGTTGGTTTTGAAGGCATTAAAGAAAAAGAAATTGTACTCGATGTTGCGCAGGAGTTAAAAAGGGAGCTTCAGAAGAGGTTTAGAGGAAAGGATATTTTAATAACGAGGGAAAAAGATGATTATATTTCTCTGGAAGAGAGGGGAAATGCTGCAAATGATATTGACCCGGACAAAAACCCTATTTTTATCAGCATTCATGCGAACGCGAGCTTTAAAAAAGATACCTACGGATTCGAAACATATTTTTTATCTTTAGAACCGGCAAGCGAGGAAGCACGGGAAGTTGCCTTGATGGAAAACTCTGTTTTTTCATCTGAAATCGATAAGTACAGTGGATACCTGCAGGAGATCATGAACAGAATAGTTGATGTCGAATATCGCAGAGAGAGTATGAAGCTTGCAGAGTATATTCAAAAGAGGCTTGTTGGTTCAGTAGGAAATGAAAGCATTGATAGGGGAGTGAAAAGCGCTTTCTTTTACGTCCTTAAAGCATCGAAAATGCCTTCGGTTTTGGTTGAAATTGGATTCGTGACAAATCGAGGGGAGTCGCATCGGTTGACGAAGCAAGAATATCAGAGGAAAATTGCGCGAGGCATTGCAGATGGAATAGAAGATTTTATTGATCTATTTCGAAGAACAGAGGGATTTACAAATTCATATTAATAGTATATGATATAGATTAAAGATACATTAGAGGTATACTATTATGCAAAAGCAAAAGATCAAATGGTATTACTTGAGTGCCATTGTTGTATTTTTCATTGCCTCCGCTACAATCACTATTGTAAATGAAAAAAAGATGGTTACAGTAAAATTGTTTCTTAAAGATAAGGAAAGCGGAAAACTAGTGGTTCAGCGGTCTCTTATACCAAAAACCGATTCTATTAATGAGCGCATTTTCTGGATCCTCAAAGAACTGATTTCAGGTCCGATACAAAGTCAATATGAGAGAATATTGGATCCAAATATAGAGGTTAAGGAGATTATAATAAAAAGAAAGACGGCATACTTATCTTTTAACTGGATGCTCATTAATTCACTCCATAAAAATTCTACGTTGGTACTTGATTCAATAGTAAAGTCAGTGCTCATGAATGTAAAAGAACTTGATGAAGTCAAAATACTTGTTGAGGGTATTGAGCCTGTAGGCACGTTTTTTAGTATTTCCCTTGAAAAGACATTTAAATGAACCTTCTATTCTATTCATGCATCTATTCATGCACGTTGAATTAATCGAAAAAATATGTAAAGTAATCTTCAAAATGTACCGATAAAAATACTGAATTATTTTTTTTATATGCATTTTTATATTGAATAGAAATTTTTGACATAAAAAAAATTTTGCATATAATTAATTGTAGATGCAGATATATATACTTTAAAGATATTTGATAGAACTCCTGATGCAATTATGAAGGCATCAGGAACATCTTAAATAAGTTCTCAGTGGAAAGGAGTTCTAACGATGAAAAACCTTCTATTGACGGTAATATGTGTTCTTCTGGTTTTTGGCGCTGCATCTGTTTTTGCACAGCAGCAGGAGATCACAGGTGGCCCTCAGGTCCTGCTTGATTTTTCAAGTCTAGAAAAAACCGACATTGATTTTTCCAAGTTTCCCGGAGCTATGGCAGAAGGAATCCAGGAGCTCAAAGTGGATTTGAGCATAGACAATTGGGGTGTGAAGCTTGCTCCTTCTTCTGCATCTCCTGAGAACAGAGTCCTATCATACACAAGGTCTGTTTACAGCACCAAGATGGAGAGCGATGTTCTGGGAATGCGCGTGCACTTTCCAACAGCTCCGTTCAACTCATGGGCAAAGTTAGTGCCGCCTTTTGAAATCCCCTTCTATGAAGATGTTGAAGGTGAGGAAGGCGAGGGAAGCAAATTCATCAACAAGGGTGTTCTTAGAAACGTCGGCACAATCAAATCTATTTCAGTCCGCGTGACAGGGAGAAACTATCCCCACGGTTTTTCGGTCTCGTTAAAAGATGAGCAGGATACTGTGAGGGAGATGTTTTTAGGGTTTCTAGATTTTGATGGATGGAAAACACTCACATGGGAAAATCCGAATTACATAACAGATGTGAAGCAGAGAGACCTGGTGCGCAAACCCCTCTATCCTGAATCGATGCCCTCAATTAAGTTTGATTCATTCACTGTGTACAGGCAAGGAAGTCAGATCGGTGGAGACTTCGTCCTTTACATAAAGGACGTGCAGATGGTGTATGACCTTGCCATCCTTGAGACTGAGCGCGATATTAATGATGAGGAAATATGGGGAATTCTCCAGACCAGAAGAGATGCAAAGAGAGCAGCTGAGATTAGAAGACTTGGGCTCCTTCAGTTGCTGAGATACAAGGAACAGATAAAGATGCAGCATGCCATTACAGAAGCGCAGTAAATAAATATAGCGTATAGGAACATTAAAATAAGCAAAAAAGACCCCTGAAAAAGGGGTCTTTTTTGTGTGCGCCCGGCAGGGCGCACAAGAATAGAAAAGATCACTCAATCATCTGTGGATTACGTGCACTTTTTTTAAGAAAAAATTATTTACACTACAATAAAAAATTGTTAAACTATCATATAATATTTAATATAATGGTGCCGAGATAGCTCAGTCGGTAGAGCAGCGGACTGAAAATCCGCGTGTCGACGGTTCGATTCCGCCTCTCGGCAATTTTTTTGCCACCCTAGCTCAACCGGTAGAGCAACGCATTCGTAATGCGTAGGTTATCGGTTCGACTCCGATGGGTGGCTAATTTTTTATCTTCTTGGGAAGTCCTCATTTTATAAACGATTATTTTCTTCATTCCTGAATTGTGAGCGAGTTAAAAATACTTGATTTTAAAAAAACAATTTATTATCTTTTTTCAAAATAAAAAATCTGTTATAAATAAGGGGAGATAAAATGGCAAAACAACTATTATACGACGAAGAGTCGCGGAGAACCCTTTTAAAAGGGGTTGATCAATTAGCGAACGCTGTGAAAGTAACATTGGGCCCAAAGGGAAGAAACGTTGTACTGGACAAGAAGTTTGGTGCTCCCACGGTTACGAATGATGGCGTTACAATTGCCAAAGAAATTGAGCTCGAAGATCCTTTTGAAAACATGGGTGCCCAGCTGGTCAAAGAGGTTGCGACAAAGACAAATGATGTGGCTGGCGATGGAACTACCACTGCTACACTTCTTGCTCAGCGGATCATCAAGGAAGGTTTGAAAAATGTGACATCGGGTGCCAATCCCATGGATATCAAAAGAGGCATTGAAAAAGCTGTAAAAGTAGTGGTCGAAGAGATCAAGAAAATTGCAAAGAAAATTGAGACGGCGGATGAAATTTCACACATTGCAGCGATATCAGCAAACAACGATATGGAGGTTGGAAAGCTCATCGCTGATGCAATGGACAAAGTGGGAAAAGATGGCGTCATCACTGTTGAAGAAGCAAAATCAATGGAAACAAACCTAGAAGTAGTCGAAGGTATGCAGTTCGATAGAGGCTATTTATCTCCTTACTTTGTTACGAATGCGGAGAACATGACCGCTGTTCTCGAAGATACCATGGTTCTCATACACGACAAGAAGATTAGTGCGATGAAGGATCTCCTTCCCGTTCTTGAAAAAGTTGCACAGATGGGCAAACCTCTCCTCATCATTGCTGAGGACATAGAGGGTGAAGCCCTTGCAACTCTGGTTGTTAACAAGATTAGAGGAACTCTCAACGTTGTTGCTGTGAAGGCCCCTGGATTTGGAGATAGAAGAAAAGCAATGCTTGAGGATATTGCAATTTTGTCAGGTGGAAAAGTAATTTCTGAAGAAATGGGTATGAAGCTGGAAAATACGACTGTAAAAGACCTCGGAAGGGCAAAGAGAATTACCGTGGATAAGGAGAACACAACGATCGTGGAAGGTGGTGGAGAATCAAGTGCAATTAAGGGAAGAATAGGCCAGATTAAGAATCAGATAGAAGACACTACTTCAGATTATGATCGTGAGAAGCTCCAGGAACGCCTTGCTAAGCTCGCAGGGGGAGTTGCGGTCATCAATGTTGGCGCCGCAACAGAAATTGAGCTGAAAGAGAAAAAGCACAGAGTTGAAGATGCACTTTCGGCAACGAGAGCTGCAGTCGAGGAAGGGATTGTGCCTGGCGGTGGTATTACGCTNCTNAGGGCAATTCCGGCTGTAGNGAAGCTTGATATCAAGGGCGATGAAAGAATCGGACGGGATATAATCCTCAGGACTCTTGAAGAGCCTCTCAAGCAGATCGCATCCAATGCCGGTGTTGATGGATCGGTCATTGTGGAGAAAGCAAAGCACGAAAAGGGCAGCACAGGATTTGATGCTCAGGAGCTCAAATGGGTTGACATGTTCAAAGCCGGAATCATCGATCCCGCAAAGGTGGTCCGGTCAGAGCTGCAGAATGCAGGGAGTGTGGCTGCACTGTTACTCACAACCGAGACACTTGTAACCGAAATTCCTGAAAAGAAAGAGTCGGCAGCACCTCCAATGCCGCCCGGCGGAGGAATGTATTAAGATAAAGTATGGTTGAGAATACAAGAGGAGGGAACCAGATTCTCGAGAACTGAGTTCTCTCCTCTTTTTTTAGGTACCAGGTATTGTACGAGTAGTAATCTCTTCGATTATTTTTCCCTCCTGTCTAGCATGCACTAAATAAAGGGTTGCGTCATAATTAGACAGGATTGATTTAAAAAATTATGGTAAAAAAATGATTTTAAATAAGCTCAGGGATGCGTAATAAATAAACCGGAGTGCTATCATCAATGGAGCGTCAAAAGTGCCATACCGAAAATCCAGGAATTAGAGTGCCGATAATTCTACACACATTGACATTTGACCCATGATGAAATAAGATTATTTATATAGAAGATAATTTATATCTATGATGTAATCTAGAAGATATTTTATATCTCGGGGTAAGCCATGGGAAGCGAAAGAGAGAATAATCAAAAACAGAAGAAAGATAAAAAAGTTACTGATATACGATCTATTGAAGATCAGGTTTTAGACATTATGAAATCTACTGAGATACCCGATACAAAAGACTTAGGGATCAGCGATGATGTACTAAAGCGATTGGGTGAAGCGGATACATCGGAGCTGGATAGTATTGAACAGGAATTAGGGATACATGCCCCTGAAACGGTAGATGAGTTTGAGTATGAGACCGCTGAATCATCGGAAGTTATGGAAGAACCTGTTGCCATAGAAGAAGAGGGTGAAGAAATCTCTCAGCAAGAACCCCTCATCGACTCGGAAGTGGAAAGAGAGCAGCAGGGGGAGAAAGTTGACAGTAGGGTTAAAATACGTATTTCTGATGATAAAATGAATGTTTTAATCGATCTCTACCCTTCAAAGGGGGCTGGTGTTCCCTTAAGCTTTGAAAGGGTAAAAAAGCAACTCCATTCCATGAAGGTTGTTCATGGGGTAAACTACGAATTACTCAAACGCCTTATTGAAAATGCTGAACGTACCAAGCAGGAAAAATCGGGTGTGGCTATCGCTCAAGGAACGCCTCCTGAAGAAGGAAAGGATGGTTCGGTTGAGTTTCTTTTCAGTGATAATGAAGATATTTTGCGGTATGAAAAAGAAGATGAGGTAAGAAAAGAGTAATCATGGGCAGATTAAAACTCAAATCAATTTTAAAAAAGAAGCAGCCTGAAAAAGAAGCAGAAAAGAAAACGCCTCAAAGAAAGAGCATAAAGGGAGTAAGCCAGCCTCAAAAGGAACTTATAAAAAATGGGTACGCTCGAAAGGGTGACCTTATAGCAAGAGTGGCACCATCGGTTCCCAGTAAAGATGGTAAGAATGTATACGGTGAAAAAATTCCCTCCCCACAGGTATATGAANCCAGATTGATTGCAGGAAGAAATGTGCGTTTGGATAAGGGCACGGACTATTACATGAACTGCGATGGTGTTGTGGAGGTTTTTAAAGATGAAAAGGGAACACACTATATCCGTGGCAGACTGTACAAGTTTGGAGGGTTTAAGATCGCGGTTACAGAGGACGAAATGGAGGCTTATCTTACCGTGATTCCTCCGATTGGCGGCGCTCCTCCTGTGAAAATAGAACAGGTGCAGTCTGAATGCAAGAATCAGGGTATTGTGTTTGGATTGAAGGAGGATGTTATCCATCAGTCTTTAGAAAAAGCTGAAAATGATCAGGTTTCTGTAAATGATGTGCTCATAGCTCAGGGAGAATGGCCTGTTGATGGGAATCCGGGAAAGCTGGAATTCCATATTAAGCTTGCTACCGGCACACCATTCACAGTCCTGGGAGACGGCAGGGTGGATTTTAAGGAGCAGGACCTTATAACCAATGTAGAAAGAGGTCAACTTCTAGCAGTGGCTAAAAAGGCGCAGGCTGGCGTTCGAGATGGACATACTGTGAAAGGAGAGATCATTAAGGCAAAGCCTGGTCGAGATACTGAGGTAACGGTCGGCAACAATATAATTATGGAGGATAAGGGAGATTCTCTACACTACTTTGCTGCGATTGGTGGACAGCTGGTTACTGACGGTAAGAGGATGTCCGTTGAACCTCTTTTTACTGTTGAAGGTGATGTTGGGATTGCAACAGGAAATATAAGCTTTGATGGTAATGTGCTCATCAAGGGAAGTGTGCAGGATAATTATACGGTCATTTCAAAAAAAAATATCGTTGTTCATGGAAATGTTGGAAGTGCCCTGGTGAGAGCAGGGGAAAATATTACAGTTTTGAACGGTGTGGTGGGAAAGTCAAAAGGGTCGCTCTTCGCCAAGGGCAATATAACGGTTAAGTTTGCAGAAAATGCTGCACTTACCGCGGGCGGTAATATCGTAATACACAGGGCAGCTTTGAACTGTAAGCTCACAGCTGGAGGTAAAATCATTTCAAAAAAGGAGAAAGGTCAGCTTATAGGGGGAGAAGTTAAAGCAAAGGGAGGCGTTGAAGTCAAAATATTAGGGAATGAATCCGAGCATAAAATGGATGTACACACCGGTTCCGATTTCTTTCTTGAAAAACGTCAACAAGAGTTAAGGCTTACAAGGAAAAAATACGAAGCAGGACTAAAAAAGATTGTTTTGCTTTTGGACAAATTGGGAAAGATCAGACTGGATCCAGTCCAACTCCCGGATAAATTAAAAAAGGTCTATATGGAGGCGAGGAAGAAGAGAACGATACTGAACGTGGCAATTAAAAACTTGATAATAAAAGAACAGGAGATATCACACTCAATCCAGGATATTGCATACTCTGAGATTATCGTACATGAATCACTTTTCAGGGGAGTAAGAATATATTTTGGAAAGGCTTTTTATGAACCAGACGTAACAAAAATAAAGGTAAGAATATTCTACGATAAAAATTATGAGAGGATAAATGTTGAAAAGATAAAATAAACCTACGCTTTATCGCTCATTTTCTGTCTTTTTCTATCGAGCATATCCATCTTCTTGTAGAATTCGACCTGTTTCTTCAACTCTTCGAGGTCGGTCACTACAATTTTGTTTTCCTGAAGCCTGAACTTTTTATTTTCCAAAAGCTTTTGAATTAATAGATTGCCTTTATCTATTGGGAGCCCTACCATCTTGATAAGTTCATCTGGGCCGAAATCAAATGAATGGCTTGCGTTGTGAATAATTGGAACTCTGTGTTCTTCCACAACTGTCAGAAGCATGTCAAACATTCTTCCCAGTGGATCGGATATCAAGATGTTTGCAAGCTGACGGTAAGCCTTCCAGATTCTTTCTGAAAGCAGGGTAATCA
>JGI24422J19971_10000349_pt1 | contig 25332 bp, 25 predicted proteins | sample DeeMarSWOR152_54_FD_19971 | JGI IMG/M metagenome (IMG submission 19971) | reverse complement strand
CTACGGGTTTGAAGCCTAAAGGCAAACTGTGGGGTTTCTTCGGCTCTTATGGCTGGGGGGGCGGCGCACTCAAAAGCATGATTGAAACCGTGCGGAAAGCAGGCTTCGAAGTTCACGAACCAAGCGTAGAAGTGAAGTACGTTCCCGAGCGAGAGGACCTGAAGAAATGCTTTGAACTTGGGCAGCAAATCGCGGTAAAAATCAAAGCTTAACCTTTCTCTTTTCTTTACGGCGAGATTTTCGAGCCAAAGAAATTGGCACTCGGTAAGGATAAGGCCAAAAAGATTGAGAAGTCTGTTGCGTGCTCCATCACCTTCCCAACCCTAAACGGCACGCTAACAGCTGAGCTCCATGTTCACTGCTTTGTGTAAAGAAGTATGGCCTTTTCCGAGCACTGGAGTTCGTTTGGCTCAGTATTGGATTCCCTTGGTCAGCTTGAAGTGCTTCGGCATTTTAACATCCTGAACTATGTTAACGAAATCAGCTCTGTCAACCAGCTCTTGTGGAGCGTAGCGTCCTGTAATGACCACAGTGGTTTCTTCGGGCACTTTGTCGAGCAGCTCAAGAACCTTTTTAACTTCTAAAAGTTTCCAATGCACAGCTAAGGCAACCTCGTCCAGAACAAGCAAGTGCGGCTTCTTCTTTTGCATAATCTGCAATGCGAATTCCAAAGCTTGCTTTGCGAGGTCTTTGTCGTTTTCTTTTATACTTTCCACTTCGAAATTTTCTCCAGCAAACTCCTCTGTTTTGTCTTTTGTCCCCAGCCATGCTTCTCTTCCGAACTGGTAAATCTCGTAATTAGGCGCAAGCCTGCTTTTTATCATGTATTCTCCGATGTCTTTTCTCCACTTGAAAAACTGAATTATCACAACGCTTTTGCCGTGACCCACCGAACGCAAGGCTAATCCCAAAGCGTTAGCGGTTTTGCCTCCACCTGTTCCATAATACAAGTATATGCAACCCATCTTCTCATCACCCTAAGCTGGAAACGGGCAATTTATTGTTGGACAGCCACCTGCATATTCAGACTGTGCCGAAACGAATTTCCCTTCTTTGGTCTTGATTTCGCCTACGTACAGAACCTGTTCAGGCTTGCTCCCATATCTGAAGACCGTTACGCCCTTGCATTTAAGTCGCCAAGCTAAATCGTAAATCTCCCGTACATTCTCAACCTTCGCCTCGTTCGGCAAGTTAACCGTTTTTGAAACGGCGTTATCAGTGTTTTTCTGGAAAGCCGCTTGCATCTTAACATGCCACACTGGCTCAATGTCCAATGCTGTTACAAACAACCGTTTAACGTCCTTGGGTACGCCACTGATTTTCTGAACCGAACCTGTTCTCGCCGTTTCCTCAAGAAGCTTGGCGCTGTAAAAGCCTTTTTCCTTGGCGGTCCCCTCAAACAACGCGTTAGTCTCAAAAAGCCGTGCTCCACCTAACACGTTCCGCATGAAAGAAACAGCAAATAATGGCTCAATCCCCGAAGAGCAGCCTGCTATTATGCTTATGGTTCCCGTAGGCGCCACCGTGGTCACAGTCGCGTTCCTAAAAGCGCTGTACCTGTCTTTCCAGATGCTCTTCTCGAAATTGGGAAAAGAACCGCGCGTTTCGCCTATCTCTCTGGATTTCTTATGTGCTTTCTCTTCGATGAATTTCATCACTTGCTCGCCCAATTCTAACGCTTCCTCAGAATCGTAGGGAACACCAAGCATTATGAGCATGTCCGCAAAGCCCATGACGCCTAAACCTATTTTCCTGTTAGCCCTCGTTATTTCGGCTATTTCCTTAAACGGATAAACGTTCGCGTCCACAACGTTGTCAAGGAAATGAACCGCGTTCCGCACGGTCTCGCGCAGCTTATCCCAGCTTATTTCTCCATCTTCAACCATCGCTGCAAGGTTTATCGACCCTAAGTTGCAGGACTCATAAGGAAGCAGTGGCTGTTCGCCGCAGGGATTAGTTGACTCAATTATTCCAAGTTCTGGAATAGGATTATGTCTATTTATTTCGTCGATGAAGACAACACCAGGATCTCCGCTTGCCCAAGCAGACCTCGCCATAAAGTTCCAGACGTCTCTTGCTTTAAGCTGCTTTACTTTCTCTTTGTTCCGAGGGTTAATCAGCCAATAAGCTTCATCTGCTTCAACAGCCTGCATAAACTCATCCGTAACTGCAACTGAAATGTTAAAGTTTGACAGAAATGTTGGATTTTGCTTAGCGGTAATGAACTCTAAAACGTCAGGGTGATCGGCCTTCAAGATTCCCATCATGGCACCTCTTCGTTTTCCGCCAGCCTTTATCACTTCTGTGGCAGTGTCAAAAATGCGCATGAAACTCACTGGACCTGAGGCTACGCCCTTCGTTGATCTTACAATGTCGCCTCTCGGTCTTAGTCTTGAAAAGTTGAAGCCGACTCCTCCACCACTCTGCTCGATCAGCGCCATATTTTTCACGGTGGTGAATATTCCGTCGAGCGAGTCGTGAACTGGCAGGACAAAGCAGGCGGATAGTTGACCTATGTCTGTTCCAGCGTTGAACAGCGTGGGCGTGTTGGGGAGGAATTCAAGTTTTACCATCATCTGGTAAAAGGTTTTTTCGCTTTCTTCCGAGTTTTCTCCGAAAGTTTTGTCAACTTTGGCTATGGCTTTGGCGACTCTTTCGAAAAGGAGCGGTGGGGTTTCTATGATGTTTTCTTTTTCATCTCGTAGAAGGTATCTTGCCTTCAAAACTTCAAGTGCATTCACGGTTAATTTAGGCTCTATTCCAAGCTTCTTCCTGAGAGTTCTAAGCTCTTCTTTCTTCTTTCTGTAATCTTGATATGCTTGCGCAACTTTTGCGTAGCCCTTTTTCTTAAGAACTTCAACAACTATGTCCTGTACATCTTCAACTGAAGGGGTTTTCTCTTTGAATTTTTCCTTTAATGATGTAACAACTTCGCTTGTTATACTCTCGGCTTTTTCGCCATCTCCCAGCTCAACGGCAAGAAAGGCTTTATGAACGGCGTTCCTGATTCTGTTCGGATCAAAACCAGCAATTTTACCATCTCTCTTTTTGACCGTGCTGAAAAACATGACTATCCAGTAAATTCTTCTATTGAAGTAATATAAAGTTTTAAAGAATTGTAAAAAAGTGTGGGATTTATTTTGTTTGTTTTTTAATAAACTGGCTTTTCGGCGCTCCGCAAACTGGGCAAACCCAGCTTTCGGGTAGTTGCTCAAAAACTGTTCCTGGTTGTATGTTATGTTCTGGGTCTCCGACTTCTGGGTCGTATATGTAGCCGCAGACTGTGCATTCCCACTTATCCATTTGCAACCCCAGCTTTGTAAAATAGAATCGATGTTTCATCATATATAAGGTCTACTGGCGAAATAGGCGGTTTCTGTCGTTTGCTTTTTTTCAAAAAAGGAAAAAAAGGATGTAAACGCGTGCGCTAAAGGTGGCATTTCGCGGGGTGTTTTAGACCAGTGCTTTCAGCTTTTCGATAAGTTCACTTCTCATCTGTGGGCTTGCGTTGATGTCCTTGCGGGCTTTACGCCAGTCTGCGGAGCAACGGCCATAGCTGGACTGGTCGCTTATGTACTTGTGTATGACTTCGTCGATTTTGTCTCTATTCGCGTCTGTGACTTGCACTTCGGCTTCTTTTAAGACGCCGTTAAACCATTTCCAGCAACCCAAACAACTCACCACCCTAAAGTTTAGTGATTAATGCGATATAATGTTTTTGAAAGATTAGTAAGCTTGGGCGAAGATAAAAAGTTGGTGTTTGGCCTTTTTACGTTGGCTTGAAGAATTTTTCTTTTGGAGCACCGCATATGGGGCATTTGTCGGGTGGTGTGCCTTCAACCGTGTTTCCGCAGACTCCGCACACGTAATAGTCCACTTGCTCCAGCATCTTCCTATTCTTGAAAGCGTCGATTGCCTTGTTGAATAGTTTAGCGTGTATCTGTTCCACTTGGTTTGCCACGTCAAAACTCCATACAGCCTGCTTGTTTTCCTCTTGTTTCGCCGTGTCTATGTATCCAGGGTACATCTCGTTGAACTCGAAAGTTTCCCCGGAAACCGCGGTGTCCAAGTTCTCCAAAGTTGATTTTACTTGTCCAGTTATTCTTAGATGGTTTAAGGCGTGCACTGTTTCTGCTTCTGCTGCTGCTTTAAAGAGCTTGGCGATTTGCGTGAAACCTTCTTCTTCAGCTTTCCGAGCGAAAGCCAAGTATCGCCTGTTAGCTTGCGATTCACCTGTGAATGCAGCTTTCAAATTCTCATACGTTTTGGTCATAACAAAATTCTCCCCGAATAGTAATCTTCATGGTCAGTTATAAGCTATGCTGGCGGTTTAGGGAAGTAGTTGCTTTAAGTTGCTCAGCGCGTGGAAAAGAGTTATGCCTACTCCCTATATAGATTCAACTCGAGCTTAGACTAGGACTGGCTAGCTGCTCGGAAAAAACTGTAGAGGTTGACTTTTGGAAGCATATTTTTCGGTATGTCAAAAAATGGAGGCAGAGCTTAAAAAAATGGAAGGCACCGCAGTAGTCAGCGCTTGTCTTGCTTCATGGAGGCGTTATTTTTATGGCTGCGGTTGGGCATTGCATCTCGCAAGCTAAGCACTGTATGCAGTCTGGCTCTCTGACAGGGTCGGATTTCTTCTCAGAAGTCGGATGCCCAGGCGTGTCTGCCCAGTCATACAGGGACACGGGGCAAACGTCGATGCACGCGCCGTCTCCGGTGCAGATGTCCCAGTCGACAGCAACGTTGGTTCCATGTATTCCCAGCTTCGTCGGCGGGTCTACGGGTCCCCAGACTTTGTGGCCATTGTGCTCTCCTACAACCTGTCGGTTCTTGTGAAAATCCGGGTCTATCGGCAAAAACTTTCACCATCATTAATTCGTGAATAAAGGGCAAATATTAGGTTTTCTGCTCAACAGCCATTTGTGACGCTTGCGGTTTCTCCACAAAATATTTTGGTTTCAGAACCTATTCTGTAGTGGTTTGCATGGCTAAGTATTTCCTGCCGCGTGGCATGCGCTATTCCACTCTTGAAGAACGAAGACAGTTTTACACGCAAGAGTTTAGCCTCGAAAAAGTGCAAGAGTGGCTTGAACTGCTCAGAAGCAAAGTGAAGTTCGCTGTGATTATGGGCAGGCACACCAAGATTTTCCCAGAAAAATACAGGGAAGATGCCGGCACTACCATAGTCATAGACGATTACACGGGTCTAAGCGAAGTGCGGGATTACATGACGGAGTTTCTGCCTGAAGCCGCGTATTATGACCGAAACGTTTACGACAAAAACGACAACAAAACAGGTCAAGAACTCGCGTTCGACCTTGACCCTGAGAACATAAGCTGTCCAATCCACGGCAGCCTCGCAGACAAAATGAAGCGCCATCAAGGCTTGAGTTTCTGCAAGCTAGAGCTGGATATGGTTAAGGAACAAGCGGCAGGCCTTTACGAGCATCTTGAAGCGCAGTTTTCGAGTATGAAAATCGTTTATTCTGGCAGAGGCTTTCACATCCACGTTTTCGACCCTGAAGCCTACGCGTTGAGCAACAAAGAAAGGCGCCAGATTGCCCAAAAGGTGAAAGAAAAAAGCTTTCAGATTGACGAGTGGGTGACTTTGGGAAGTATGCGTTTGATTCGGCTTCCTTATAGCCTGCATGGTTTAGTGTCGAGAATTGTTGTGCCGGTGGAAAAAGGCGAGCTTGAACGGTTTAATCCTGTCCGTGATAGAAGGTGCATCCCAAAGTTTCTGATTAAGTAGCGCTTACTTCTTGACGTCTTTGGCTTTTTTCTCCTTCTTCCCGTAATAGTAATATTTTTTCTTCTTTTCCTCTTCTGGTTTCTTTGCTTTTGACATATCACTCCCCTAAGATTACTATCTCTAAAGTGCCAATAAAAGATTTTTCAGACCAAAAAAATTGGAGGCTTAAATTGAAAGGTTTATTTGGCATTCTCTCTTTTTCCTCTATGGCAGAGGTTTCTCTATGGAAAAGTTTGATGTTCTTGTCATAGGCTCAGGCTCTGGAATGATTGTTGCTTCTACAGCAATTGACAACGGCTTTAGAACAGCAGTTGTTGACAGCGGACCTATGGGGGGAACCTGCCTAAACAGGGGGTGCGTTCCCTCAAAGATGCTCGTTTACCCCGTCGACGTTGCCGTCACCCTCAAAGAGGCGGAAAAACTAGGCATAAACGCAACCATAAATTCGGTCGGCTTCAAGAAAATCATGGAACGAATGCACGCACTGGTCAACGAAGACTCCAGCAAATCAGCTAGAGCCGTTGAAGCCACGCCAGATCTTACCTGGTTCAAAGATACTGGTGAATTCATTTCTGACTATACAATGCAAGTGGGCGAAAACACGATAACAGCAGAGATGATTTTCATTGTTTCAGGCGCACGACCTGGGATTCCTCCAGTCAAAGGAATTGAAAACGTGGACTACCTGACCAGCGACACTGTTTTGGAACTGGAAAAGCCGCCTACCAGTCTCATAATAATCGGCGGCGGCTACATAGGCGTCGAGTACGGACATTTCTTTTCAGGCATAGGCACAAAAACTACCATAATACAAAGACCCCCCAGAATCTTGCCTGAAGAAGAGCCTGAAATCTCCGATTTACTGAAGAAGGAAATGGTGCGCCGAACGGAGATACACACAAGTCTTGAGGTGGTGGAAGTCAAACAAGATGGTGACGTTAAAACCGCGGTCGCCAAGAACCGTGAAAGCGGCGGTCTCAAAGAGTTTTCCGCAGATGCGTTGATTGTTGCTACAGGGCGTGTTCCCAATTCGGATCTTCTGAAGCCTGAAAAAACTGGTGTGAAGCTGGATGAACGCGGATACGTAAAGGTGAATGATTATCTAGAAACCAGCAAAAAGAACATTTGGGCTTTCGGCGACGCCATCGGCAAGAAAATGTTTAAGCACGTTGCTAATTATGAGGCTGGCATAGCTTGGCACAACGCTGTTCACGGTCACAAGGTGAAAATGGGCTATTCAGCGGCGCCCCATGCGGTTTTCACTCATCCACAAGTCGCTTCCGTCGGCTTGAAAGAGGCAGAAGCTAAACAGCAAGGACACAAAATCTTGGTCGGCAAAGCCTTTTATCGAGATACTGCTATGGGCAGTGCTATGGGTGAGCCTGAGGGCTTCGTCAAAGTCATCGTCGAAAGGGAAACGGGAAAAATCTTGGGTGGTCACATTATAGGCGCTGAAGCGTCAATACTCGTTCAGGAAATCGTTAATGCCATGGTCACGGAAACCAGAAGCTTCGCCCCTATCGTTAGAGCCATGCATATTCATCCTGCCCTAGCGGAAGTGGTTCAGAACGCCTTTGGAAACCTAAGACCTGCGTAAAAGGATAATGCAATTTTGTAGACAGGCACGTTTCGTCTGAATCAGCAGAAGCCGTTTAGCAGCTAAACAGTTATATCCGCGTTAACGCAAAGGATACCGAGTGAGACCATGCAATTTTCCAAGGTTTCAGGTAAACAAAGCCAGCATAAGGTTGTTTTATACGCCCTCAGCACGTGCGCCTGGTGCAAAATGACCAAGCAATTTTTGAAAGACAACGATGTCGAATTCGAATATATCGATGTAGACCTTTGCGAGGAAGAAGATAAGCAAAAAATTCGCGAACAAATTCAGAGCAAAGGAGGTAGCCTAAGCTATCCTACAACAATCGTAGACGACAACCTCGTGATTACTGGTTTTCGCAAGGACAAGCTGAAGGAGGTGCTCGGAATTTGACGGAAATAACTATTGACATGGTGCGGAAAAGAGCAGAAGCCGACGCGAAAACCTACGGTTATTACCTAGTTCCTGACCCCGATCTTCTCCAAGCACTTCTCGAGGGGCTGAAAGTCAATGAGGAACGCTACGGCTATCCCTCATGTCCTTGTAGGTTAGCGGCGGGCAAGTTCGATTACGACAGAGACATAATCTGCCCGTGCGACTACCGAGACCCAGATGTCGCTGAATTCGGCGCGTGCTACTGCAGACTCTACGTGAACAAAGAGGTTTTCGAAGGAAGACAAGAGTTGCCTACTGTCCCCGAACGCAGACCACTCGAAAAACAATCCAAAGCCTACACGGCTACCGTTGTATCCAAAGAAACAGAGGCGGCGAAAGCTAAAGAAAAACTTGAAACGGCAACCAAGGAAGAGCCAGAGGAAACGCTTAAAACTAAACCGAAATTGTGGTACTGCAAACAATGCGGTTACGTTACTTTCAGAGACGACCCACCTTACATATGCCCGATATGCAAGGCGAAAAGGAAAATGTTCGCGGAGATAAAAACGCGAACTGACTTCATCGGATAGCTCTTTTCCTTTATCTTGAAATTTCTATTTAGTTAACTGCTCAGTTAAGGGCGCGCGCGCTTCCTCAATTATAGGGTGCATCAGCTTTTCACATCGTCTTTCTCAGTTATTAATCGCCAGGTGAAGAGGAGTTCTTCCTTGGTTGCCTTGCGATAAAAACGTACCAAAATAGTTTGGAGTTGAAATTCTTTCGTTTCAGTCAGTTGCTATTTTTTAATTTTTTCTTTTCAGTTTTGAAGTCCGAGATAAGTTCCGCTTTGCTGGCTTCCAGAGACTTTGCCTGCTCCTTTTTCACTTCCAATAGCAAATCTAACGCTTTTTCAAAAGACACCGCCGAGAACTCTGCGGGATATTCATCATTTCCGATGGTCAAGCCTTTGTTTTGGAGACGGTTCAAACTACTATATATCTGTCTCTTGTTGAATGTCAAATTAGTGATTATGCTTCTTGCAGTTGCTGGACCTGTAGTAGCTAGGTGAACGTAAACTCTGGCATCGGTCTGCGAAAGACCTAAGCTTACAAGAGCTTTGAATATCCGTTCTAAACTCAGTGTATTAACTTCCTTGAATTTTTGAAATCAGAAAAATGAAACGAGGAGATTATTGGGTAAGTTTGGCATTAGTTAAGCACTGCTTGTTCTATTCTGGCTAACCTGACAGACACTATGCCCTCATAGTATTCTAGCGCATGAGATGGGGCTTTTCTGGAGATTATGGAGCCCACGCTACAAATACCATTTTCATGTATATACCTTGATTATAGGGGTTAGCGATAGCTGGGTCAGCACCAAGAATTGTGAGTAAAGCTGCAAAAGCTGGTTGACTCAACAAGAACCATTGGTTTTCAGTTGCAAATATTTGCATTAAATCTGCAGGTCCAATGGCGATAGCATTTTTCATTTGGAATTTAGCTGCATCCATAAGCGTCACTCTGAATGGACCAGGGTGCATAGGATTGTTTATCCATTCATTCATTACGCCACTTGGAAGCCAAATTTGAGTATTCATACCACCCATAACAACAACAAGATTTGGATTTTTTCCTTCTGCGTTTGTAGGACCAATAGCCACAACAGGAGTCACAAGTATGGCTACAAACATACAAGCCATAATAATCATCAAGATTTTCTTATTCATTCTTTCACCTCCCTTCCTTTTTTATAAAATTCAGATTCGAGCATCGAAAATTAGTTAAGGTTCTTTATGGAATTAAAGATGTGTCTGTGACAAAAGTCAGTCACACCTTTCAACGGGTTGAAAGTAAAGTGAGCCAGAAAAAAGCTAAAAACGTTCTATTGGATTTCGGGCTTACAAGAAAACAAGCAGATGTTTACCTGTTCCTAGCCAAACACGAGATTCTAACAGGAGGAGAAATCGCAAAACAAACAAGAATCGCCAGATCACTCGTTTACCGCATTCTGAATAGCCTTCAATCCAAAGGGTTAATAGAGCCTACTTTGGAGTCGCCCACGCGCTTCGTGGCAGTTCCTTTCGAGAAAGCATTAGACCTAATTATAAAGACCAAACGAGAAGAAGCGCTCAAGGTGGAGAGAGAAAAACAGGATTTACTTGAAGATTGGAAAACCATAAGCAAGGCCAAACCCAAAGCTGAATATGAAAGGTTCGTAATCATTGAAGGAAACAAAAAAATCCACCTAAGAATTCTCCAAATGATAAAAGAAACCAAAAATCAATTCTCAGGAATATTAACAATTCCAGACCTAGGTCGTGCTGAACAATTTGGAGTTTTTGACGCAGCTCATAATCACCCACTGGAGAACAAGATCAATTTTCAGTTTGTAACATATGTAAACAGGAAGAATTTACAGGCTGTGAAGCTCCTCAAGCCAAAACTGAAAGCTGAACTTGATCTCAAAGGAATAAATTCTGAGGCAGAAGCAGCGTCTTTTCCAAGAGTGCTGATAAAAGACGAAGAAGAAATCTTACTCTTCATTAGACCTGAGGCAGAGATACCCAAAAGAAAACAAGGCCAAGTATGCATTTACACAGACTGCAAATCTCTTGTCCAAACTTTCAATGGTATCTTCCAGAATTTATGGCAGAACTCAACAGACATAGAAAGAAGGATTGTCGAAGTTGAAGCTGGAAAGCTGCCAGCTACTGCTTACATTAAACAAGAAGAGATTGCACCGTCTATTGAGGCAGTTAAAGATGATGAGTTTCCAATAGAGGCGAGTCGTGAAGAGGAAATAAGGGCTGTTCATCTTCGTGGCATCCATCTTCTAACAGAGGAAGAGAGAGACATTTTGGATTGTGCTTCGGTTGTTGGAGAAGATTTTTCTTCAGATATAATTGAGAAAGTTGCAGGTTTGAGCCGAATTAGGCTGCTTAAGAAACTGAATACTATCGAGAGAAAATATCAGCTGATTCATTCCCAAGGGGATGAGTACAGTTTTGATAACGCAAAGATTAGAGAATTGTTATACAACGAGATAGCCCCTAAGCTTAGAAGAGAGTATCACTCCCTTATTGCAGAGTATCTCGAAGAGGCTAACGAAGGCTGCATTGAAGCGGTTAGAAATGACCTACAACATCATTATTACAATTCCAATAATCCTGAGAAAGCTGTTCCTTTTCTGTTAAAATCGGGCAGAGACGCGTTGAAGGAATTTACAGTTTTTGATGCATTGCGGCATTATTCTCAGGCTATTGAAATCATGGGAAATAGGAATGTGTGGAAAGAACAAAGAATAGAAACTTTTGAAAAATTGGGTGACAGCTATGCATTGATTGATCAAAATGATGAGGCAAACCAGTTCTACGAAAAAGGAATGGCAATAGCCGATAAAAAAATGATAATCGATAGATTACGGAAAAAAAGGTACAGGAAGGCAACTATTGAAAAAAATCATATGAAAATAAACTATTATGTTTATGGTGAAGATCGACCAACAATTGTCTATGTAGGAGACTTGTTCCATTTTATGCCACAAATCCATTATTTTTCTCAGAAACATAAGGTAGTCGCAATGAATTTGGCAGAAATTTGGGAACCCAAGAATTCTCCCAAAGAACACACCTTAGATTTATATGTAAATACTCTGAAAGCGATAATTGAAGACCAGAAGACAAGCGTTTATCTCGTAGGCATTGGGCTTGGAGGCACTCTAGCCATCAAATACGTAACTGAATTTCCAGAAAAGGTCTCCAAACTAGCGCTATTAGCTACGCCTACAAGACCCGCATTTGGTGACTCTAATGCTGAGAAGAAGCAACTTGATGAATTTTGGGCAATGGCTTTTCAAAAGCCCTCTTGGGGCGTAAAAAAATTGAGGGAACAGCTACTGAAAGTGCTGGAATTCGCGTGGTCAAGTTATGAGGTAAAAGACAAACAAATCCTGCATTTCTACAGAGACAAACGCGTCCTTCAATTCTTCAAAGTTGCAGGTAGCATGCTTCCAGAAATACAACTAATCTACTTTAAACTAGCATGGGAGACGGATGTTCGCCCATTACTGAGCAAGATAAAGACCCCGACCCTTATTCTCCATGGAGAGAAGGACGTTATACCGATAAAGGCTGTGGAAAATATGAGTAAAAGAATTTCTGGATCAAAATTGCATGTTTTTAAAGGTGCAAAATTTGTGTCGCTTTTGGAATCAAACAAGTTTAATCAGGTACTCGCAGAATTTTTTTCAGAAATGATTAGTAAAGAATAATCCGCGGGTCTCATTAGTTTAATTTTTCTTAGGAAATATTGAGAGCTGGAAATATGCTCATTCAGAGTCAAATGCTTTTGGTTACACTATCAATTATTAGATTCTTCTTAACAATTTTCTCTATTAAATAGGCAGTAGGAACTGTGTAAAGTACAACTGTTGCGTCGTAAAGTGCTAGTACAGGAAGAAGGCTAATTATGACCGCGTCTGAGTATGTGATGCCTAAAAATATTTCGCTTAAAAAGCGCAACCCCAAATAGACTGCTGGAACCATAATTATTTCTCGAAAAACCATTCCCAAAGATGTAGAAAGGACTATTTGCTTTCGTTTTGAAATTTCCTTTTCCTTTGACTCTGTTCTAACGAATAGCTTGTGGGCCATGTAGACTCCTAATAGTGTGCTCAATAATGCAAGGCAATTGAAAAGTGGAGCATTGAAGCCGGGACCTGGATAAAAGACAATAAGCACAGCAGTATCTAAAAGCGCTATTAAAACTGCATAGTTTAAACCTATAATTAAGAGAGCTGCAACCACAGGTATTTCCCAAAATTGGAAATACAATCCCGGAAAAAAGGAAGGAATAGCTAGACCAGAAAGGAAAGGATTCAAAACTAATGAAACAGCAGCAAAGACAATAATTAATGCAAATTTTTTTGAGTTCATTCACCGTACTAAGCATTTAGCTATAGCGGTTTCATCTACTTATAATTTAGTTCAGAATCCCTTCAGAGATAGTATTCATTAGAGCAGGTTAATGGAGTTTAAACACCTTTTATACATTTTTCCATGCTATTTCTTTCACGAGCTACAAAACTTGAAATGCTGATTTTTTATATATTTTCACTAACTTTTCAGGGGAAAAATCAGTATAATGCCTCGCCAAGACAGATTTTGCAACTCTCCCGCAGAAGCAGCCCCGTATTCTTTGGCTAGCTTTTCACATCGTCTTTATCAGTTATTAATTTCCAAATGGTAAGTTTAGGGTAGAATTGTTTCGATATAACCGTCTCTTATAAATAATCCATCAGTCCCAGGACCTGTATACTCCGACGCATTATGCATCAAAGTTGCAAAGGCTTCAAAGTAGTTAAACGCCAAATTATTTCTCAACTTTGAAGGAATTACAGTTGAGAAAGAATAGGATCTGACTTTGCCATAAGCTTCAAGAAGTATGGCTGCAGGTGGAAGAGTATATTTACATGGAACTATCGATATAGGTGTTGCCCACTCTGCGAATAAAGTATTGCCATATACCTGAATCTGAATTTGATCCTTCTCTAATAGATGATAGTTCTTTTCAGCTGGCGTGCCTTTAGTTTGGGACGCCCATGCTATTCTGCCTCGAGGATTATCTCCAACTACTGCCATAGGCACGTATTTGAAACCCATTGGTGTATCAAGCCAGAAGTAAATCATAAGCGCATCCTCAGCTCCAAATGTAGACTTTTTGTCAATGTGCATTGCTTCAATCAAGATGACAGGAAGACTAAAATGGTTTGGTGGATGAACAAGCGCAAATCCAATACTGCAACATGCTATGATTCTTTTCGGAAGCGAATTGTCCATCGGTTCTCGATTTGTTTTGATAATTCTATTTATAACCTCTCTCTCAGTAATAACCCCCTGCTCCTTTTCATCAACAACATTGACATCCGGAGATAGGGCGGGTGGAAATCTTCGGAAAGTTGACGGTTTACCATCACGGTAAACATTGAATTGACGAATTTTAGACGCGGAAACTCCAGTTTGAGTAGAAGGGGGACTGTTAAACACGGATTCTATTGTAATCAGTGAGGGTGCACTAGAATTTATCCAAATATTCTGTAGAATGTTTTCTGTTTTTGTTACCCGTTCATGGTCATTAGAATAGAAGGTATTCTCCAGAGTGGAAGGTAGATCTAGATTGTCTGCTGCACCTTCAATGTTTTTGAACTGAAAAAGATGTTCTCCATCAATTATGGTAGTCTCCAAGTAGTTCACTGGGCTATGTCTAATTTGAACATAATTTGACAATTCCTTGGCTACAGCCAAATTCTCCCCAATTATGGGAGACATGATTTTGACTGAAACACCTCTACTTTTCCAGCTAGAGAATCTTTTAATATTCTTTGTCATGTCCATAAGCCGGTTTGCCGGAGTTACTATAAAAACTTCTTTTTTTGCGTTTCTCAACGCTTGATCGTACTTGCCTTTGGCTTTCTTTTCATCATTAATTATTAAGGTTCTTGGAGGGAGTTTTCCGGTTTCAAGTTCATTGATTTTCTGTTTGATCTCAGTCGAATTTGACCATAGATCTTCAAAAACAGTTGAGAATGGTTTTACTATTGATGTGCAGTTGGTTAACAGACTGAAATAGTCGTCTTTGTTTTCCATCTGGTTTGTTTTAGGTGAAATGAAGTATAGGAGTTCTTCGTTGTCTCTTATGACCATTTTGGGAAACAGTGACAAGCCGATATCGGTATTTCTAGCTTTAACTTTAATTATTGCACTCAAGTTTTTAATCAAATACTTTATTGATTGGGTATCTTGTTGTGAGATTTCTGTTACAAAACGGAATTGAATCTTCGATCTGTTAGGATGCTTATTGATTATATCCAATACGCCAAAGTGGTCTGCGCGTAATAAACCTGAAAGGTTTGACACTACGGAAATCTGGCTCTGCGTGTCCAGAATCATCTGTTGAATTTTTGAGTATACATGTTTTCTTCCCTTAATCACTGTAAACTTTGAAGTACTGTCTTCAACTGCTGGAATGGTGATTGATTCCCAATCGGAAAGAAGTTTGCCTTTGTTATTTTCAATGATCTTCGCTTCTTCAAACTTTGCTTTGGCTATTAAATCTAAAACTTTGTTTAATGGGACCGCAGAAAATTTGGCTGGGCGATCTATAGTGGCGTTCACGATTGCTTTACTTTGCAGTCTCCTAATAACGATGTATAGTTGTTGTCTTGTCATTTTTAGTGCGCTTGTGATTTCACTAGCTTTCTTTGGGCCTTTTTTAGCAAGATAGAAGTAGATCTTTGACTCTGCCTTTGTCAGACCCAAATTCGTAAGGGATTTTAATATTTTCTCTTGGCTCAATTCCACGTCCCGCCCGTACACTGCAAAATCGTAATTCACCACTTTGCCATTATTTGAGTTAGTTGTTACTATTTAAAAACTTCAAGAAGAGACAACCCGTTTACGTGTTGTTTTTCCAGTCGGCAGACTTCCAGCTGGAGAGAAGTTCCTTTTTGGTTTCTAATATAGAAGCAGATTGTTCCTTTTTGATTTTGATCAACAGATCTATGACTTCTTCGAAAGCAATTGCAGAGAAAATCGATGGTCGATCATCGCTTGTCTTTACGATTTGCTTTTCTCGCAGTTTCTTGAGACTAAGGTACAGTTGTTGCCTTGATAGTTCCAGGGCATTTGCTAGGTCACCCACTTTTTTTGGGCCTTCTTTAGCAAGGTAAATATAGACTTCAGCGTCGCTCTGGGAAATCCCTAGACTCACTAGACTCTTTAGCACTCGATCTAAGCTCAATTTAAACACATCCTACTTAATCAAGGAAAGAAAGAAGGGGGTTGTTGTCTTATGGTAAGTTGCCTGCGAACCGTATTGTTCCGTAGCATTCTAGTACAAAGCCAATCATTGGATCGACAAATCCCTCTCTTATGCCTGTCACTTGAACTTTCTGTCCATCAATTACACCGTGTCCACTGAATGTTCCACTCGCGTAGAATTCTGGGATTTGTCCACCAAGGTCATAAGAAGCTCTTTCAAGGCACATGATTTCAATGTAGTTATCGTGTCCCCACATGATTTTTTCATATACTCTATAGTTTAATGCACCAGCAGTTGGGCTTGTTGCTACACCCTGAACATAGAGGATGCCTTCATAGCCTGAGGCTGAGTCAATTGGAACTGGTTCATCTAGACCTATTTGGACATAATTATTGCCTTCAGGATTAAGATTCCAAAGTGCTTGAGTATGCGAAACTATGGCGTCAGGACTAAGTGGCTCTGCCCATGGAGGATTAATCTTACTTTCAATAATAGTGTTCCAACCGTTTTCTGAATGCCACATGAAACTGATAGATTTGGAGTTGTTCGCTGCAGAAGTTGGTTTTGCTGAAACTAGAGGGATTGCCAAAATGGCTACGGCCATTAAGACAAAAGATATCGTGGCGATTTTTCTATTCACGTTATTTCACCTCCATTGCGCGATTTCAATGATGCGATTTCTACATTCGATTCTAAGATTCATAACATGTTGTCAACAGAAAGAGTTGACAAAATAGCTACTGTTTAGGCTACAAAGCGATTATGGAGGGCTTATTGAGCCAAATTTAAGAGTGGCTTTATTGTATGCTTGACGCAGTTTTTCAGGAGAAAAATCAGTATAGTGCCTCGCTAGCACAGATTTCGGAACTCTCCTGCTATGCTGAAAATTTATCTCTTAATCTTTTCTTATTCGACTTTTATATAAGAAAATTTGGAAAGATAGAAAAAATCGCTCAGAAAAAGAGAGGGCGACGCGCGCGCTAATAGTGAAACCGCGTCAGCTTTTCACATCGTCTTTCTCAGTTATTGATCTCCAGGAGGATAGAAGTTCTTCTTTGTTCGCTTTCAATGCGTTTATCTGTTCCTTCTTTACATCCAAAAGCAAATCTAGCACAAGTTTAAAGGATACTACTGAGAAAACGGAGGGAAATTCACCACTCTAGGTCGCGATCCCTTGGAGTTGTAGCCGTTTTAAGCTACGGTAAGCTTGCTCCCTGCTTAAATCAAGGTCGTATATTATATTTCGAGCTTTTTTAGAACCATTTGTGTAGAGATAAATGTAGATTTCAGCATCAGTCTCTGAAAGACCCAAATTGACAAGGGCTACTTTTATTCTCTCCACCCTCAAATTTGCCAACTCCAATATCTAATTCAAAACAAAAAAAGAAAGAATATTTGTTCGAAGTTCAAATGCCCCTTCCTTCAATTCCACGCTTCTTATCAAGTCTCAGTACTAATGGGTCAAGAGAAAACCTTCGTAGACTGGTGGGTTCGGCCACATTGCCAAAGACCAATACTGCGTTAACATCAAAGTCTGTCCCTCAAAAGCTCCGAAACCCTGAAGCACAACATGCTGTTCCAAAGTAAATTCTAAGGGAAGTGCATTGAACTCTCTAGATTGTTTTACTCCTTCAAAATAACCTCCTTCGAAAGTGAACACAAGTTTTTGGGAGTGTACTACTGTCTTGCCCGTCTTTGTGTTTTCCACAATATCCAAAGCCTCCATCTCTGTTCCAATCAAAGGAGCCTGACCCTGAACGTTCAGCATGACATTTCCTGTTCTTACTATTCCTTGCTCATGTAGTATGCCACCTTCAGTTTCCCATTCTTTCTCAGGTTCACTATTGACTTGAGCGTAAGTTCTTGCAGTGGCAGGGATTTTCTTTGGGGATGCTGCTATCACTGGAGTTATCAAAATTGATGTAACTATCAAACCAAAAATCAATAGCGCGATTTTTTTATTCAAGTTTTTCACCTCCAATCCTTTCTAAGAGACCTACTCTTAATCGAAAATTAGTTAAGCCTCCTTAAACAATTAAGAATGTGCTTGTGACCATGGTCGGTCACACTGTTCAAAGAGTTGAAAAGCATCATGACCCAAAAAAGCACAAAAACCATTCTGCGAAATTTTGGGCTGACACACAAACAAGCAGATGTCTACCTCTTCCTAGTAAAAAGAGCAATAGCAACAGGAGGAGAAATATCCAAGCAAACAAAAATAGATAGGTCAGTTATCTATCGCATTCTAAAAAGGCTGCAAGCAAAAGGTCTCGTTGAACCAACCCTTGAGTCGCCAATTCGGTTTATGGCCGTTCCAGTTGACAAAGCGTTGGACTTGATAATCAAAGCCAAACAAGAAGAAATCAAAGCGGTCGAAAAAGCCAAAAAAGACCTGATTGAAGATTTGGAAGCAATACGCAAAACAAGATCAGAACCAACAATAGAAAAGTTCATGATAATCAAAGGAAAGAAAAAAATTTACAAAAAAATCCAACAGATAATAAAAGAAACAAGAAGCCAATTCTATGGAATATTCCCGATCTCAGGATTAGTAAGAGCAGAGCAATTCGGGATCTTTGACGCAGCTTATAATCATCCGCTTAAAACACAAATCAAATTCCACCTCATAACTGAAATAGATGACAAAAATCTGCAGGCAATGAAAATCCTAAGACCAAAACTCAAAGACACACTAGTCCTAAAAGCAAGAAACCCAGCAAAATCATTCATGCCTCTTCCTAGAATGGTAATGAGGGACGAGAAAGAAGTGTTCTTTTTAACTCAACCCAATCCAGAACCATTTTCTAGAAAGAAAAACGAAATGTGCATTTACACTAACTGTGAATCTCTAGTGCAAACATTTCTAGGCATATTCCGAGAAATGTGGAATAATTCCACAAATATAGATCAGACCATTTCACTGGTAGAAACCGGGAAATACCCCAAGAAAGACTCCGTTGAACTCGACAAGACAATTCAAGAAGAAGCTGAAACACTTCGAAATGGACTTCACCCTTCTTATCCTATAGCAGAAGAGAGGTCAGTTATTGCTGAAATTGAACCGTTATCGGAAATAGAGAAAGATATTTTGGAGTGCGCCGCTGTTATAGGTGAAGGATTCTCTCCAGAATTGATAGAACAAACCATAGGTATAAACCACATAAAATTGCTGAAAAAACTAGATGATATCGAACAAAAACACAAACTAATCATTTCCAGTGGAAAAAAATACGGGTTCGCACGTAAAGTAGTAAGAGAAGTCTTATACAGAAATATCGCGCCTAGACTGAAAACAGAATACCACACGCTCATAGCAAAAAACATGGAAGAATTGTATGCAAACAACCTCGAAGAAATTGGAAGAGAATTAAGTTATCATTACTATCATTCCGGAAATGCAGAAAAAAGCCTACCTTTGCTATTAAAAGAAGCAAGAAAAGCTTGGAATCCAAGTAACCGCACGTTCAGAATTCTTGATGCCATTAACTACTACTCACAAGCACTCGAAATGATGGAAAAGACCAGATCATTTGCAGAAGAAGACAAAATTACGGCACTTGAAAAACTAGGCGAACTATACTCGATAATTGGACAACATGAAAAATCAACCTCGTTTTTTGAGAAAGGAATTGCAAACACGAATGATAGAGCAATTAAAGAAAGACTTCAGAACAAGATTCGTAAAAAGATTACAGTCAAAAAAGATGGAAAAAGAATAACTTATTCGATATACGGAAAGGGAGATCAAACAATACTTTTTGTCGGAGAATCTCTACATTTCATGACGCAAGTACACCATTTTGCTCAGAAATACAAAGTCGCTGTAATGAACCTATCAGAAGCTTTTGAGGAAAATACAAGACCCGCAGAATACACAATGGAATCATACATGGAAAGCCTAAACACAATTATCAACAACCTCAATAGCAACCACATTTATCTCATGGGTGCTGCCCTTGGAGGAACTGTAGCGCTAAATGTAATTGCAAAGCATACTAAAAAAGTGGCTAAACTTGCATTACTAGCTACTCCCCCGAAACCAGCATTTGCTGATTTACCAGAAAGAAAAAGAAAACTTGATAAATTCTGGGTTTCAGCTTTCCAATCTCCGTCTTGGGGCTGGAATAAACTAAAAGAGATGATGATTGGCGCACACACAGGAATTGTTGATAGATCCCAATCTTCTTTATACTCTGCACGCAAACTGATAGAGCAAGTACCTCCGGAAATAAACCTGATTAATTTTAAGATATTTTTGGAAGCAGATAACAGACCATTACTGAGTAAGATTAAAATCCCTACATTAATTCTTCACGGAGAAGGTAATTTTGAGATTATACCACTGCGTGATTTTGAATACATGAACAAAAGAATAAAGGGATCAAAACGCTATGCATTCAAAAACGCAAAGTGGGTATCTTTGACAGAAATTGACAAGTTCAACAGAGTACTCGAAGGATTTCTGACTACAGGCCAAGTTCCCAAAGACTGAAAAGAATTTTAAACTCCATAAAGTTTCTATATTCATTTCCAAGATAAAAAAGGGTTCTCAAAGTCTAATTTTTCTTTTCCAGGTTGATTCTTCTGCTGACTAAATCGGCTATTAGATAGCCTAAAGGAATTGAGTAGATCGCTACTATCAAATCGTTGACTGCAATTAATGGGACTAGCCCAAGTACCAAAGCGTTTCCCACAAGAGAAGCTACCACATAGATAAAAGGCATCATGATTGCCAACCGGAAGATTATTCCCGATGCTGTATTAGCTAATACAAGTTTTCGTTTTGTAATAGCCACTTCTTTCTGGGATAAGAGTTTACAAGTCACATATACGCCAATTAGCGTGCTCAATACAGCTACCAAGTGTATTAGGGGTTGTTGTAATGAAGCCCCGGAAGCAATTGCAACCCGAATAATAGCGTTCAAAAGAGAAATGGCACTAGCAATTTTGATGCCTAGCAAGAAGAACGATGCATAAATTGTTATTTCCCATATCTGGAAGGACAACGTAGGCACGAAAGAGGGGATGATTATTCCTGAGAATCGCGGATTCAAAACAACCGTTACGGCTGTCAAGGCTATTGTTAATGCAATCGCTTTTGTATTCAAGGATACACCTTTTTCATATTATTGCCTATTCTGTATTAAAGAGTTTTAACATTTCAAGAATTCCATCTGTCGGCAAGTTGCATCTTGCTAAAAATACTGTCAAAGAAAATCTTTAATTGATTACCTGCAGTTTTGCTCTTTTGTAGATTTCATTTAGCTTTTCAGATAAGAAATCAGCATAATGTCTCGCCAAAACTGAATTCGGTACCCTTCCACAAAATGCATCAACGTAAGTCTCATCAAATAAATCTTGCATCCAATAGTTTATTTAAGATTTTGTTTCGATTTTCAAGTCAACAAAAAAAAGTTGACTAGTAACTAAAAGTGGCTTTGCTAGTTTTAAATTAGAGTTCTAAAATCATGCTAAAGAGGTGATATAAATGAAAGGAAAAAACAAGATTTTGGCAATAACATTTGCAGCCACATTAATGTTGATAACAGTCTTTTCAACTGTTGAGGCCAAACCAGGTGCAGATAAAAATAATCCTAAATTCCTTGACTTTGTGCTACATGTAGAATTTGCTGATGCATCAGACGATTATCCTTCAGAATGGAGGTTAAACCCACCATTATTAATGGAGGATATGGGAGACCCGCCTTATAATCTCCTAACTATTCCTGAGGAGGCACGTGTGCTTTTCGTTGAAAACAGAATTTGGTATCTTCCGCCACTTCCTCCTGGATTCGCTGAAAGATATGTGACAATAGGCGATGTAGACATTGATTTGGAACAGGGAGACTTCTACTGCTTATACGATGTTACTTGGATCTATGAAGCTAATTTCGGAATCTACAACCTTGAGACGACGGTGACAATTGATTCCCCAACGTACTCAGGAACTATACAAATTTCATCGATAGAGAGAACATATGTCGACGGACTTTCCATGATAGGAGAAGGGACATTCGTGGGGCACGGAGTAATTAATGGTCAAAACGTCAAAGTCTCAGGAGAAAGAAATGTGCTACTTGACTTTACCTTTACGGAACCTCCGACAATGGAAGAAAAAGGCACAATACAGTTCTTAGGCTAATTGGCTCTGGCAAAATCACTACAATCAACTTTTTTCTTTTTTGCCCTAAAAGAGGAAGCGTTCAAATTGAGTCTAAAACGTGTGATAGAAAAACTTGAAACTTTAGGTCTCTCAAACGGTGATGCAATGTTATACATTTACTTAGCGAAGAATGGCCCTAAGAAAGCAAGAAATCTATCTGAAGAACTTGGAATAACGAAACAACAACTTTACGCTAGATTAAAAAAACTACAAGAAAAAAAGATCATAACAAAAAATAGTCAAGTACCGTCAATCTTCTGTGCGGTTGCTTTTGAAAGAGTCTTGGATCTGCTTGTCTCTATTAAAGCTGAACAGTCAGAGGCAATTTTGGAAACAAAAAAAGAACTTCTGTCTAAATGGAGAGCAGTAGATTGGAGAAACAACAAGCGTCCCTAATCCCGACAATAAAATCGTCTCGCATCTTCCATGTTTTCAGAAGAAATAATTAAACCGATCAATTATCTAACAATAGAATGTGTATTTTAAAGTGGGGAAAGATAGAAGTGAGCCAAGAGAAGATGTTGAAGGTTCTCACTGAACTTGGTTTGAAAAAGACTGAAGCCAAGATTTACTTCTATCTTTCAAAGAGAGGCCCAAAGCAAGCTCACGAAATAATGAAAGCCCTAAATATGAAAAAACAACAACTTTATCCCTCAATCAAAAGCTTACAAAATAAAGCAATTATTAAATCTCCTTTGGATCGCCCAGCAAGATTCTCAGCTATTCCATTTGAAAATGTATTGGACCTTTTTGCCAGAGCAAAAATGGAAGAAGCGAAAATGATCAGACGAAACAAAGAGAAGATACTTTCTGATTGGGAATCAATCAATCTTCCACCACTCAAAAGAAGCTCAGTTTTTTTAAATGTTATTAAAGGAAGAAAATACGTTTACTCAAAGATCCAACAGATGATCCAAGAAACAACTAGTCAATTTTCAGCTATATCGGACCTTTCGGATCTAATTCGATCAGAGCAGTTTGGTGTTTTAGATACAATCCAAAGTCACCCAAAAAAATCTGTTATTAAATTCAGGATAATCACTGAAGCGCCAAAACATTACCTTAAAGCTATTAAAAAGCTCTCAAAGAGCATTAGCCCTCAACTTGAATTAAAGGCTCTAAATACAAACGTTGGATCATCTCTAGTCCCTAGAATGGTAATAAGAGACAACAATGAAATATTGTATTTTGTTACAGAGAGAAAAGGGGAACTAAAAGAACAAAATGAGTATAATTGCTTATTTACTAATTACACTACTATAGTCAAACCTCTTTCCAATGTTTTCGAAGAGTTATGGCAGAACTCCAGTGACGTTAGACAAAAAATACGTGAAATTGAAACAGGAATCTTTCCCAAGAAAACGCTAATCATAAAAGACTCAGCTGAAGCACAGGCAAAATATAATGAAGTTCTGAAAACAGCGAAGAAAGAAATATTGATAGTGACATCAGCTGATAGACTCAAAGATTTTCAGAAAACACTTCCAGAAATAAGAGTTCTAAATAGCCAAAATCTTTCAATAAGAATCTTGTCTCCTATTACAAAAGAAAATTTGAAAGTTGCCAATAAATTATTAAGTCATTCCCAAGTAAGGCACATTCCACAAGGCTACTTGGACACAATAATAATTGATAATGACCATCTTTTTCAATTTAGTGATCCAACATCGATAATGAACGGGGTCGAAACAGAACAGAATTTCAAGATTACGTTCTACACCGATAATCCTGAATATGTGATAAAAGCCAAGAATATGCTGGAAAATATTTGGCGAAATTCAAGTGATATATCACGTAATTCAATTGAATCTGTTTTTGATCCTTTGCATTCTTTTTCATTGCCGCCAAAGTCGACCTCAAATTGTACTTCTTCCGAGGTGTTATGTGATTATCTAAAAAGTAAACCGGTTGTCTCCAGAACCATTCATGGTGAAGTTACTGAAAAAGAAGTGGTAGCTAAAATCATAGATCTGCATCAATCGGAGGATTCTTCTTCGAAAGTTGTGAAATGCTATTGTAAGATTGGATATGCAGCAATTAATCCGCCAAGTCAATTTGATTTGCCAAAAATGTTGATTGTAATTACTCAAATTGATAAGAAATCCTCATTTGGAGCTGAAGACAGATTGGTTTTTCACATTTGGCAAAAAACCAAAGAAGGCTTCAGGTACATTCCAGTGGCGATTATTGGAGATAATCCTAATTTCCCTGTTGAAATATTAGAAAAAGGACAATTTAACGATACGCCAGCTGCGACAAATTTTCAGTTGGTTAGAAGAGAAGAAATTCAATTCCAACTTTACGGAAACACATTTCTGGCTCATTGGACAATACCGATAACGCTTTCAAAAAAAATCACCCTTCCTCCTGGTACAGTGATTCTTGAAGCTTATGGAGAAGTGAAAACTAAAAGAGTTCATCTTCACTATCCCACAGGAGCAAGGTATGATATTTTCTACAATGCCTTTGATTCCTTTGTTACTTATATGCATGAATCATCAAAATACACGGGACCTGGCACTGACGGCTTGTTTTTGAGAGACGCTTTTATCGAAATATTTCTGCCTTAATCAAAGTCTTTAAAACTCTAACATCCAATAAAATAGAAAATGGTGTTTGATTGCGAAAGACCAGAGATTTAACTCTTATTGTATTATTTGCTGTTTTATCGTTTGTCGCTTGGGGTACGCTAGGACAATTGCCAGTGACTTTGACTGGAATAGTAGGAATTAGCTACGCCTTTCTTATTTTGCATGCTATACCTCAAGCTGTAGCTTTGATGTTCTTTGAAGGAAGAAGATGGAGATTCTTCTTGATGCACACTTTATTTGCGCTTCTCAGTTTGCCCACTAATTTAGGTGGAGCCCCTTTTGATTTGACATTTAGATTACCAATAATTGTAACTGGCTTGATAGCAGATATTGTAGTGAATAGTTTCTATGAGATGGCAAAAAAGCAAGATAAATTAAAACTGTGGATAACTCTGGGTAATGCTTTTCGTTGGGGAATTGACCCTTTTCTTGGTCTCGTCATTTTCAATTTCTACTTATCTATCGATATTATTGCACTTTATCTGCGATTTTATGTTTTGTTAACGCCACTAGTTATTGCTGAAGGCGCAGCAACAGGTTATATAGGTTACAAAATTTACAATAGAGTTAAAAAAACTTCTTAATCCATAGATATTCTAAAATATTTTCAATCTAGCGGTTTGATAAATTCTTTCTAAAACTGTTGATGAAAAATCTGTGTAATGCCTAGCTAAAACAGATTTGGGCACTCTTCCACAGAAGGCGTCTATATATGTTTCTGACACGCCCAAGCTCAAGTTATCTTGGCAGAACCACTGTCTAAGCTTCTGAGGAGTAATGTTCACTCCAGTCTTCTCTTTAGCTGTCTTCCATAACTTCAATACTTCGTGTCTTTGCATTGGAAAGACTCTTTTGCTTCTGGAATGCTTCTTTGTTGCTAAGTACTTACAGAGTGCTTGCTCTGCTTCTTTATTATAGAAGCTGCACCACGACTTTTTTATTTCTCCCAAATGATTTAGTTGTAATCATCCGATTCCCAAAATCGATGTCTTCTGGCTTTAGTGAGAGTATTTCTTGCTTCCTCAGTCGAAGCC
>JGI24422J19971_10000348_pt1 | contig 25356 bp, 23 predicted proteins | sample DeeMarSWOR152_54_FD_19971 | JGI IMG/M metagenome (IMG submission 19971) | reverse complement strand
GTTTCCGGTGGAGGCGTNTTAACGGGAGTTCAGATACGAGAATGGCTGTGGAGACATTGGTGTATCTGAAGCTTTAGGAAAGTGTATCATAGCTTTCTTTCGTCTTTCAAGTGTCTGACCGCCCCGAGGCTAGCTCGCTTGTCTCTCACATTATCTCATAACCAACCACTTCCCCTCGCGTTCCATGCGTCAACCAGGGGTGTCTGTCCTTGGAAGATCCCCTCGCCGACTTAGTCTTCAGCGCACACAGCGCCTCTCCCATATTCCTCGATAGGGAGGTCCTGCGCCCAGACTATCTTCCCTCCTCCCTACCCCACCGCGTCGACCACCTGAGGCGCCTTGCACAGATGCTTTCCCCCGCGCTTGCTGGGTCCAGGCCGTCTAACATCTTCATCTACGGAAAGACTGGAACCGGCAAAACCGCCGTCCTCAAACACGTTTTCGACCGCTTCTCCTCCGAAGCAAATAGGCTTCAGCGCAACGCCAGGTTTGTGTATGTCAACTGTAGGCTCTTGGGAACAGAATACCGGGTCCTAGCTGCGCTTGCCGCGGCCGTCAAGGTACGGGTCCCCTTCACCGGCTTAGCTACGGCTGAGGTGTTCCGTCGGCTCACCTCCGGGCTCGCCAAGAGGCCAGGCCTCTTCGTGCTTGGTCTGGACGAGATCGACGCCTTAGTCAAGCTCTCAGGCGACAACCTTCTCTACGAATTGACTAGGATAAACGAGTCTCTTACCTCCTCCCGTGTGTCTCTCGTTGGTGTTTCCAACGACCTCATGTGGAAGGACCTTCTGGGACCCCGCGTGTTAAGCAGCCTAAGTGAGCAAGAACTTGTCTTCCACCCGTACTCTGCGCTTGAATTGGCCGACATTCTAAGGGAGCGTGCTCGGCCAGCTTTCAGACAGAGCGCCATTTCAGATTCAGTGATAGCTCTCTGCGCGGCTCTGGCCGCGTCTGAGCATGGTGATGCACGCCGAGCGCTCGATCTCCTCAGGGTGTCCGGCGAAGTTGCTGAGCGCGACCAGTCAACTGCTGTCAGTGAGAAGCATGTTCGTATGGCGCAAGGTGTCATCGAGCGAGGCAGAGTTTTTGAAGCTCTCACCTCGCTGCCAGTTCATTCTCGGATGGTTCTGGCATCAATTCTCTCGCTAAGTCGCCAAGGCTGCGATGTTACGTCCGGGACCGTTCACTCAACATACAAGGACTTCTGCAGCCTTCTCAACGTTGACCCGCTCACCCAGCGCCGAGTCAGCGGCCTAATATCTGAGCTGGACATGATGGGCGTCTTGGGGAGTAAGCTAATCAGCTTTGGTCGATACGGCAGGACCAAGAAACTCAAGCTCCTCGTCCCCATTGATGACGTCGCCTCGGTCTTAGAGTGCGATGAACTCCTCTCACCAGTGCTTACGCATCCTTCCCCGAACACAGCTCCACAATATTCTGACAAACACCTCTGAATGAATACGAGGCATGTCATGGTCCCAAAAGGGCAGCAACGGGGTACTTAGCCGTCCTGTTAATCCAGATCTCATTCAATGGGCGTAGGCGCCTTGATCGGTTGTTTCTCTCCTAGAACACGTTGTCTATGGCGGTTCGTAAACAAATCGGGTTCTCTTTTTCCCGCTTCTCCTTGATACATACTGGACCCGCCTCGGTCTCTCATAGTCATGTTCTGGTGCCTCCACTGCTGTACGGGTCCAATAGGCTTTTCCTCGGGTGTCCCATAGTATAGCGTTGATCAAGCCCTTCTCGTATTGCTGGACATCAAGTTCTCCCCTCATGCGCTTCACTATCTCGAACGGCGGTCTAACTTGCCGTATCGCCCTTGAAAGACTTAGACGGAACACCCGCGGATTCAGGGACCTCAGTTCCTTCCCCTCCGGAGACGACCAGAGTGCAACCAACTGTTCAAAAAACTCATCCCGCCGCCTTCTCTCAGCCCTGCTTTGGGGCCGTGAAATGAGTTCGGCCCATGCTATCGCTCTGAGAGGTGGTTCGTCCACCTCATCCTCCCTTATCTCATAAACAACTCTCCTTCCGCTTTTACTCTTGGAAACCAGACCTCTAAAAAGAAGGTGTCCGAGCGTTCTCCAGACTGTGTTTCTTGCTAGCTCAGTCTCTCTCACCAGCCGATCAAACCAAGTTGGCCCCTTAGACAAGACCCGATACACTTTGAGAGCGCTTCTTGCTGAGGGTCCACGCGGCCTTCCTCTGGACCTTCTCACACCTGAACCCGTATCAATAAATTCACTGTTCCGGATATACTTATTGAGGCAAACTTCTTCTTTCTTGACGGGATGCCAACGTATTAGACAGAATTCTATTGCACACATCATCATCTGATATCGACTGCCATGGAGGGTTCTGATCCAGCGTTTGTCGCCCCGTCCATCTTCATGCCATCGGTACACCCTAAGTCCCCGACTACACTTGTTCACTCTGACTCCCTGTACCGCGTAACGCAGAAACCAGCAATCAATCCATCGCGATAGGATCCTTGATGTGGATGGAAGATCGTGTTGAGCACGCGCACTGGAACTTCCTTCTCCTCACACAAGCAATCCTTGTCGATCCTACCTACTAACTGCAAACATACGGGCTACTTCTTACTCGCCTTACATTGTTATGCCTCCATTCACTAGACAGAGTTAACATTTTGAGTCGTCTCTTTGACGAGGTACACCAAGCAGTTTGTCGATCGATTACATATGCACATCATTTTTTGAGAGCTTACTGTGGGGCGTGAATCTAGGTCATCTCCAATGGGAGCACATGATTATGTTCCCAACTATCCACCATACTTCCTCCCCCCGAAAGATCGAGCGATCTATACTTTCCAAGGTCCTCCCGCTTCGCATTGGACTAACTTCTGGCATCGATCGCGTTCGACGCCAAGATTATCACATCACTGAAAGTTCCGTGGCATCGACCACAACAGTGATAAGATGCATAATACATCTTGAGGTGGATAGATCTCGGTGGACTCTGAATAATTGGGTCCTGTTATGAACTGACAACTTTTCCATTGGTGTCAACTGTGCATCCTCACAAACGGTGGGCACGACACTTAGACATCCTGAAGACATGTTCGATCAATCGACACAGGTGTAGCCTTCACCTGTTTGGAGAACACAGCAACATTCTAAGACACCGAAAGATGTGGAGAAAGTGTCTGTTCAACTAAATGCGAAGATACGCCGACAACTGGGGGCTGGTTGTGGGTGCCTAGGGGAGGTTGGCCCAAATGGTCAGACCTTCCCCCCGACCACCTGGGACCTCTATATGGAAGGTTTATCCCCTGGAGACGGTGGACGTCCCTTCATGGGCGGCCCTAGGCACTATAATAAATAATTGCGCTACATCTTAAATGTTTATGCTTTCAGACAGATTGAACCTACACACCTGCCCTTCATGGATAGCGGTCAACGTCGCGTACTCGAATTATTGATTCACATTAAATGCACAAACGTTCGCGCGCAACGAAAACGATAAAAGATAAGCGCTGACCTATTCCGTTGGCGTTTCACGGAATGAGGGACATCTTCGGGAAGGCGTTGATGGCTTTCTACGAGGGCGACCCAACACCTTGTGACATTCAGCGTGATGATGGATATACACGCCAACAAGACCTTGCTGTTTACTTTCGAGCATACGAAGACTGGCCTGACTATGAGAAGAAAGCACTTGAGTACGTTAGAGGAAGAGTACTGGATATAGGTTGTGGAGCAGGCAGACACTCGTTGTATCTGCAGGAAAAAAACTTCGAAGTAGTCGCTGTAGATGCTTCTCCTCTGGCAGTTCAGGTGACCCGTCTCAGGGGAGTGAAAGATTGCAGGGTGATGTCTGCGCTTCAACTAGACTTCGCACCAAAGTCATTCGATACGGTACTACTCATAGAAAACAACTTCGGCATCACAGGAAATTTTGAGGATACAAAGAAGTTGTTGAATTCATTAAGTGAGTTAACAACAAGGAGCGCTCGTGTCATTACAAGTTGTCGCAATCCTACCCAAACAAACAAACCCGAGCATCTTGCGTATCACGATCTAAATAGGCGCCGGGGTAGACCCATCGGTCAGATAACTATCAGAACAGAGTATAAGGGTGAGCTGGATGATTGGTTCGATCTCTTGATGGTAGAACCTGAGGTTATGGCCGAGATTTGTGCTGAAGCTCATTGGGGTGTGGAGACATTGTTCGAATCGGAAGATACGTACTCCTCAGTTCTAACAAAGCAGTAATTGTACAACACCTCGCCTTGGAAGAGCACTTCGATCAATGTATTCTTTAGAAAATCTTCCTTAACTGTCCTTTTTTTCTGATCCAATCAATAGACACATGTTTATCGCTTGTTAGTCATGGTCTCAGGGAGGTTAACAACTATCTCGAGCCTTGGAAAGCCTGCAAACGAATAAATTGTAGTGCTCCAACCCTCTCAGCAAAAGGGTCTTCACATGTCAATTATTTATGCGAGGAAGACCGAGGATAGACCTAGGTTTGTTCACGACATTATGAAGATCTACTGGCAAGACCTAAGAGAGACCGACGACATTCTCATCAAGCCAAACATAGTGTCACACGAAGAGTACCCAACCACTACCCACCCCGAGACGCTTAGATCAGTACTTTCGTACTTAACGGAATCAGGGAAGAAATGTGTGGTTGCTGATGGACCAGCGTTTGATGCCGGGAACTCGTCAAAAATCATTGAGAACCATACGCTCAACCAAGTGTGCAAACATTTTGACGTTCAGCTTATCGACCTCTGCAAACAGAAAATGGTGAAGAGGAAGTCTCCACGCGGATTCTCTCTGAAAGTATCCAACGTCACAAGCCAATCGGTCTATACGATATCTCTCCCAGTGTTGAAGACGCATTTCCAATGCTACTTGTCGGGCGCGCTGAAGAACCAGTTCGGATGTTTGTCGAGAATGGACAGAATCGCGGCACATATAGGACTAAAGAACATCCACAAATGTATAGCAGAACTGAATGTTCTTATCAAGCCAAATCTCTTCATCGAAGATGTAGTATGCACTATGGTCAAGGCTCAGGAGATAAGACATGGAGGAGAAGCAGCTCCAATTGGCCAGATGATTGCTGGGAAGGATCCCGTAGCTCTGGACGCCTATGGCCTAACATTGCTCCAGCAACTCGATGACAGGCTGTTGCAAACAGATGCAAACAGCATTCCGTTCATCAAACTAGCTCAACAATACGGTGTTGGAACAACACGATACGAGTTAAAATACATTTGAAGCATGCAACAACTTACCGTCACATTGATCGATTCTTATTGCCGTTGGGTCCGATCGATCGTTAGTTCAATGAATCATGACTTTCTCCTTGTATTTGAGTGTCTGCAATATGCCGCCTCACACCTAGCGCTTCGATCAACCAACGAAACACAATCAAACGTTGATCAGTTCGACGAGGGTGGACAAATAATACACCACTTCATTGCGACGATCCACAACCGACAGAATCACCTTCTTCTTTAGCCCTCTGGAGACAGCAAGAAGGTGTCTCAAGCTTTCTACCCCGATATTTTTTCCCTCTACTACAGGCACCACTAAGAACTTTGCCGTATCGGTTTCGTAAGATCCCCTCTCAAACACTCGAAACCTGAAGTCTGGACCGAAGCCTTCCTTCACTACATAGCCTCGTTTTCTGAGATCCCTAAAAACTACGTAGTCTGTCCAGATGTTTGGATTATTTTGCTCCAAGCTGTTTAGAAGCCGGTTGAAGTTTACCGTCTCTTTGTTTTTATTAGTAACTTCGATTTTCTGTCTCTCTAGCAGGTACAACGCTTCACAGGGGTGAAGAACTATCTTTCTTGTGTGTTCGTCTTTTTCTCCGTATCCTCTAGCAAGGTATCCAGCGCTGAGCTCAGTTATCTCTGCGCTTGCGGCATCTCCATCTAGCTCCACAGTGAAGGGTTCTTCGGGTAGCTGTGTTTCTTCGTTGTCCATCTATCTTCCCCGGGTCGTCCTAACGCTCTTGTCCTTTTATTCTTGTCGGTCTCAAATTCGGGCGGAGTCGCCTTACCTGAGAGCTCGTCGAATAGACTGTGAGAAGGGGGGATACAACACGCCTTTCTCCGTTACTATGCCTGTAAGAAGTTCGGGTGGAGTCAGGTCGAATGCAGGGTATCGAGCTTCAACTCCTTTCGGTGCAATTCTTGTTGGTCCAATCCAGATGACTTCGTGTGGGTCTCTTTCCTCGATTACTACTTCCCTCACCCTAGACGATTTGTCGAACGTTGACAACGGTGCAGCCGAGTAAAACGGTATTCTGTGTTTTTTGGCCAGTACAGCAATCTGGTATGTACCAATCTTGTTGAAGACACACCCTGTCACGAGGATCCTGTCGGCTCCGACGATAACCTTGCTTACCCATTTGTTTTTCATTGCATATCCGACCATTGTGTCGCTGATCAGCGTTACTGGTATCCCGTCTGTCTGAAGCTCGAAGCATGTTAGACGCGCTCCTTGAAGTGCAGGCCTTGTCTCTGTAGCAATAACTTGAATTTTTTTCCTTTGATCTATGGCCGCCCTCACTACCCCTAGAGCCGTTCCGTATCCTACAGTTGCGAGTGCTCCTGCGTTGCAGTGTGTTAATACCGTGTCTCCGTCTTTGAGCAACTTGGCCCCATGTTTTCCGAGAGTTTTGTTGCAATCGACGTCTTCATCCGCGATGAACTGGGCCTCTTTGATGACGGCATCCTTTACCTCTTCCACATCTCCGTGAACGTTGTACGCTCTTCTAAGGACTCTGTTCAAGGCCCATGAAAGGTTGATGGCGGTTGGTCGAGTCCTCTTGATTACCAACGCAGCTTTTTCCAGCCTCCTAATCAACTCCTTTCTTCCTCTAGCGTGACTGTGATACGCGACTAGAGCCAAGGCCATCGCGGCAGCGGCACCTATCGCGGGAGCGCCTCTTACCACCATACTGCGTATTGCTTTAGCCACTTGTCTGTAGTCGTCGTAAGCTAGATAGCGTAATCGTTGTGGGAGAGCCTTCTGGTCTATCATCAATACTCGCCCATTCTTCCATTTCACAATTCTGAGGTTGAAGAAGCTCCTCATGGTCCTCGCGTTCACAAGGTTATCCTCTCTTAGTTAAGGTTAGCCTCCGCATGGAGGGCATGAGTTCTCCTGAGGCTTGTCCACTGTTTTCAGGACATGTAGGCTGTGATATCTTTTGGTTAAGGTTGATCGAGGTATCACTAGTGAATGACAGGATTGATCGATCGACGGTTAGGACCAAACCTCGTCTGCAATATCCTCAAGACCTNCCTCCCTCAGTGTGCTTCGCCAAGGCTTCCCCGTCTTCTCATCCCACCCCATCAACCGATACACCTCCATCACCATTCCCTTTACGTAAGGAGCCATGGACTTTCCCTTTCCTCTTCCCTGAGGTGGCTCTGAGACTATGCGTGCCGAGACCTCGTAGTCATCTACAGGTGTAAGCCCGTGCCTTACATTGAACGCTCTCTCAAGGTTGACGATTCTTTTGCCCACCATAAACGCCTCGTTTACAGTGAAGTCCCATCCAGTAGCTGCGGCGACGGCTTCAGCAGAGTAGCTAACCACGCCTGGTACCCCCCAGGCAGCAAACCAACAGGCGCCGTGAGAGTCATCCCAATACTTTTTAGGCCATGTCTTGGAAACGGCCTCAGGCTTGACCCTACGGTCCAACCCATCTTGATACTCCGGGAAACCTGCATCTGGCTCCGGTGCCCATGCATCCGCGGCCGGAGCTGGCCATCCAGATCCTCCACCGACCAACTGGCCTAGCATGATACCCCATGTGGCCCGCCAGTCATGTAGGTTCATTCCTGTGCCCTTCACGTGAACTGCGAACTGCGGTGCCTCTCCTCCGATGAATTCTGCTGCTCTCTTCGGGCCGAGAGTCAAGAGCTTGCCTAGTTTCCCCTCTTTGACTGCGGCCATTTTTATCAGTTTCTCGACAAGTTCAGAATCTCCCCACCTGAGGTCCAATCCGTCTGTGTCATGTTTGCTCAGCAGGCCCCTCTCATAGCACTCGATCGCCAAAGCTATTGTGCAACCTAAGGTACTGGACTCAAAGCCCATGCGATCACAGAGGTCGGAAAGGTAGAACACAGCTCCGCTTTCCGTGACGCCGGAGATGGAGGCTGCCCCTTCCAAGTTTTCACCTCCACCCGCAGGTGTAGCCACGTACCCCTTGTAGGGGCCTGAGGCGACCTCGATTTCATAGCTACAGGCGATGGGACAGGCGAAACAGGGTTTGGGCGTGATCTTGTGTTTTGACATGCCGTCTCCCCATCCCGGCGGATTAATCTGTAGAAAGTTCCTAGCTGTTGTTAACCACATGTTCTTAGCGTACCTGTACTCCCCCCTCGGTGTACCTGCCTTCGACAGACCCTTTGCGACATCGCTCTTGAACAGGTTTTCCCTCCACTTCTTAGTTGCTTCTGCAAATCTGTCTTCATCGGAGACTGGGACCTTTCCTGATCCGTGGACTGCAATCGCTTTGAGTCTCTTAGACCCCATCACCGCGCCGACTCCAGAGTGGCTGAAGGAGTGATGCTTATCGTTCTCTATCAAGGCTCCTATCGCCGTGTTCTCCCCTGCAGGTCCGATGGTAGCCACGCTTGCCTTCCAGATACCTATGTCCTCCTTTACCAAGTCCTCCGTTTCGTGAGTATCTTTGCCCCAGAGTTTCTCTGCATCTCGGATCTCAACCGTCTTGTCATGTATCCATAGATACACCGGTTTCTCCGCTCTTCCTTTCACTATTACGCCGTCGTATCCCGCGAACTTGAGGTTCGGCCCCCAGAAACCATGTGAATGAGAACTACCCGCCGTGAACCCCGTGTCTGCGTTGAGAGTGGTGACTGTCGTGTTGTTTGCGCAGGGAACCGCCGCGAGACCGCACAGTGGTCCCGTTACAAACATCAATGGATTCTCCGGGTCTAGGGGATGAATGCCTGGTGGAACCTCATCATAGAGAAGCCTCAAACCTAGACCAAAGCCCCCAACAAATTTTCTGAGTGTTGGCAACGAAAAACGATCCAGAAGGTTCTCATCGAAGATCTTGCTCTCGCTGAGGTCTACTTGGAGAATTCTTCCAACATATCCTCCGAGCATGTCTTGATCGATAATGCATCTCCACCATACATTTTTAACCGTTTCCAGGGCGGGACGAGTGGCCACGTCACCGATCTACGCAGTCAAGTCCAATCGAAGCCAATAACACCTCCGGACAGTTATAAGAGCTGTGCTGACCAGTTCCCCTGGGAGGCTGCCGTAGACGATTGTTGCTAGACGGAGCAACGTCGTGTTTCCGAAAGCTTTTAAACAGACACGAGATTCTTGGAAAAGCGAACACACATGGTGAGGATTGGAATCAACGGCTTCGGAAGGATTGGGAGAAACTTCTTCAGAGCGGCCTACGGCAAGAAAGATCTAGAGATAGTTGCCGTGAACGACCTGACGGACGCTGCGACTCTGGCGCATCTCTTGAAGTATGATTCTGTTCTGGGAACGTTTTCTGGGAGGGTCACAGCAACTGAAGATGCCATTGAGGTTGACGGTCAATCGATCCGGGTATACAACACACCTGACCCCGCAAAGATCCCCTGGAATGAGTTGAATGTAGAGGTCGTACTAGAGTCCACCGGCAGGTTCACGGATAGAGAGAATGCAAGTAAGCATCTAGAGTCAGATGTCAGCAAGGTGGTCATCTCCGCGCCTGCTAAGAGACCCGACGTAACCTTGGTTCCAGGGGTAAACATGGATGTGTACGACGCGAAGAAGCATAAGATAGTTTCCATGGCTTCCTGTACGACAAACTGTCTGGCACCTGTAGCCAAGGTTCTGAATGATTCCTTCAAAATTGGCAGAGGCTTCATGACAACCATCCACGCGTACACAAACGATCAGCGTACACTCGACTTTCCTCACAAAGACCTTAGAAGGGCGCGAGCTGCAGCCGAAAACCTAGTGCCAACGACGACAGGGGCAGCGAGAGCCATCGGCTCGGTCTTGCCCGAGCTAGATGGCAAGCTTGACGGGATAGCGGTTAGAGTCCCGGTGATGGATGTATCCCTGCTAGACTTGGTAGTTGAGCTCGACAAGGCAGTTACCAAGGAGGAGATGAATGAGGCGTTCAGAGAAGCGGCCAACGGTGACCTAAAGGGAATACTGCAGTACTGTGAGGATCCTCTAGTTTCCCGTGACTTCCTGGGAAACCCGTATTCAGCCATATTTGACAGCCTGCTCACAAACGTGATCAACGATAACCTAGCCAAGGTCATCGCCTGGTATGACAACGAGTGGGCTTACAGCGTCCGTCTAGGTGACCTGGTTCTCCACATATACAAAATGGGGATGTGACTGAGGGAGATCAAACCAAACCTCTGTTATTTCCCCTGCTTCTTTTTCTCGTTTTCTCTAAAAATAGACAGAATACAGTTTCAGACGGATTTGATCGATCAACCTATCTCGCACAATAGACCTCCACGCCATCATTACCTATGATGATGCAACCCAGAACAAGACTTGCTATACTACCGTCGATCGGAGTGAATATCCTGACGTGATCTTTCTTCAAGTTTATGTTCTCCACTAAGCCTATTCCCTTGAAGGACCCTGTCTCATCGTAGGCATATGATAGCAGACCTACATGCTTGTCGGCTGAAGCTCGCCACAGACTCTGGGGTGAGGGAGAGTGCTCCATCCGACAGTATATATGCCTGAGATAGTCCTGTGCTGATGATTCCGACGACGCTACTAAGGAGTCGATTCTAATCCAAGATGTAGGTAGAGTTCGAACCCTAGCTTCTTTGAGGTACTTTCTATAACCCATAGATCTCAAACGTCTTCTGGCGTTGATTCCTCTTAATGATAGGGACTCCGGCTTGTCCACTTGAAGAACTTCAATATTCAGCTCTCTCATTCTTCGCAGAAGAGCTGAGTTTGGAGGAACGCCTATGAGTACTGCTGCATCCGTCCCACATACCCTAGCAAATTCAATTTTGTATCGTTCTGCTTCCATACCATCAACCCAACCGTCACAATCGAGAATTGAAAAATCTAGGCTACTCCNGATGCTTGCTCTTGTGACTAGGTTTTTCACCGCGTTAATACATTGTTCTACTCCGTGAGAGGGCGACGTATATCCCACGTGAGTTGCGTCTTCTACATAAAGCGTGAAGGGATCGTATAATGGACCAGAGATGTTCGCGTAGCTCACCATGGTTGGCGGACCAATGTTTGCTTGCCCTGGATCCATGTCAAAGAGCTGTACCTCTCTTCCATGCGACAACGCGTAATTGGCGAGATAACAGGAGAAAGATGACTTTCCGCTGTCTGACCTGCCAACGACCATCACTTTTCTATAACCGCTTATTAATTCGTCGCTCACCCTTGTCCAATTGTCAGGTATCGTATCGCAGTCGTATCTCTTCAGCCTTGACTCCTCATCTCGGGTTATCTCCAGTTTGAGGTCGGTCTCCGCGTGGATCGGCAGAGCTCTCTCAGGTCTGACGAGTACACCTCTCCGAGGAACGATGGGACAGCCGAGTATGGATGCTTTTCCCTCCAAGATCTTGATGGATGCAACTCCATGTACCACTAAGGTGCTTCCTGCACTGATCCTTTCTTCAGTAGACACCCGTTCACCTCCATCAAAATAACCGCGGTGTCGCCACGTCTAACATCGATTTCCTAGGCAAGCCTATGTCACACTTGATGTCCACGTCTAGTAGATATCGAGACCGCTGAGGATTCATCTTTGCTTAGATTGGGGGAGACATAGATGTTTTCACGTGAAGAGTTCTCATCTACTAGGTATATCTTCAGATTGGGAACAGAGATATTTCTAATGTGTCGAAGAAGTTCGTCACGATGTTCCGGAGCCCCCGCGCCTACGATTACTCTATTGTGCGTACATTGATGTAAGTTCAAGAATAGCTCAGCTTCCTTAACTACGTCTTGCTTCGCGTAGAAAACTTCGGTTCGAGTTAGTAGGTCGTCACATAGGAAAGCTACGCCAATCCTCTTCCCTGGATCTATCGATACTGTTCCGACCTTGCACCGATTCTTCCCAACCGACAGTTCGTAAGCTCGATCTACCAAAGACGTGATCGAGCGAAAGTCCTCCTCTATCAACACTTGGGTGCTCGAAATTGATTTGCACTCGGATCTGGTCGATATCACTACAGTTATGTACGCTGGAATAGCATCCACTGATGCGACGTGAACGAATTTCATCCGTCGTCTTCCGAGTTCCTTCTTCAATTCCTTCGCGACTCGAAGGTTGGAAGTCACCAGCGCTACCTTGGGAGCCTGAGTATCCTTCAGCTATGGCTCACGTCCCTAGATTCACGATCATGCGGCGCTTATATGTAAGCATTTGTTCACTCTATTCACGGGATCTTGGTGACTGTCGTAGAGACAGGGATTACCGCTCTTGATGAAGCCTTGCGTGGGGGATATCACCCAGGCGAGGCTTCTTTAATCTACGGGGAAGAGAAAAGCGGTAAGACAAGCCTCACCCTACAGGCAAGCTTGTTTGTCTTGCAGAGAGGGATGAAGGTCTTGTGGATTGACTGTGGCGAGCACCTTCACCCCGAAAGAGTCTTCCAAGTCTTCTCCCACAGTCAGGTGAATGCAGACAACATGATACTTTCCGTTCCCCGTGACTTTGATGAACAGACGAGGATTATTCAGGCGCTGCCTCTTCGTCTCCCAGATGATACGGGCTTGATCGTGTTTGAGAACTTCAATATGCTTCACCGCGTTAGTGGCTCTCTTAAGGTGGAAAGGAATAGAAGAATATTCAAAGACTTGAACTTTCAACTCGCTTACCTCAAGGAACTCGTTGCGCGAAGGAGAGTCCCCCTGATACTGACAGCGCAGGTCCATGAAGCTCTCGATAGACTCAACAAATCCAAGGAAACCACCGTTCCGGCAGCTTCGAGGATATCTATCCACTGGGCTGACGTGATCTTGAAGACGAAGAACTGGTCTGTCCCACCGCTGAAGGTAATCTCTGTAGAGAGAGGACAAAAGATCAGGGTATTAGATATCGTGTTCAGAGTCACGGAGTCAGGTGTCTCAGGCGTTGGAAATTGAGGTTAGATTATCTGCCGATCTTGGAACGAATGGCCAAATCAATCCCTATGAACGCAACCGCAATCAAGATGACACTTGCTATGAATAGGTATTTCGTCACCCTTGGATCCCTTCCTCCTTTGAGCGCAATGATGTACGAGATGAAGCCAGCCGTGGCCATACCATAGTAAGTACTAACCACGATGACTTCAGAATATGACTGCGTGTCGAGTCCTCTAAGAATAAGGGTAACAGTAGGCACCGTCGCGAAAGCAACGCTTTCGCGAAACCAAACGAAGATCATTCCACCACTCACCAGTATCGCTCCGCCAACGATGAGCACCCGGAACATATTCTGCATGAAACTGGATCTCCTGAGTTTATCTATCCAAGAGAGAATTCCTTGAGACACGGCAGATATGTCGCTTGCCTTTCTGAGAGTGGAGCCCAATCTCCTAAACTTTCTCCTCATACTCATAGCCTGCTCCCAAGAGGTAGTTAGCCACTTCTTTCACCCACACTCCACATCCAGATGTTCCCTGAAGACTCAGCAAATAGTCTTTCCATCCAACCCCTAGCACTTCTCTCCGAAGTCCATAGGCACTGAACATATTTCTCTTTGCTACCAAGTGATACCTCCAAAGGCTCTCTTCACCAATCTGTCTATTATATACCTTGCATGTCTTCAACTCGTATCACGGCTCTGTTCCGTTGACTCCTCTTGGTTTCCTTAAGTGCGTACACTGCATTAGCACAGATCATCCAGGGGCGTCTACCCTTTGAGAGGATCTTGACCCTAGGCCATCCCCAAGTCCTACAGGCTCCGCCAACAGGAATTACCTTTCCCTTCTGAGGAGGTGGAGCTGATGCCCCGCATCCTTGTGCCTCGGCTATCCTTGTTACAGCTGTTGGTTTCTCAGCTGTTATGAAGGTGGCGTGCGTGGCCGTGGCTGACATCGAAAGATCAAGCTCCTGGGCTTGATGAAGAGGGGTCAGCCGTAGGCAACATATATATCTTGATCGTGGGATTGATTCTTGTGGCCGAGGGAGAGGCTTGTTAATTATTTCCTGCAACAAGTGCGGCCACACACTTTACGAGGGGAACGAACTCAAACTCCCTGAAGAGGTAGCTCGTCAAAACGGCTGCACTTGTCCCAAGTGTGGATGTCAGCTGAGGGAGAGCCCACTAGAGATAAGGATAAATATCGAGCCAGAGGCGTCTGCGTGAAGTTCGAGGAAAACTGGCTTTGAGTTCTATTCGAGAGAAGATCTCATTGGTCTTCAGACGACTGCGCCGTCTTTCCAAGCCTGCGTTAGTTGAAGCTGCGATCTTGGTTTCATGTCTGACCATCACTTTCATGATAAGGATGCTGCCTCTCCGTTGGGGAGCTGCATTGTCGGAGTTTGATCCCAACTATCAGTTCTTTCAGGCGAACTACATTGTAAATAGGGGCTGGCAGGGTTTCGCGGATTGGTTCAATCTTCACGACAGCAGGGTTTGGTATCCTTATGGAAGAGATGTGCCTCACACCGCTTTTCCAGGAGTCGCGTTTACACATGCATTCATCTACAATAGCCTAGCGTCTCTGGGAGTATTCATGTCTCCTCTAGAGCTAGCTGTAATTCTACCGCCGATTCAGGCCACAGTAGCGGTTCTCATCATGTACTTCTTGGCAAAGGAGGTGGGGGGAAAGGCGGCAGGGCTATTATCAGCGTTCTTCCTAGCCATAAGTACTGGCTTCATTCAGAGAACGGAAATGGGATGGTTTGACGATGAAGCTGTAAGCATACCGATAATGCTGGGAGTGTATTTCTTCTACCTTAGGGCACTAAAACCGGGAGGCACAGTTAAGAAGACTATTTCATACTCGGTGATAGCGGGGCTCCTTCTAGGGTACCTGAACTGGTCATGGGGTGCAGCCAGGTTTCCTACAGCTTTCATACCTGTGTTTACCGTGGTTATAGCACTGATGGGGCGAAGTAGTCGACGGGTGATAAGCGCCTTCGGCATAACTATGGGAGCAGGATTGCTAATAGCTTCTTTCGTTCCGAAGCTGGGCATCAACTACTTGATGGAGTCAACTTCGCTGATAAGCCTATTGGTATTCGGTCTGCTGCTGGTGGTGGAGTTTTCAAGAAGGTTCGGGGATCCCATCAAGAAGATATTCGTACCGGCCGCCATAATTATAGCCGGAGTGATAGCCCTATTTGGCGCGGCGGCATTGGGGTTGATAGGAGACCCAGGGGTTAAATTCCTTTCCGTCATCCTCCCATCGATTAGGCAAACCAATCCTCTTCTGATCTCAGTGTCCGAGCAACAACCGTCTACGTGGGGGTTGTTCTTCGTGGACAACAGCGTGTTGGTGCTACTTCTTCCTTTTGGCCTGTACTACGCCCTAAGACGAGGAAGAGATAGCGATGTGTTCGCCGTTCTCTTCGCCTTGACTACTGTATACTTCGCTCTTTCTATGGTGCGTCTGGAGTTGCTCGCTGCACCGGCCTTGGCCATAATAGGAGGCTACGGCCTCTCCGAGCTTTTGTATAGTATGGGAAAATCTGTAGTGAAGGAGAGTGGGCTGAGGAGAGGGGAGGAGGCTTCCGTTCTTCAGGAATACGGGTTTTGGACACCTATCTTGATCGTGGGTCTAATCGTCTACCTAACTCTGCCAGCGCAGGGTTTGGGAGGGATGGGTATTTCACCTATAGATCAAGCGAACTCGCCTGCGACAATTATAGGAGGGTCAGTTCCTGTTTCGCGAGAATCTCCGGCATGGTTGAATGCTCTTGCTTGGATTAAAGACAACACTCCGAGAGACGCCGTAATCGCCTCTTGGTGGGACTACGGATACTGGATCACCGAGATAGGAAACAGAACTACGTTGATTGATAATGCCACCTTTAACGCCACACAGATAGCTTGGGTCGCAGATGCCTTCATGTCAAATGAGAGTAAGGCACTTGACATACTCAAGAGATATAACAGCAGTTACGTACTCGTGTTCGTCACTCATGATGGCCAAAACCTTTGGGGATATGGTGAAGAGGGAAAATGGGTGCAGATGTTGAGAATTGCAAATCAGTACTCAGACGTTACTGGTACACCGTACAACGAATCTGACTACTTCGATGCATCGACTGGAAGGCCCAACGATCTTTTCTGGAGGGGCACACTTATAGGACAACTGATCCCGTACAAACTAACGACCTACGAGAGCCAAGAGGTCTATGCCTACGAGCCTCCCATACTTGAGTACTTCCAGTTGGTCTATTCGTCCAGCGAACCTTACACTACCTACGCCTACGTCTATATTTACAAGATAGTTGGCTGATAGAGATTTATCCGATGTAACTGGGCTCCTTACGGGTTTTCTCCTTCTTCTTCGGAGGCAGAAGTTGAGAGATAAACGTCTTTTCGAGTTCTTCACGCATACGCTTATACTTCTCTATCTCTTCATCCATTCTTGATAGGTTTAGTTCCAAGCCGATTAGCTTGGCCATAATGCGAAGAAGCCGCTTTGCTGCAAGCGGATCGGGAAGATAGGAGGAACTCTCTGAGACCAGTATAAAGGCTCCCTTTCCATGCTGCGTGAACAGCTTGACGAGGAAACTTGATAGCTTGTCCAGCGGCAATTCATCAAGGGCCTTTATAGGCGTAGCCCCCAGCTTCAATAAGCTGTCAAGCAGCGTCGACTGGTTAGATGCTGCATGAACATCAGCCTTTCCGGTAATTTTCACGCCTCCCAGAAATCCATACTTGGAGACGCCGTGGTTGTCGCAGAAGTCGTAGATAGCCTTGGCCATGATGTAACCCCCCTCCCTCTCCTCAATGGGAAAGTTCCTAACTAGGAAGAGAATCTTGCTTTCCTGAATCTTGTTCTCATATAGGTAAAGCTCGCCTACCGGCGCGGAAGCAACGCCATTGTTGTCGACCAAGCTAACGTGAGGCAGGAAAGGAGAGTAGACCCCTCCAATCTTTTTGGCTTTCAGCGTGTCAACCAAGAAGGAGATAGCTATCAATCCTACCGCGCCGGATGTTGGAGCAGCTTCGTACATAAATGCCTCTGAAAGATCCACATCCTTCTTAGTGATTGTCACCTCCGTCCTCAACGAGTTCCCCTCCTTACCCTAGCTAGTAGGTCTATATATCTGTCTTGAAGCGAAAAATTGGCGGGGTGAGGTGAGACTAAGTTTCCTCCACAAGTAGGGCAAGAGGTCTGTGAGAGAGTGTATAAACCGCACATCCTACACCTCTTGATCTTTCTTGTCATCTAACTTCTCCTCGGTGCACCCCTTGCCAACCGCTTTCTTCCATCTTCAACCTAGTATGCCTATCAATCTGACGATTTTCACGTTCCTTTTCGTCAAGATTCATCGACGGTCAAATGAAACCTGTTATTAAGCCTTCTTACGTTATTTGGGCAGTCGACATATCAGCAATGTCAGTTCAAGGGTTGAGGCACATCAGAGAACGATGCAATCAAACGCTGTGCGATGAGCCCCAACCGTTTCAGTAGCCCAGTCACTCGTATTCATCAACTATCTTTCCCATTATCTTTGCTTTTCCCGAAGAAGGGTATGTCAACACAGCTCCGCAGATCTTACAGGTTACTTTTGTTTTGGAGTGAAGGAAGACTATCTGCCTGCTGTCACAGTCGGGGCAAGCAACGAGCAAGAACTTGGAGGAGGGCCTGGGGATGAGCTTGGACCAATCGATCTCACCGGACATAGGAATTCACCTTGCTATCTCCAGTTTCCTTAGTCTGATCCCGGTTCTCACAGAAACTCTTCCACACTTCTTGCAGCGCAGTCGTAAGTTTCTTTTCTGCGTGGTCTTTGCCTTATCGCGCTGCTGCGGAAACTTCTGGCCACCATAGCCTTTCTTATCACGTTCATGTCGTCTCGCTCCAGCGGCAAGAACGCTCTCCTTGCCCTTCTTGTAGAGGGAAACCTCGTGAGCGGTATGGGAATTGCACTTCCTGCAATAGGCTCTAACCTCCTTAGGCACCTTCATTTTCCTTTACGACGACTCCTCAGTGAAAGAGACGCAGCTACAGGGATTTAAGCATTGTTTGGAGTCACCTAAGCTGGGTGAGCAGACTCCGTCACTCTTTGCACATGGAAGACATACAGACATTCGTTAAGCCAAAGAAACCGCGATCGATTAAGGTACATAAATCCTCTTAACCAGATGCCTACGGACCAGCGCTCTCACGTTTCCCGCAGGGAGGGTGCCGATGTCATTCAATTTGAAAGGCCCATAAGATTTGACGTCTTCTCCCATAATCTTGGAGACCGGCTGACTGAAATGAACTAGGAAACGGTGTCTATCCTCTACTCGAGGAGTATAGATCTTCATGTCATAGGCCACGTTCCTTATTCTGTCTCGATGCTCCGATATGATTCTCGAAAGGTTAGAGTAGGTGTACTTCTCGAAATCCATTAGGTTCTCAACTTGTTCTCCTCGCATGGCTAGAAGCATTATCTTCCGCAAGCGTATGTTGAAGATGGACTCCACAAGACTGCGTATTACGAACATCTCTTGTCTTTGTAGAATGGACTCTACCGACCTCCTATCCGATATCCTAATATCTCTACGTGCCTCAGCAGCGTATTTGTGCACTTGATCCTCTAGATCACGTGAGATCTCGCATAGACCGCTAGACGTTCTCTCAAGGTACCAAAGATCAAGTATCGCTTTGTATACGTTTGCCATCATTAATCACCCTGAACTTATAGTGCTAACTCCTTTACACACCATGAACATCGCGGTGCAAAAGGGTACTTCAACAACTTCGTTGTGGTAGGGTCCGTAGGTCTTGTCCTTAATTCTGAATCTGGGAGAGTAGAGGACCTTCATCTTGATAGATGGGTGATCAGGAAAAACGACTGAGTCACGGAACGGATCGAAGTCCTCTACTTCATCGTGGTCTATCCTCAAACTTAGAAGCCCTGTCTTCCCGTGGAGCGTATTTATCATACGAATCAATCTGTGAACATCAGTTGTTACAACGGTATCTATCCTCGCTGCTTGCATGCGCACAGCAAGTTCAGCGAGTTTGATCCAGTCATCGGGCTTGATACCGCTAGCTACACCCCATACCGGGCGGCTGGACCACAGCTTCATTAGGGCTTCTTGTCGTTTCAGGAATCTTCGATAGATCTTGGATGTCAGAGCCCCACGGAACTGTGCCTCATAGGACGGGTCTGGGAGCTGGCCGAGTAGATCGTACACGCCTCTAGCTATTTTTCCTCGCCAAGACGGGTCGCTGTACTCAGGGCCTATTAATGTCCCGCTAGTTGTAGATATGTATAATCCATGCTGTGATAGGTCAAGGCCGTTTCCGGTTACATAGTCAACAATCTCCTTCCGAGCGAATTGATCCATAGAATTTAGGTGATCATTGTCTACGTGAAGGTGATACCCCCTATGTCCGGAGAAGTTGAGCGTTATATCCTTGGACCTTATACCGAGGCTCAGCTCAAGGAAATCCAGAAGTTTCAGCAACTCGTTTCTTGCTTCCCTTAGGCAAATTTCGCAGAGCCACTCTATCTCTTCAACCTCGCGTTGACATGTAGGACATTTTTTTGGCGCCGGTTTGGGACCATACTTACCACAACTCTTGCAGAGCCAGAAATCATGGTCGGCTTTACATCCGACCGGGAGATGGTCCGCGTCTATGTCGAAAACTAGTTCTGCACCCATCCATCCCTTTTTCTCCATCGGGACTGAGGGTGAGTGAAAAAAGGCTGATGAATAATACGCATGTAGAGGAGCTCTATCTATGAATATTCTCGTCAGAGAGTTGGCTTCTGTCAACGATATGTGACGAACCATGATCTTTTCTCCAAAGACAAAATATCCGAACTCCCTTTTCTCTATCTTCCTCGGTATCTCAATGTGCTGTTTGGGTCGTCTGTAGTATGATCGAAAAGCATCTCGAGCGAATTGTAGGTCACGCTCAGCTATGAAGCTCATGCTTCCCCATGCTCCCTCCATCTCATTTTTCTGCGATACATCTTTATTGAGCCGCTTTCGGTCAGGCATTGTTGTGTTCTGACACACAGGTCATGGGTTCGAAGAGTCCTGCAGCCCGGGCTCATGTACTTCATGACTCCCCCTCTCCCCTCAGCAATGTGTTCTTTGGTGCTGGTTCAAATAAGTTCGATGGATCGATTCTCTGATGACCCTACTCAAAACTGGAGAATAGAGCTTGGACGGAATAGCGTTGATCGCTAACCCTTTTTCTCTTACGTAATCTTTCGTTGCTGAGAAGAACGGATACCAAGCCAGATAGATCAAGGATGAAGCTGCGAGCATGGCCTTACTAGTTGCGATTTAGGAACGAGACCTAATAAGGATTCGAGCAATTTGAGTAACCGTTCGTCATTCCAGACACCTGAAAGCGGCGCAAAATCAAAGAACCTTGAAGAACAGCCTTCTACTTCCGCTCTTTGAAGGGCATCCACTTCACCAACCGACAGGGAATAATATAAGAATGAGGAACCAACAAAGCAACCAGGGGCGGGGGTTCCCAAGTTAGGTCAAAGGGGGAGGACGAGGTTACAAGCCCTCGGCCCAGACTTAAGATCCTCTGGCGTAGGCCTTCGTGGGTTCAAATCCCACCCCCCGCACATCTATTAAACTCTTAAGTCTTAATGGAGAAATGATCGATCAATGCTTTGATACACAATGGACACTTCACCAAACAAACGTGGACGCTATCACGTATGGATTCTTCGTGAGTGAAACGGGAGAGGCAGCTTTCCAAGATGAAAAAGCGCCCAGACACATACTCTCAACAATGCCATTAGGAAGAACAGGAGAACCATGAACTCAAAAGCAGCGCCAGCATACCTAGTCTCTTTGGCGTCTAACCGATCAATGTAGCACAGAGAATATTCGTTGATGGAGGATGGAGAGTGCTTTAATGTACCCCTAGCATCCCGTTTTGCTTAGCGATAGAAAAGAAGATAAGCAATCTTCATCCTTTCTATATTGGAGAAAAGGAAGGGACTAATGTCGACTACGGCCAGAAGGCTCATTTCGATTGCTCTGGACAACGGCTACCAAATCTCTGAGGGTGCTTTGAGAACGATCTACCACACTGAAGACCCATTAGGAGTAATGGAGGGCTTGGTTAGCTACGTCGCCCAGAACGATCCTCAAGCACTCATGATAGACGAAAATCACGTGAACACTTTTCTCGAAACCATGAGAAGGAGCAAAACATCAGTGGCTACGGTGGAGAAGGAGGAACCAGCCACCGAAGAAACTCCGATTCCAAGAGAGAGCGCAGCAGCACTTGAGTACACTTCAGACATAGAAATTATCGAGTTGAGTAGAGAAGAACAGAAAATCCAAGGTAACGTGGAGGAGTTTAGGAGATATTTCCATGATAGGTACGTAAAGATCAGGAACATCTTGGAAAAGAGGCGTGAACGCTTCCTTCCCCTTGCTGACGCAATTGAGAGCAAAGATAGAGATGAGACAGCGGTGGTCGTGTCGGTGTACGGGAAGAGAGAGACCAAGAGAGCCGTAATCATTGACGTTGAAGACCCAGCAACACGATTCACAGTCACAATTCCTAGAAGCAGGTTAGACATCGTTAAGAGATCAGAGACAGTCATCCCCGATCAAGTAATCGGTCTCAGGTTGAGGAAGATAGGAGAATCCCTCATGGTCGAAGACATATTTCAGCCAGATGTGCCAGCCATGGGCCAAAAGAAGTTAGCCGGTGTACCGCCGCTTTCCACAGTGTTGATCTCGGACCTACATGTAGGAAGCAAGAATTTTGACGCTGAAGCCTTTGAAAGATTCCTCCGGTGGATCAAAGGAGAAGAAGATGGAGAGGACGAAGCAGCTCGAGTGAAATACTTAGTGATTGCTGGAGACGTGGTTGACGGGGTAGGTATCTATCCGGGGCAGGAGAGCGAGCTCGAGTTGACCAGTGTTGAAGCGCAGCTTTCCCACGCAGCCGATCTGCTAGCCGAAATACCAAGTCACATAGAGACGTTCTTTTCACCTGGAAACCATGACCCAGCGAGAAAGGCGTTACCTCAACTGCCTCTACCGGTCAAGTATCAGCAGATACTTGCTAGACATCGGAAGATCACCTTCATCGGGAACCCCAGCAAGATCAGGCTCCACAGAAGGGAGCTACTGATATATCATGGACAAAGCTTTGACGACATTATACAAACGCTTCCAATAGCCTCCTACAGCAACTTGAAACAAAACGTTGGAGCAGTACTCAAAACCATAATCAAGGCAAGACACCTCGCACCTGAATATGGGAAAAATACAGCAATCATCCCCGTACCCAACGACCCTTTGGTCATCGACGAACCGCCAGATGTGCTAGCGACAGGACATATTCATGTAGCAACGGCGGAGAAGTACAAAGGAATAGGCCTTGTTAATTCTGGGTGCTGGCAGAGTCAAACAGAATATCAAAAAGCTCTTGGACTTGTTCCAACAGACCCTTCGGCAGTGATAGTAGACCTAGATACATTAGACATGAGGATCAAGTACTTCCCGGCTTGATCCATGGTTCCTGCAGCAGATCGACTGAGATCAAGCCCAAGGAAGCATAGATCTTTCGAGACCTTGTGACTGAACCGAGGACACCTAGGGATTGATCAGAAATCTGTGCAAGGAAGGATGAGAGTCGGTCGATCAAACCCAACTGTTGTGGGTTCCGGTGGTCAGCTTTAGCCGTCTAATCTAGGTAGCGCTTGGTCCTTAACCAGTCCTCGACTGCTAACGGCACCAGCTCTTCAGTTGTCATGTTTCTATCTCTCGCAGCCCGTTCCAGCTCTCTCGCAATGCGGGGTCTGAAGTAACTGCGTATCATAACGCCCGTCTCCATTTGAAGTGCCTCTCGCTTAACGGCAGCGATTGGTTTCTGCGGAAACATCTTGAAGCGATCGGCAACCTTGCGGGCCTGTTCTTGCGGCAGAGGAGCTATTGTCTTTGCTAACTCGACCTGCTTCTTTTCTTTGATTTTGTCCGGGAGCTTTCTGACCTCCTCTGTCCTGAAGACGTCAGCGACTATGGTGGCGTGCTCAAACGGAAGGGCCTTGGATTCTCTCCTCTCATACACAGGGGGAGCATACCTAACCGGCACCTCCCTCCGCAGCCTTGGCATCAGCTCCATGACCATTAGCTTTTGCTTGATCCTCGTCTCCGAGATGCCCAGAGCCTTCGCAAGCTTCTTGGTGTTTCCGTACTTCTCGTCGTCTATCCTCATCAGAGTCTGAAGGGCTTCCGCTTCTTCTTCAGGGTCAAGGCTCTGTCTCTGAATGTTCTCCGAGAGAGACACAAGCAGCGCCTCACCGTCATTCATCTCTCTCACGAGAGCCAGCACGGTCTTTAATCCAGCTGCTTTTGCCGCTGCAAGGCGCCGAGACCCCACAACCACCTCATACTTACCCTTGACCGGCCTAACCACTACAGGCTGTAGCAACCCCTCCAACTCTATCGATGCTTTCAGATCAGTTATGTCGCCTACATCTCTTCGAGCGTTGTAGTCCCCGACGGATAGCTTACCTGTTCGAAGCGCAACTATCTTCATAGACATTTCTCAATCACTCTCTATGTGAAGTCTGGGCAACCTCATGTTAAGAAGGAATTTATACTTTTTGACCTCCACAACGCATGTAATGCTCATCCCCTCGATTCCGCTAGGCTTGTTCATTCGATCGACGCTGTTTCGAAGATTTGTGAGCTTCTTTCTGAATGTGACTCGGNGGAGAAGTGAGTTCAGTTAACTAGGTCAACCAAGTGTGAGTAGACGCGCAAAGTTAATTTACATGCTGAAGTTGCTCTCTAGCTTGGAGGCCCCCGTAGCTCAGACATCCATCGAGCAGAGATCGAATTTGGAGAAATGGTTAGAGCGACGGTTGCCGAGTTGAACACCGGCAGTCGAGCCTTGTAAACTTTGCTCAAGGGAGCCGTTGATCCGGGGTTCGAATCCCCGCGGGGGCTTGAGTTATTCTATCTCAAATACCTAGATAGCTAACAACCTGCCACCGATCCTCTTTCGAGTCTACTTCCACTTCGAGATCTATCGACCCCGGTGTGCCACCAACAATTTGGCACATCCGTTGATAGAGAATGGGCGCTAGTATCGATGGGTGAAACATTATCTAGATCGAGGCTTGTGGATAGCTAGTGTCAAGAGGCATCACATGCAATAAGAAAGACCTCTTAATATAGAGAGATTGGATCTATTCATCGAGTGAAGATGGAAGACATTCTTCGTTTCCTGGATATGATCTCTGCGCTCAAGCTTACTGAGCGAACTGGGTGGGCTCAGAGAGGTGTTCCAGGTGTGCGTGAGACGATCGGCGCCCACAGCTTCGGCGCCGCGCTTCTGGTGTGGCTACTTGCCGCCGAAAATGGCGTAGACACCGAGAAAGCGATCAAGATGACTTTGGTTCACGATCTGTTGGAGGCTTTCACAGGCGACCTCACCCCGAAGGATGTAAGCCTTGAGGAGAAGCATCGCAGAGAGAGAGCTGCTCTTCCGTCTTTGGCTAAGGCGTTACCGAAGGAGATTGGACAAGAGGTGATGGATCTCGTTCAGGAATATCTTGCAGCGCAGAGTCAGGAGGTGCGGCTCGTTGAGGAGGCTGACAAGCTGGATACTGCTCTACAGGCTGGAAGCTACGAGGTCACTGCGCGCGTCGCAAACATTGAGATAGATCTCTCAGAGTTCTTCGACAATGCACGTGTGGTGTGCCAAGACGTATCTTCTAAGAAGATACTGAGGATCGCTGAGTCAAGGCGGAGAAGTCATTGCTGATCGCTTGTTGGCTTGGATCGAAGCAATAACAGTAGGATCCCCTTCATTTCGCAGCCCGACCCCGCTATTGTTTATAGCTCACTGTCTAGAAGCGTTGCCTAGGTGACCGTCTCTTGGCTGTGTACCGTGATGAGAGGAGTTTCCGAACTCGGGGCGAGAACGACATGGTCGACCTTACAGATATGGTAAATGATGTTCTTAAGCACTCAGGCCTCCGAGAAGGCTTGGTGAACATCTTCATCCCCGGCTCCACAGGAGCCGTCACTACCATCGAGTATGAACCTGGCCTCATGAAGGATCTCCCAATTGCTTTGGAAAGATTTGCCCCTAGGAACGCGAAGTATGAGCACCATCTGACCTGGGGTGACTACAACGGCCACTCCCACGTGAGAGCTGCAGTCATCGGGCCGAGCCTAGCTGTTCCTTTCTCCCAAGGGCGAGCCGTGCTG
>JGI24422J19971_10000345_pt1 | contig 25412 bp, 13 predicted proteins | sample DeeMarSWOR152_54_FD_19971 | JGI IMG/M metagenome (IMG submission 19971) | reverse complement strand
GTGAGCGATTTTGACTTTGAGAATGTCAGAGCTGACCTTCGCGCCGTCGGAAAGGACGCTGAGTCCGGCTCACTGACGGCTGCAGGCCATGCCCTGGCGGATTTCGAAATCTTCGATTACCCCGGCGAATACGCCGATTTTAAGTACGGAGAAAAATATGCCCGGGCCCGCATCGAGGAGTTGCGGGCCCAGCAGCTCGTCTGCAGGGCCCGCGCCGACGCCCGCGGTATCGCTACCGGCTACCTCTTTGAATTAACCGACTTTCCCCGCTCAGACCAGAACCACAAATATCTGGTTAGCTCCGTCAACTATCGTATGAACACCGACCCTTATGAGCCTGATTCCCAGCAAACAAAGGGAGAGCCGGTCTTTTCCTGCGAATTCACCGCCATCAGCAAGGACCAGCCTTACCGCGCCCCGCGGGTGACGCCCCAACCCATGATTCGCGGCCCCCAGACGGCTACCGTGGTGGGGCCCAAGGGTGAGAAAATCTTCACCGACAAGTACGGCCGGGTCAAGGTCCAGTTCCATTGGGACCGCTATGGCAAGGCCGATGAGAACAGCTCCTGCTGGGTCCGCGTCTCCCAGAACTGGGCGGGAAAACGCTGGGGCAGCATGCACGTACCGCACATCGGCCAGGAAGTGATTGTCGAATTTCTCGAAGGTGACCCGGACCACCCCATCATTACCGGCCGGGTCTACAACGCCGATAACATGCCCCCGATGGATCTGCCCGAGAACAAGCATAAGAGCATCATTCGCGACGACTACGGCAACGAAATCATCTTCGACGGCACACCAGGCGACGAGCATATAACGCTATTCAGCCCCCACCATGGCTCAGGTGTTGAGGTCGGTAAGAGCTACTGCGCCGCTACCGGGACAAATGCCGGCGGGCTTTTTGCAGGTGCCAAGTCGGAGGTGATCGGGGGGACCAAGACCGAGACCGTCTGCGGCAGCAAATCTGAATTGACCGCGCTGTTTGGCAGTGAATTCAAAGCGGGTTTGTTCCTGGAGGCAGCTTTGTCCATGGCCGCAAAGTTTAAATTAGGCCCGGACTATGAGATATCCACATTTGATAAGATTAACACCGCTGAGAAGGATTGGTTACAGCAGGTAGGCAGCGACGTCATAATAGACTGCTTAGGCGAAAATAACGGAAGGTTGATGCTGGTCGCGGGTCCTGAACGTGAATCCGTGGTAGATATGGACAAAGACTCACTTAGCTTGAAGGTCGGCAAAGTCGGCAAACGTAAAAATCAAATAATGATAGACAGGTATGAAAAGTTTATTCTTACCGCAATCGGTGTTGCAGCGGCTGCCCACCTCCTGAGTGCGACAAGTACTATTACAGACTATTCGGCCGGGCATCCGAAAGATGCGGCGGACCCTAATGCCGATCTCGTGGATGCGATCAGCCTCGGGCTTTCAGTGACATGGCATACCGTCACACTGGCCGCGACCATAGCCGCGAGCGTCTTTGTCGGCAAAATATGGGGCAATATGCAGAAACCAAACAACGTCAAAAAGAAGATTGCGAAACACAAGTCCAACGCCGAGATTAGTCTGATAAATGAAAGAGGCGTGGAGGTCTCTTCCAAGGGCGCGGACACATACGTTACGCTCCACAACGACCAGGTTGCAGGAATCAATTCAAATATACAGTTGTATGATGGCGGCGTTAATATAGAAACCGGCGGAGATCTTACGCTTGAAGCTGCAAACATCAAGGGAAATGGTACACTGAGCATCAATAACGGGGCTTTGACAGTAACGCAGTGAATAACCGCAGACACCGAGAGTTGACGAATACTGGAATGAATTGGTACTATACTAAAAGTAGTCTGTTTTCTGTACTCCCCCGGGGAAGCTAAAGTGAGAACAGTAAATCAAACGCTTTTCAAGTTTGCCCCTTTTGTGGGGCGGCTGAATTTCCCCAAGCATTCGCTGACACTGATTGTCAAGGGGACATTTGAGCTTTCGCTTGGAGGTGTGGCGGCCCCGGCTGATGAGCAGCCGTTCCCCACGGGGGATGAGTTTTACCCGGACGACGAGGACATGCAGGGCGGGCCGCGCTACGAGTCGGACTTCGCCTACTTCAAGCCGCGAGCGGATTTGCTGCTTGCCGGCAAGTGTTATCCGCCGGACGGCAGACCGACCCAGATGTGCCAGGCGACCTTTCGTGTCGGGGCCAAATCCAGGACCCTGACCGTGGTGGGAAACCGCCGGTGGGAAAGGCACGGCCTGCGCTTCAAGGCCAGCGAGGCAGAGCCTTTTACCGAGATGGAGCTTCGCTACGAAAACAGCTACGGTGGCGAGGGCTTTAAGAAAAATCCCGTAGGCAAGGGTTACCGAAAGGACCAGGACGAGGCCGGCAAAAAGTTGCAGCCGCTGCCCAACATCGAGGACCCGCAGGACCTGCTCAAGACCAGCCGCAGCCATCCGGAGCCGGCCGGCTTCGGACCATTGGGCAGGATGTGGCAGATGCGGCACGATAAAATGGGCACCTATAAGGAAAAGTGGCTAAAGACCCGCTGGCCCTGGTTCCCGGAGGACTTTGACTGGACACACTACAACGCCGCCCCCGAGGATATGCAGCTTGAAGGCTATCTTCGGGGCGATGAGCAGCTTTGCTTCGAGAACCTGCACCGGGAGCATCCACAGTACGAGGCACAACTGCCGGGATTGCGGGTGCGGTGCTTCTTGAATAAGCCCACCACTGCCGAAAGCAAGGAAACGAAATTCGTGGAAGTGCCGATGAACCTGGATACGCTGTGGGTGGACACGGAGGCCGAGAAGCTGGTGCTTGTATGGCGGGGCTGGGCCGAGGTGCTCTCCGAGGATTACGAGGAGGTCCAGCACGTCTTTATCATGTCCGAGCCGGTGGAGCAGCCCCCCGCCTCGCTCGAGCAGTGCCATCAGCAGTTTCTGGCCAAACAGGCCGAGACCCAAGAGGCCGCCGCCATCAAGCCCGAAGAGCCGCCGGCCGGCCCCGAAGTACCAGGTGAGGCGCCGTCCGCAGCAGAAAAGCCACCGATTGATCCAACTGAATTAGAGGCCCAGACCAATGCCCTGCTGGCCCAGATGGGCATCGACGTAAATAAGCTGCCACCCGAGGCCAAGGCGAAGCAAGCCCGGCTCATCAAGAAGCTGATCGAGACCGACCCGGATCGTGGCCTTCCTGCGCGAACGCGGGTTCATCCCGTAAGGAGCAACAGACATGTTCATAAACGCCATCCGATCACCGCAAATCCTGACATTGGCCTTGGTGCTGTTCGTATTCACGGGCCAGGCGAAGGAGAATCGCGGTATTGAGAATGAATTCCTGGCTGTTCAGTTCGATTCGGGCGCACAGACCTTCACCATTCACCATAAGCCGAGCAAACGGACCTTCATTCGCGACGGCGCGTTTGAAGGGGGCAAGGGCTCTGTCAAGGTCGGCAGCGTTACCCACCCGGAACTGGGCAAAGGCAACGCAATCATCGTAAACATTCCGTCGGGCAACGTCTTCCGAATGGCGGTCTACCCCGGCCTCCCCTTCGTCGTGTTCGACAGCAAGTTGCGCAACCGCTCGCAACAGCCGACGGTATTGACCGAAACACCGTTGTTCCGGTCGTCAGTCGACGCCGGCTCCGGCAAATCCGTCATCGTTTCCGGCCCCGCAACCGAACCGCTCGGCGGTCTGAACAGGACGTATCAGACGTTCGCTGCCATAATCCCCTTCATGCAGCAGCGCGGACTGGTCGGCGGCTGGGTCACCCACAACCGCGGCAGCGGCGTCATCGTCACCGGCGCCGACGGCAAGCTGCCGACGATCATGCCGCGTCTCGACTTCGGCAATCTGCACCTCAAGCCGGGAGCTCAGGCGGCGGGCGAGACCTTTGCGCTGGGCTGGTTCGAGGATGCATGCGAGGGGCTCGAGAACTACGGCGATCTGATCAAGCGCGTCTACCGCATCAAACTCCCGCCGCGGCCGCCGGTCGGACTCTGCACCTGGTATATGGAGCCGCACGGCATGTTGAGCTTTGCGGAAAAGGACCTCGCCGAACTGCGCGACGTTGCCGAGAAGGAGCTGAAACCGTTCGGCTTCAAATTCCTGATGATCGACGACGGCTGGCAGAAGGGAACTGTGCCTCCTGGCGAATTCGGTCCGGGCAAACAGTTCCTCAACGTCCATACACAGAAGTTCCCCAGCGGGATGAAAGAGGTCGCCGAGTCGATCCGGGGCGCGGGCCTCACTCCGGCCCTCTGGTACATGCCGTTCGCCGGCGAGGTGGCCGACCCGTATTTCAAGATCCACCCCGACTGGTTCATCAGGCGCCGTTCCAAGGAGACATTCTACCAGACCCACTGGGGCGGGACGTGTCTGGACGCGACCGTGCCGGAGGTGCAGGACTACATGTGCAAGGTTGCTGGAACCCTGAGCCGGGACTGGGGCTACCCATTGTTGAAGATGGACGGCCTCTACATGGGATGCGGGATCGACAACGCCAACGCCACCGCCGCCATCAGCAACCTGAACGACGCGGTCTACAAGAACACCGAAAAGACCAATATCGAGGCTTTTCGCGACGGGCTCAAGCTTGTCCGCAAGGCCGTCGGCCCGGACACCTTCCTGCTCGGCTGCAACGTCCACCACAGCATGCGCACCCTCGGCGGCGCGTTCGGCCTCGTCGACGCCATGCGCATCGGCCCGGATACGCAGGCGGAGATGAGCGCCGGAGCCTCCTCAGGATCCCGCGTCTGGTTCCTCAACGGCCGCGTCTGGTGGAACGACCCCGATTGCGTCAGCATCCGTCCTCAACGCGGCAGCCTGGATAAGGCGCGGCGGGACGCGTCATGGCCGGCGATCTCCGGCCAATTGTTCTACGTCAGCGACTGGCTGCCGAGCCTGCCTGCCGAACGCCTGGAGGTGCTCAAGCGTTGCATGCCCTCCCACGGCCTGACCACGGCGCGGCCGCTGGACGTCTTCCATGACTGGCAGCCGGGCATCTGGCGGCTGACCGATACGCGCTACGGGATGCGTCGCGATGTCGTGGGACTTTTCCGCTGGGGCGGCGAAAAGGAATATTCCCTCACGCCCGCCTATCTCGGCCTACCAAAGGCGCCGCGCTATGTCGGCTTCGATTTCTGGAAGAACACGTTCCTCACGCCCTTCTCCGACAAGCTGGGCATCCAAGTTGCCGGCGGTTCCTGCGCCGTCCTCGCCATCCGACCGGAGGCCGTGCACCCGCAGCTCATCAGCACTTCGCGCCACGTCACCCAGGGCATCGTCGATGTCACGGACGAGAGGTGGGATGCCGCGACCAAGACGCTTTCCGGCGTGAGCGCCGTTGTCGGCAACGATCCGTACGAACTACGGATTGTACTACCGGCTGACGGCGCCTGGAAGGCTGCAGCAGTGGAACTCTCTGCGGAGGACGCCCAGGCCGCCGTCACGTCGAAGATGATCGCCGACGGAGTGAACCTGCGGGTGAAGTTGAGCAGCGCGGCCAGCCGAGCAGTGCGCTGGAAGATCCGATTCGTCGTGAAGTAGAGAGGGAATAACCATACGCGAAGTACACTGATTGAACGTTTTGACAAAGGATTCTCCATGTACTGGATACGCATCAAGAACAAGTCGACCAACGTATTTCTGTTGGCCATGCTGTTGATCATATGTTCGCTGGCTCAGGCAGCGATTGAACCGCACCCCCTGTTCTGCGAAGGGATGGTGCTGCAACGAAACAAGTCCGTCCCGGTTTGGGGCTGGGCTGATCCAGGAGAGAAAGTCACCGTCCGGTTCGGCGACGCGACGACGACAGTGACGGCGAATGCCAAAGGCAAGTGGGGGCTCCGGCTTCCGGCTATGCCCGCGTCCTCGCAACCCCGGACCATGGTCGTCAGCGGCGCCGGCGGCAGCCGGGTCGAGATCGCCGACGTGCTGGTCGGCGAGGTCTGGACCGCGCAGAATTTACCCGTGCGGATTGCGAAGGGGCCTGCCTGGCCGACGTTCAGATGCCCTACGCATTACTTTCCTACGCCACGTTGAAAGAGGCCGACTTTTCCGGGGCAAACCTGCTGCAGGCTGTTATGCACAGAATTGACGACAAGAAAACAAACTGGCACGGCGCGAACCGTAAAAACGCACAGTATACCGATAAGGACCTCACCGAGGCCGAGGATTGGGAGCCGCCGAAGCCGGAGGAACATAAATTAGAGGAGTTCTATCATGAGAAATCTGACGGAAGAATGCAGAATGATGACCCAGAACCGATATCTGGGTCCGGGACGGGTACTGGAAATCGATAAAGCATCAAACCGGGCTTGTGTTTTTCTAACCGAGGCGCCAGACGAAGGGGCGGTGTGGGCTCGCATGAGCCTTATTGGTATTCCCGAGATAGCCTATGGCGACACTGTCCTGATTATCGGCGATGACAGCGATAATATGTATGTGGTCGGGATGCTGGCTCGAAACGAGGATTCACCAGGACAAAATAAAGTCACCCTCGAAAACGGAGCGTACGCCCAAACCTTGGGAACGGGCGAGAAACAGAAGCTGCAGGTCTTCTCCCATAAGCACGCACTTGTCTTTGAATACAATGCGGAGCAAAACAAGGCCCGCGTGAATATGGAATCCGGCAATCTGGAGTTTATTACCCGAAACGGAGACATTGCCTTCAAATCCTCGCAAAACATCCGTCTCGAGGGGCATTCTATTGCTCTACAAAGCTGTTCGGACGTTCGGCTGAAAATTATAAATGCCCTCGGCAGAATACTTTCATCTTCGACGGTTCAACCCCGCAAAATGAAATTGCAAACCTCAGAGCTTCGTGTAACTTCACAGCACGGGGCTTTTCAGATTGAAAAAACCGAATATTCGGGTCAGACTGTTCGCGGCCAAATATCGCACGTCAAGCTGATTACTCACAAGATTGAGACACTGGCCCAGAACGTTATCGCCAAGGCCAAAAATATCTACAAAACCGTGGAAGGATTGACGCAACTGCAGACGGGTCGCTTGCGGACCTTAATCAACTCAACGTATCACATGAAGTCCAAAAATGCGTACATGAACAGCGACGAAGATTTCAAAGTAAAAGCTGACAAGATTCATCTGGGCTAAAGAAAGGAGACAAATGCCATGATGCCAGCCTCGACTAATGGCGGAGGGCAATGTTTAGGCGCGCCTGATGTCTGTAAAACACCAACGCCGGTCGGTACGATTCCCATACCCTACCCGAGCATCGGTATGGTAAATCAGGCTCAAGGTACCTCTACCCATGTCAAGGCTGTGGGTAAGCCCGCCGTCACGACAAATTCCAAGATACCACAATCGACCGGAGACGAGGCAGGAACAGCCGGAGGGGTCGTGTCGGGCATGAATATGGGTGAGGTCACTTTCAAGAAGGGAAGCTCAAAGGTTAAGGCAGATGGCCATCCCTGGGCCCACTTGACATCAATAACGGCACACAATGGCAGCAATGCCAATATGCCGGCCGGGGCTCAGATAGCGCCCAGCCAGACCAAAGTGTTAGTAATGCCATAATGCCGGAGGCTGACATACTCAAAAAACAAAGCCGACAAAGAACAGCTAAAGTTGCGGACACCCATGACAGCGACTCGATACGAGCGAAAAATTGGGGAGTATGGTAATAGAGGGCAAAAAACACTTTGACCCGCCTGATCACGTCAGATTTCATTATGTTAACTTTTTAAGACGGAAGAACTTCTATCATTTCCAAATCGGTATAGCCGTGCAAATCCAATCTACGGGAAGCACTACTCGGCTGGACAAAGGAAATAACTCATCCTAATTCAAGATATAAATTGCCGATTAATGACTCTATTTCAATTGACTTTAATGCTCTATATATGTTAAAATAATTACGAAACTACACAATTGATAACCGCAATTTTAGGGCTTAAAAGTTGTGAATAGAAAATCGCGGTCGGTGGCCTAAGAAGCTATCCTAAAATTGTCACTCCCCGCCGTCGTGCCTTGGCTGGCTCAAGCCAGGCTTTGAGCGAAGCAAGGGGTCTGGCTGGCTCGAAATGATAGATTTTTCCTAGCGCAAAATGGCATTTTGTGTTTTGAGATAGTCTCAAACACCAATAAGGATGGAGATAAGAAATAGCCGTATATATGAAAATCCTATTAATGTCGCTGGCGTCGGTCATATCTCTGGCTGAGTCGGCTTTCGCCCAGCCTTGTCCCATATGTGATTTGGATGGTGACCGCCGCGTCAATATGACAAACATGCAAATTGTTGTCGACCGCTGGTTTGATGCGAGCTGTTTGGCCCCTCGTTGCAAAGCCGACATAGATGGTGCACTGAAGGTAAGTATGCCAGACTTTGCCCTATTGGCAAATAACTGGTTCAAAGATTACAGAGACAGTACGCTGGTAATCAACGAGTTCATGGCTAAGAATGACGGTTTCATCCGAGATCTGCAGGGTGATTACGATGACTGGATTGAAATTTATAACTACGGTGATGAAGCCATTGATATAGGGGGGATGTACTTGACGGATAATCTGTCAGTTCCCGCCGGCTGGCGAGTTCCTGATAATAATCCGGCGGCGACAACCATCCACCCCCAAGGCCATTTACTGATTTGGGCTGATGGTGAAACTTACGAGGGGACACTGCATGCGAGCTTCAAACTTGGCGCCAGCAGCGAGCAGATTGGCCTGTTCAAGGCCGATGGCAGCACTCTGATTGACAGTGTAACCTTTGGCTCACAGCAAACAAATAGTTCGTACGGCCGGTTCCCTGATAGCGGCGATAGCTGGCAGGTCTTTGGCACGCCCACGCCAGGAGGGCCCAACAACGATGAGCGCGTTGATATCGTTATCAGTGAAATTATGTACCATCCCTACCATCCCTCCCCCGGCGTTGAGGACCTCCGGCAAGAGTATATCGAGTTGTTTAACCGTGGAACCAAACCGGTCAGCCTGTCAGGCTGGCGGTTCAGCGATGGCGTGAACTTTGTTTTCCCGGATGTAACGTTCGGTGCCGGAGAGTACCTTGTCGTGGCCGCGGATGTTGATACTTTTACAGCCAAGTATCCAGGTGTTCCTAATGTTATCGGCGGATGGGATGGACGGCTGAGCAACAAAGGCGAGGAGATTGAACTGGTTAATAGTTTGGGCGTGAGGATCGACAAGGTCCGCTACGCAGATGAGGGCGACTGGGCAGTGCGCGAGCTGGGCCCGCTAGATAGTAACCATCGTGGCTGGCTGTGGTCGGACGCGCACGACGGAGGGGGCAAATCACTTGAGCTGGTCAATCCGATGCTACCGAATGAGTATGGACAAAACTGGTCAGCGAGCAACAGTAACGAAGGCACGCCCGGTACGGTGAACTCGGTTGCTGCCGAAGACATCCCGCCCTTAATTTTGGACGTGAGACATTTTCCGGTCATTCCGGCGTCCAGTGAGCAGGTGACAGTAACGACTCGCATCGTTGACGAGCTGACAACCGGCATCACGGTGGTGCTGCACTATCGTGTTGATGTGTCAGCGTATAATGATAGAAACACGTACCCACACCACGACCCGACTGAATACAACAGCTTGGTAATGTTTGACGACGGGGCACACGGTGATAGCGAGCCCGGTGACGGCGTATACGGCGTTGAAATGCCCACTCAGCCAGATGGCACAATCGTCGAGTTCTACCTCGAAGCAAGAGATGCAAGGGCCAATGTACGCACCTGGCCTGCGCCGAGCATCATTGACGGCACGCCGGAGCAGGTAACCAACTTGCTCTACCAGGTGGACGATTCTTTCGAGCCATATTGGGTGATAGGCAGTCAGCCAATTTATTATCTAATTATGACCGAAGCGGAACGGGGTAGACTGGCGTATATCGGGTCCTCTTCCGACAGGTGGTCTGATGCTCAGATGAATGGCACGTTCATCAGTGTGGATGGGGTGGATATGAAGATCCGTCATAACGTCAGCATTCGTAACCGTGGCGCAGGGAGCCGAAGTAACGGCGGTGGCAGCTATCGGAACAACTATCGCGTGAACATCCCACACGACCGGCCGTGGAAGGACGTTACGGCGCTCAACATCAACAATAGGTACGGCTATTTGCAGACATTCGGCAGTGCGATCTGGCGCATGGCAGGCCTGCCTGCCGCGGTGGGCACAGGGGTCCAGGTCCGCGTCAACGGTGAGAACCTTGCCCAGCCGGGCAGGCACATGTATGGCTCTTATACGGCACTGGAGGTGCTCGAAAGTGATTTTGCCGCCAACTGCTTTCCGGACGATGATGCCGGCAATCTGTACCGATGCACTAATGATCGCGCCGATCTCGGCTATGAAGGCACCAACCCAAACAGCTACCGCAATTATTACCACAAGGAAACCAACGAGGCGCAAGACGATTGGACAGACCTGATTCACCTGACCTGGGTGCTAAACAACGCTCCTGATGCTACCTTTGTCGAAGACGTTAGCCAGGTCATTGATATTAACCAATGGCTGCGATTCCTAGCCGTTGATGCCCTGATGGGCAACCTTGAAGGCGGTTTGACCACCCCGAGAGGCGATGATTACGCGATGTATCGCGGCGTGAAAGATACTCGATTCCGGCTGATCCCCCACGACCTGGATACGCTACTTGGCCAGGGTGACCACTCGCCCGACCCCGGCCGCAGCATCTTTGTTTATGCAGGTCTGGAAGGCCTCAGCCGCCTGCTCACCCACCCAGACATCACCCCACTTTATTACAGCCAGTACCTGAACCTGATCGACACGGTTTTTGCGCCCGAGAAATTCAACCCGCTACTCGACCATGTGCTGGGTGACTGGGTGCCGCAATCGACTATTAATGATATGAAACAGTTCGTTGTGGACCGAATCTATGGAGCTGGCGGAATCCTGGACCAGATTCCTCAGGACAATCTGACGATAAACAGTTATCTTCCGCTATTTGGCGGTTATCCCTATACGACAACAGACGTTTTCGTTTTGACCGGCACAGCTAACGCAGTCAAGACTCGTTCTGTGTTGGTGAACGGACAGTTTACCGAGTGGTCGCCGGAAGACGGAACCTGGCTGTTCGGCGGAGACGGAAGTAGAGGTGAAATGCTCGTGGGGCGCGGCTCGGTCTGGAAATACCTCGATGACGGTTCCAACCAGGGAACACCTGCCGATGGGACAATCTGGTTTGGCCATCCAAATTACAACGATTCATCTTGGCTCGAAGGGCCAGCCGAACTTGGCTACGGAGACACAGCCAACGGCCGCCCCGAAGCGACAGAGGTCAACAGTGGCCCCTCCGATAACCACTTTATAACTACATACTTTCGGCATTACTTTCAGGTGAACGATGCATCACGGTATTTGAGCCTGCACCTGGGAATGATGCGCGATGATGGAGCCGTGGTTTACCTAAACGGAGTGGAAGTCGCTCGCGGCAACATGCCCGGAGGAGCGATTAATTACCTGACTACCGCCAGCAGTGCCGTCAGTGACTCCGACGAGTATAGGTTCTCTGACTTCACCGTGGGCGCAAACCTGCTCAATGATGGCACCAATGTTCTGGCCGTCGAGGTCCACCAGAGCTCCGGCACGAGCAGCGATATCAGTTTTGACCTGGAGCTTGAGGGCATCCTGCCACCTCAAGGTGCCGGAGCCCTACAGCCGGGCATAAATCGCATTGTCGTGCAGACTTTCGACGGCCCCAACGGCAGCGGTAACGAGCTCGAACAGGGATATATCGACATTTTGTATGACACCGGCTCAACCAACGATTACCCGAAGGATAGCGCCGGCGGTCAGGCATATACAACCACTTCGCCGAAATTGAGCACAAAGCTAACCGTTCGCGACAGTTATCTGCCGGGCATACCGGTTCTCGTGCGGGTAGAGGTCATGCGGGACGACGGCAGCATCGAACGCAATCTTTGGGATGCTGAGGCGATACTTTCAGTTGATAATCCGAACGTCAACATCTCCACAAACAGGATTGCGTTGCGCAACGGCTTAGGAAGCACGCTGGTGATCTTTACCGGTAGGGGCAATTTTACCTTGACAGCTAACGTCAACGGCACGGAGGACAGACGCTTGTTGGCCGACCTGACCGCTGAGCCGAGCACGACCGTCTCCGGTTCGCTGGCCGGCAGCTCCACCAACTGGAGCGGAATTATCCATGTCTCTGATGATCTGCTGGTTCCGAACGGCCATACACTGACCATCCAGCCGGGTACACTTGTGTTGATTGATGGGGTGAGTTCCGGCTCCGGGGGGACAGACATCGACGTGAAGGGAAAAATCGAGTCCCTCGGCACGGCCTTGGCGCCGGTGACATTCACAGCATACGACACAAGCCGGGCATGGGGAGAAATCCACCACGACTACTCCTCACCGTCGATCTACCGGTACACGAACATCACCCTCTCCGGACACTCCCCTGGTGGCGGGCATACTGGTTCGGGCCCGGCCATCCGACCGGTGGGTTCCAAGATCATTTTCGACTATGTCTCCATCACGGACAATGCCGGCAAGGTAATGGAGTCCTCCTCAGGCTCAGACCTGACATTCCGCCACTGCCAACTGGCCAGGTCCGTAATGGGACCCGAGATGAACAACACTGCTCTGCTATTTGAGGACAATTGGATCACAGAAATGTACGGTTCGAACGACAATGACGGCATCTACATTCACAGCCAGAGCCCTGGGCAGGATGTAACGTTCCGTCGCGGTGTGATTGCCAACACAGACGACGATGGTCTGGACACATTGGGTTCGACTGTTCTGGTCGAGGATTACATCTTCCGCGATTGCTCAGACAAGGGCATCAGCGTCTACGACGGCAAGGTAACGGTTGACTACGCGCTGATTGTAAACAACGGTATTGGAATCTCGGCCAAGGCCAGAGACTACAGCAATGCGCAGGTCTACCTCGACCACGCCACAATCGATTGCAGAGACGTTGGCATACAGGCTTTCAATAAGTACAACCCTAATGATCCCCTAATCGAGTACTTCGTGACAAACTCAATCATTCTCGCTGCCAACCCGGTGCAGACTGACTACGACCCTGCGGACATCCACATTGATTACTCAGACGTCGGTGCAACATGGCCGGGTATAAATAATATGAACAATGACCCGCTGTTCATTAATTCGACAAACAACAACTACAAACTTCATGGATCTTCGCCCTGCATCAATGCAGGTAACGACAACGGCATCGCGAGCGACCTGGGATACTACCGGTATGAGCAGACTGACTACCCAGAAGGGGCTCTGGCCGGGAACACCGTCTGGTCAGCGCAGGAAGGTCCGTACCGCGTCACCGGAGAATTGATTATCCCGTCGGGTATCTCGCTGACCATCATGCCGGGCACCACAGTTTTCTTCGAGCCGAGCGCAAAAATTACGATTAATGGGCGTCTCGTCGCCGAGGGAACTGAGTATGAATTGATCCGCTTTACTCGTACGCCGGGTACGGCCGGCACGTGGAATGGTATTCACTTCGTCGACACCATGCGCGACAACCGCATTACCTACGCTGTGATCGAATATGGCCAGACCGACGACGGCATGATTGGCCTGCAGAACTCCAAACTTCTTCTCGACCACGTCACGCTTGATAATACTATTCTACGGCGCATCCGCGCAGTGGACTCATCACTGATTGTGCGCAACTCGGTCTTCACCGATACCTGTGCTCCGGGACAGGTACCTACCGATAACCGCAGCGAGCATATCTGGGGTCGCAGGATTCCTGAGACCGGCCAGTTTATTATTGAAAACAACATCTTCGGCACTACTCCAGGCCACAACGACGCAATAGACTTCAATGGGCCGTCCCGGCCGAGTCCTATCCTGCAGGTCATAAACAATATCTTCCTTGGCGGTGGAGATGATGCGCTCGACCTTGATAGTGACGCCCACATCGAGGGCAATACCTTCATGCACTTCCACAAGGATGTCTATAATACAGACCCTGGCCAGGCGAACGTGATCTCCGCCGGCAGCGGAAAAGACTATGTGGTCGTCCGCAACGTATTTTATGACGCTGATCACGTCGCACTCGTGAAAGACAATGCCTTTATGACATTCGTGAATAACACAGTTGCGGACGTGAACATATCTGCCTTTTATTTCGACCTGGCCGGCCAAACCGGTGGACCTGGTCGCGGCGCGTACGTGGACGGCTGTATCTTCTGGAACACAGACCTCATTTTCGATGAGATTACTACATCCACGGATCTGACGGTCAACCGTTCGATTCTCCCTGCCCCATGGCAACTGCTCGGTGAAGGTAATCTTAACGCTAATCCGCTATTCATTAGTGACAAAGGCAATTTCCATCTAAAGCCCAATTCGCCAGCAATCGGGGCTGGACCTTGCAACCTCGATATTGGCGCTTACGTCCCAGCCGGTGCTGCCACTTGCGGCGAACCTGATGAGGTAACCTACCACACTTATGCCATACTGACTGTTGGTGGACCCGGCATCACGCACTACAAGTATTCGGTCAATAGTTCAAACGGGCCCTGGAGCGAGGAGCGGTCGGTGGACATGCCTATCGTGCTGATAAACCTACTTGATGGCCAGTCTTACACAGTTTACGTGATTGGTAAGAACTCCGCCGGCATCTGGCAAAGCCGGGATAATCCGGCTGCCTCACATACCTGGACGGTCGACGTAAATCATTCGAAGCTGTTTATCAACGAAGTTCTGGCAATCAACACATCAATCCTTGAATATGAAGGAACCTTCCCGGATCTGATAGAGCTGTGCTACGATGGACCCACCCCACTCGAATTGTCAGGGATGAGTATCACTGACAATCCAAATGAGCGGACTAAATTCGTCTTTCCTGCCGGCACTACTATGAATCCCGGCGATTACCTGGTCCTGTACGCCGATGCCGAGATTCTCCCAGGCATCCATCTGGGCTTTGTTCTTGATGGTGATAGCGATGGTATTTATCTCTACGACAGTACCGGCGTGCTTCTCGACTCGGTTGATTTCGGTCTACAATTGCCTGACCTGTCAATCGGTCGGGTTGGTTATTACGCTCAATGGCGTCTTACGATCCCTACCTTTGGCCATGCCAATATCGCCCAGCCGCTCAGCAATCCGGACAGGTTGAAGATCAATGAGTGGCTCGCCAACGGTGAAGTTCTGTTTGAGGACGATTTTATCGAGCTATTTAATCCCGACGCCTTTCCTTTAGATCTAAGTGGCCTGTACCTGACCGACAATCCTGTAACGCAACCCGCCAAGGTCCAACTTGGCCCGCTGAGCTTCATAGCTGGCGAGGGCTTCGCTTCGTTCAGAGCTGATAATTCCAACCGTCCCGGCCACGTGAATTTCAGGCTTTCAGCCGATGGTGAGATGATAGGTTTATACGACGCCCAGCACAACGAGATAGACAAAGTGCTCTACGGCCCGCAAACGACTGATGTCTCGGAGGGTAGGGCGCCTGATGGGTCAGACAGCTTCGAGTTTTTCGAACTACCCACTGCCGGTGTTGCCAATCCGTCAGGTACTTCTGACACCGTGATGAATCTAATCGCCATCGACCACGTCTGGTCCTACGAGCAGACCAATACACCGCTGCGTGAGATGTGGACGGAGGCGAGCTACAATGATTCATTCTGGCCGAGGGGAGCAGGACTGCTGTACGTCGAAGGTGCTGCTTTGCCGGCGCCCAAGAATACGCCGCTGACGCTTGGCCCTATAAGCTATTACTTCCGAACGCACTTTACACTTGACGCTGATCCTAATGACCTAACGCAGCTTGAGCTTACCACTGTAATTGATGACGGCGCGGTGATATACTTTAATGACTATGAGGTGTTTCGCCTTGGTATGCCTGGGGGTACTATCCGACATAATACCACAGCCGACCGCTCCGTGGGCAATGCCACCTACGAAGGCCCGTTCACGATTTCCACCGATTATCTTCACCAGGGCGATAATGTCATCGCTGTTGAGGTTCATCAGACAAACCCCAGCAGCAGCGACATTGTCTTTGGTCTGGAACTCAATGCGGTCATTGAGACGTGGGATGATTCCTTCGCTGAGGCCTTTGCACTGTTAGATGGCCTGCGTGTTACCGAGTTGATGTACCACGCTGCTGGCGGCAGCAACTTCGATTTCATCGAGTTATACAACATCAGCGACACTGTACTGGACCTCAATGGTGTACGTTTTGTCGAAGGGATTGAGTTTACCTTTCCGGATATGACGCTTGATCCGGGCCAGTTCATTGTAGTTGTCAGTAATTTGGCCGCTTTCCAATCAGTTTACGGCACGGGTATAAACGTCGCAGGCGAGTATACCGGCAACTTGAATAATGGGGGAGAGGACATTGTTCTGAATCTTGCCTGGCCGCTGGAAGCAGCTATAATGCGGTTCGGATACAGCGATACATGGCATCCGATGACCGATGGCGGTGGTTCTTCGCTGGTGATACGCGACCCGGCTGAGCATCCAGCCACTTGGGACGAGGCAAATAGTTGGCAGGCGGCCACTCCCAGCCCCGGCAAACTGTGAGGATACTATAATTATAGGTGAAAAGCCTTGGAGAACACTATTCCCGATCTCGTGCGTTTTCTCGATTTTCGGCTGGACAGGTGGTAAAGGGAGAATAGATATGAATTCCAAACAGCGGATAGCAGCAGCGATGGACCATAAGAAGCCCGACCGGGTTCCAGTAATGTGTCAGCTTGCTCTCGGGCATTATTTCTTGAACTGTGACTACAGCCCTTCTGAAATCTGGTTCGATAGTGAAACTTTTGCCAATGCCCTGGTTGAATTACAACAAAGATATAAATTCGATGGTATTTTGGTGAACATCCCCGGCAGGCCCCCTGATTGGAAGAGCAAGCTCAAGACATACAAAAGAATTGGCAATACTGAATACCTCTCTTGGAAATCAGGATTCGAAACCGTTTTTCCNCCNGATGATAACCCACAGACATATCGGCCAGAGCAAATGCCTCTCGAGCGGGCAAACTACAGGTCGCTTGAAACCAACAATCCAGATACATACAGGCTGCCTGGATATGTCTGGAACACCTGGCACGCCTCTGAACTCTGGGATATTGATCCACAAGCCGATCTTTCTGATCCCACAGCTTATCCTGCATGGTTCACAACGTCTCTGGAAAAAGTCCAAGAGCTTGTGCCTGATGTTTCGGTACACGTGGAAGTATTCTCACCTTTCACTCATCTTATGGAACTGTTCGGCTATGAACAGGCTCTTCTTGCTCTGATTGATGAGCCTCAGAAATGCCATGAGGTGCTTGCCGTTTTTACCCTGAACGTACTTGCACAAGTTGAATTGTTCGCAAGCTGCCGACCCGATGCTGTCCTTGTAAGCTCAGCTTTTGCTGGCGCAGGATTTATAAGCAGGCAAATGTACAGAGAATTCGTGGTTCCTTATGAAGATCAGATTTTTCGAGCAATTCATGAACACGGCTCAAAGCCATATGTTCACACCTGTGGTGCAATTGGCGACCGCCTGGACTTAATGAGCGAAACCTGTGTTGATGGAATTGATACACTGGATCCTCCACCGCTTGGCACAGTGGATCTTGCAGAAGCTAAATCAATATATGGCCAGCGATTCTTTTTCAAAGGGAATCTGGATTCCGTAAACGAGATGCTGAACGCAGATGACCAAACCTTTGAACAGGCTGTGAAAAACAGGCTCAGAATCGGCAAACCCGGCAGCGGATACATACTTTCTTCAGCCTGTAGTGTATCTCCTCATGTCAAGCCTGAGAGGCTTATGAGACTCACCGAATTGGCAAAAGAACTCGGCAGATACTGCTAATGGTTTTATCGCACATATGGAAGAAAATTTAAGACAAGCCAAGCAGTACTCAAAGTACAAGATACGACTAACAGTTATTCAGCTTTTTCTTACAACGGCTTTTCTGATCGCCATGCTTTTATCGGGTGCATCTTTACTCTTAAGTGAACTCATCATAGACTGGAGTAGTAATTTCCATCTTCAGGTTGCCCTTTACCTGGCCATCTTTGCCGGCATTTATTATTTGCTATTTGCCCCCCTGGATTTCTATGACAGCTTCATACTGGAACATAAGTTCCTGCTGTCCAACCAAACACTGCTTGGCTGGCTAAAAAAGAGCATAAAGAAAGGATTATTGTCTTTACTAATCCTCTTAGTGGTAGGAGAAGCACTTTACTTCTCTCTAAGACACTTCCCAAATCACTGGTGGTTGCTGGCAACAGGAGCATGGGTCTTGCTTACCATAGTGCTTGGTAAGATCACACCAGTTCTAATAATACCTTTGTTTTATAGATGTAGTCCGTTAGATAACAATGACCTCAAAGAAAAGCTACTTAGTCTTGGCAAGGGCTGCGATGTTAAGATTAGAGATGTCTTCGAGATTCAATTAAGTAAAGACACCAAAAAAGCAAATGCTGCGGTTGTAGGATTGGGAAAAGGACGGCGTATACTTTTGGGCGATACACTGCTAAATAACTATTCAGATGATGAAATTGAGGCAATATTCGCTCATGAGCTGGGGCATTTGCAAATGCTGCATATCTGGAAAATCCTTGGCTTTGGAGCAGGAGTTTCCCTGGCTTGCTTTTATCTGACCTACTTGTTACTCAACGTGGGTATAAGCTTATTTGGCTTTGATCATATTTACAATATTGCCGCTTTTCCTCTTCTGTCACTGGTTCTGACGGTCATGGGGCTGACGCTCACGCCAATCCAGAATGGGTACATGCGCTATTTGGAAAAGCAGTCCGATATGTTCGCCCTCAGCCACATACAGAATAAACAGAGTTTCATCTCTGCTATCACAAAATTAGGTAATCAAAATTTAAGTGATCCTTCACCAGGCAGATTAGTCGAGTTGTTTTTCTATACGCATCCACCAATATCAAGGCGATTGCATTATGCCAGGGAAAAAAATCAAGAGCAGCCAGAATACTGAAAAGCAGCTAAAGGTATTGATTAAGGAATTTGGCAGGCCCTTTTCATCTTCTTTAGGAATTAATCTGCAACAAGGCAAAGAACAGGAAATATTTAAGTGGTTTTTGGCTTCAGTCCTGTTTGGTAAACGGATCTCTTGGCGAATTGCTGCCAGGACTTATGAGCAGTTCAAGTCCAGCAAGATTTTGACTCCGGAAGCCATCATAGACACAGGCTGGGATGGTTTAGTAAACATTTTAGATGACGGTGGCTATGTTCGATATGACTTTTCTACGGCTTCCAAGCTGCTTGATCTCGTCGAGCAGTTACAGCAAAAATTCGGTTCTTTAACTGAGCTCCATAGGCAGGCCAAAGATCCAAAGGACTTAGAGCATAAACTAATGGAGTTCAAGGGTATTGGGCCGGTGACCGCTAATATTTTCTTGAGGGAACTTCGAACTGTCTGGAAAAAAGCTGATCCAGAGCCGCTGGATTTTGTGAAAGACCAAGCTACCAAGTTGGGAATAGATCTGACTAAATTCAGAAGGAAGACCGAGAGATTTATTCGATTAGAAGCGGCGCTGATAAGAAGCTACAAGCAGAAAAAGATGACTACTGCCGGGGAATAGATGCAGATGATTCTGGTACAAAAGAGTTGTTGAGGAAACCGAAATGAAACATTTAAGTCGACGAAGAGTTTTAGGCATGGCAGCTACCGGGTTAGCAGCGGGAGTCGTTCATCCAAGATTTGCCTGCGGAAACAGAGCAAAAAGAAATAACTTAAAGAGACCTGTGTTACATGCTACTGATCTTTTTCGTCCCCATATCGATCCTGATGATCACTGGGATTTAGCTTGTGTTTATGCTTTATCCTACCGCGGGGATATAGATCTGAAAGGTGTCGTGATTGATTACCCACCGAAACGCAGGAAAGGCCACAATCCAGATACGATGGCTGTTGCCCAGATGAACTTAATCTCTGGTATTTTCGCGCCTCTTGCTGTGGGTTCTCCCCTCCCTATGAAGTCACGCAATGATGTTCAACCCTATGCTTCATCAACTGATCATCACGGTGTGCAAATGGTGCTGGATGTATTGGAGAAGTCACCACACTCTGCTGTTATTAATATCTTAGGCTCAAGTCGAGATGTCGCGATTGCGGGTAAGAAAGCCCCAAATCTCTTTGCAACCAAATGTGCCGGTATTTATTTGAATGCCGGAACCGGGTCCCCGGATAAGCATCTGGCTTCGAAACTCGAATATAATGTCACTCTGGATAAATCTTCTTATGCAGCCATATTCGATCTGCCATGTCCGGTCTATTGGATGCCTTGCTTTGAAGAAATAGAGTCTCGCCAAGAACAGACTGTAAGGGAATATGGTTCCCATTATAAATTTCTTCAGGATGAGATACTCCCTTATCTGTCAAACATGGTCCAGAACTACTTTGCATATATGTTTGGCAGATATACCGATCACAATTGGCTACACTATCTAAAAGAGGAAAAAAACGAAGCATTACTAAGACGATTCGGAAGCATGTATAGAAATATGTGGTGCACCGGCGGTTTTCTCCATGGGGCAGGCTATACAGTATCCCGTGATGGAAAGATAATATCTCTTGATGAGGTACGCAACTTCCCAGTTTTTACTTTTGACCCAATAAGGGCTATATGTGACGATAGTGGAGTAACAGAATGGATGCACGATGAAAACTCAAAAAATCGTTTTATATTCCATGTGCGAGATACTGACAATTATCAGTCGGCCATGACAAAGGCGATGAAATCGCTTTTGATGACGCTACCGTAAGTAATAAAACATGGTCAAGAGAACAACGATTATTATCCTGTCAAAAGACTTTTATCATCTTTGCCTAACATACAACATTTATCCGCCGGTCATTTGGCGGACTTTTTGTCAGCAATTTAGATTTTGGTGGGCTACAAGCCCACCCTACATTCTAAATACGATTCACTATTCACGAATTAATTCACCCCGGTTGTCGGCCCCCCGCTGTTTTGGTTTGTAATTATACTTGTTTTGGCAAAAACTGCAAGGCTAAATTTCAAGCTAATCAAAAACCCGTGTTAATCGGTGTAATCCGTGGTAAAAAAAAGATTCTTCGACTTCGCTCAGAACGGCGCCTGGGAAATCCGGTATTAATGTATTTTTGCGAAATTTTCTTAAAGCTGCAATAAAAACTCTCTCTGAATCCGTCTGTATACATGAGAACTCAACCTGGTAAGACAGAAATGGTGTCAATTGAGAAGGCAGCAAAAATGTTAAGAAAAATCACTACCGGCATTAGAGCGGCGGTTGTGCTGATAGTAGCTGAAAATGTTACCGCTCTGCGAACTCTTCACAAAAATGCAACAAATTTGGTCTATAAATCTGTTGGTAAACATCAAAATGCAATATGGCAAAACAGAAAAAAACCATAATTTACAAAGGATCAATAAATATTAACTCAAACAGACCGATGTTGAACCAAATATTGCCGTGAGTGCTGCTTTAGCAAGAAGCGAATAGAATTTGTCATTCTGAGCTCAACGAAGTGGAGCGAAGAATCTCACTGGGTTCCCGCGAAGCGGGGCCCTGCCGCTATGATGCGCTTATTCTTTGCTAAGGCCAGATGCTTCGCTTTGCTCAGCATGACACCTTAAAACCGGTCAGTTTGAGTAATATAGCTTTGACAGAAACTTATGACACCGGTCGAGAATCGGGCAAGCCCAAAAACGACGGCCGAATGAAGAGTTTCGCGCGCGCGCAAAGGTTTGAATATGCTGGTTGGACCGGTCCAAGAAAATTTTGGCAAGACAGGAAAGTGATGTCGCCCAACTTCATGTCTTATCGGCCCGGTAGTTTAGGCGAATGGAAAGTAGAAAAGGCTTTACGCTGATCGAGCTAAGGGGCTTGATCGAAGTAATAAATGCCTGTTTCTGACTACACAAGGACTTACTAAGGAGAAGCTTACGATATAACTACCTGAGTTCGAGCTACATATCAGGTTGACGCAACTCTTTATATCATCTATAATATTTGCAAGATTCGAAGACTCCGTTTTTGAAACGACGGCATCAGGCGCGTAAGCCGGGTCCACGCGGGTCACATAATGAGAGATTTAGATCTACAGCATGTTGGGTAGATATAATATGGCTTTTTTGTTCAGGTACACATTGCACCATGGCCGTTTGGTTTTGATGGCGGCCTGCATCGCATTTATGGTTGGGTCGATCCGGTCCGCACGAGCCGAAGATATTGACGCAGCCCGCGAACAATTCAAGACTGGTCGATATACCCAATGCCTCAAGTCAACCCAAAAGGCCATTGAGATTGAGGATAGAGCGTACGGGAAACAGTGGCGAATTCTGATGGTCGAGTCGCTGATGACACTTGGCCGATATGACCAGGCCGCCAAGGAAATTGACTCGGCCCTGCTACGTTATCCGGTGAGTATTCGCTTGCTCAAGCTCGGGCATACGGCAAATCTCTACTGTGGTCGTGACTTTTTTGCTTCTGAAATGCTGGCGAAAATTAACCGGTATAGCGGCTGGTTTAAAATTGAATTCTGGGATCCACCAGAACTGGTGGCCTTGGGAGAAGCGCTGTTGCTGCTTGGATTTGAACCTCGGATTGTTCTGGAGCAGCTTTTTAACCGAGCCTTGAGGATTGACCCGGAGTGTCGCGAAGCCTATCTCGCAGCAGCCGCGCTGGCACTTGACAAGCAAGACTATGAGCTGGCTGCCAATCAGTATCGCAAAGCTCTCGAACGGTTCGGCGACGACCCGGACATGCATTGCTGTTTGGCCAAGGCTTTTTACCATAGTGATCGGAGTTTAATGGTCAAATCATTAGATGCGGCACTTCATCTGAATCCCAATCATGTACCCTCCTTACTACTACTGGCCGAGCATCAAATTGATTGCGAAGACTATACTGCGGCTGGTAAGCTGCTTGATCGGGTTGCGGCTGTCAATCCGTGGCATTCTGAGGCCTGGGCATACCGTTGCGTTTTAGCTCACCTGGCCAACGATGCCAAAGCCGTTAAACAAACCCGAGCCAATGCGCTTAAGCACTGGCCGACCAATCCGGTTGTGGATTATCTAATCGGCAGAAAATTGTCTCAGAAATACCGTTTTGCCGAAGGGGCGGCCTATCAGCGTCAGGCGTTGAAGTTCAATCAGAAATATCTGCCAGCGAAGATTCAGTTGGCCCAGGACCTGCTTCGACTGGGTGGCGATTCCGAAGGCTGGACCCTGGCCGATGAGGTTTACAAGGCGGATCAATACAATGTCATGGCATACAACCTTGTCAATCTGCGCGATAACATGGCAAAATTCAAAACGCTCACCGCAGACGGATTAATAATTCGAATGGACGAACTCGAAGCGGCTGTTTACGGTGACAGGATTTTGACGTTGCTGCAGCAGGCCAAGTCGGAGCTATGCCAAAAATATGGCATCGAGTTGAATAACCCGGTTACACTGGAGATGTTCCCTAATCAGCAGGATTTCGCTGTACGCACGTTTGGCATGCCCGGAGGTGAAGGGTTCCTCGGGGTGTGCTTTGGAAATGTGATCACTGCCAACAGTCCAAAGGCCTCCAGAGCAGTCAACTGGGAGTCGACCCTGTGGCATGAGTTTTGCCACGTGGTCACACTCAATCTGACTCGCAACAAAATGCCTCGCTGGCTCAGTGAAGGGATTTCCGTGTACGAAGAAGTTCAGCGTAATCCCGCCTGTGGCCAACACATGAACCCTCAGTATCGCAAAATGATCCTTGGAGGGGAACTGACACCGATTAGCAAGCTAAGCAGTGCGTTTTTGAGTCCGCGCACGCCCATGCACTTGCAGTTTGCCTACTACGAATCCTCGCTTGTGGTGGAGTTTCTCGTCGAGCGGTTCGGCCAGGCGTCTCTCAAGGCCATCCTCGCGGACCTGGCTAAAGGCGAAGAAATCAACAGCGTCATCTCCAAGCGGGCGGCTGCAATCGAGAAGATCGAAAAGCAATTTGAGGCCTTTGCCCGAAAGAAGGCCGAGGCTCTGGCTCAGAATGTTGACTGGGCTCAGCCCGAAAAGGAACAAGTCGATCCTGCTGACTCCGGGACACTGGTCAAATGGCTGGCCAAGCACCCCAACAGCTTTTGGGCCCTGACACTGCATGCCAACCATCTTTTAGCCGAGCAAAAGTGGGAAGAGGCCAAGACACCGCTCAAGAAGTTAATCTCCATCTATCCGAACTATACCGGCGAAGGCAACGCTTATAGTCTCCTTGCCCAAGTACATCGTAAACTCGCTGAGACCGAACAGGAACACCAAGTGCTCAACAAGTTAGTCACAAACTCAGCCGACGCGGTGGAGGCCTACGGACGTCTCATGGAGATCGATATGGAGCAGAAGAACTGGCGCGAGGTCATTGGCAACGGAAATAAGTATCTCACGGTTTATCCCATGTTAGGAACCATTCATTGGCGCATGGGCCGGGCCAATGAAGAACTCGGCCAAATCGATGAGGCTATTGAATCATACCGTCGTCTGCTTTTATTAGATCCCGCAGATCCGGTAGATGTCAACTACCGCCTGGCACGGCTGTTTCAGGATCGGGACCCTGTTACTGCAAAGCGATATGTGCTCGAGGCCTTGGCAGATGCACCACGGTTTCGTGAGGCACACCGTCTGTTATTGAAGATCATCAGAGGCGCCCGTCCCGACAGGTTAGGATACAAATCCACACCAAACGACCAAGGCGAGCTTTCGAGCCCCACACCAATTGAATCCATACCGCAGCACCCACCTGACAGCAAGTCGGGCTCTTCAGCCGAAGGACAATTGGTGGGGGGTCAGGAGGATGCACCATGACAAAATCAAAGTGGTTCATCATTCTATTAGTGGTAGCATGTGTTGGAGTAAGCGTGGTGTTTGCACAGAGATATTCCAACCGACGATATTCCAATCGAAGAGATGTGCCCAATTGGGTGCTTTCTAAGGAGTTTTCTCACGATGTCTTTACCTTCGTGCGAATCCGGTATTCGTCTGCATACGGTGGACGCGGGTATGGACGCGGCTATGGGGGCAGGTATGGCCGCGGCTTCAGTGGCGGTAACTGGGCAACGGACTACCCCGACAGCGATCTGAATTTTTCCTTCCGCCTGCACCAATTGACTTCGATGGAAGTTAATCCTAATGGAGTGGTACTCGAACTTACGAACCCGGAACTATTCAATTACCCCTTCATCTACATCGTGGAGCCCGGCCGGCTGGTCTTCAGCGAAGAAGAAGTCAAGAATCTCCGTCGCTACCTGCTGAACGGAGGGTTTCTAATGGTCGATGATTTTTGGGGTGAAGCTGAGTGGTATAACTTCTACCGTGAGATCAAACGGGTGTTTCCCGATCGTGAACCGGTCGAACTGAAGCTGGACCACCCGATCTTTCACGCGGTATTTGAGCTGAAGGAAAAGCCGCAGATCCCCAGCATCAATGTTGCTCTGGGCGGGCG
>JGI24422J19971_10000344_pt1 | contig 25414 bp, 24 predicted proteins | sample DeeMarSWOR152_54_FD_19971 | JGI IMG/M metagenome (IMG submission 19971) | reverse complement strand
CCGAGAATAAACGAAGATGAGATAGGTCCATTGACAAAATTCATAGCGAATATCGATCCCTCCTTGCCCGTGTGCTTTTTAGCCTTCAGGCCCAACTTTGTACTCGAGAACCATACCGGAGCAAACGAGGACCTTATGAACAGGTGTGTGTTCATCGCTCGGGAATCTGGGCTGGAGAATGCTTACTGGTCTGGGTACACTGGCCTCACGGGTAGGATCATGGATCTAGACACAAGGGTTAGGGAAGCATACCTCTCTGAAGGTGCTCAGCTTGCTGGGTCATATGCGCTCGGTGCAGGTTGCCAAACGCATCCACGGGGTTGTTCAACCTGTGCCTTGAACCAGGCCTGCAGGATCAAGCAGTATGTCCCCAAAAGAACAACGTAGATACAATCCAGAACCCGAGGGCGCCACCTTTTCTCGTTGGCTGAATTGAAGGTCAGTAACCACTGATATCCTACTAGATAGAGCCTGAGTATCACCTGTACGGAACGAGTGCCATGACGAATAGCGCCGAACAGCTGGAAAACGATTCGAAAAAAGGAGATGGTATCCTGTACGGCTGGGTTGTACTCGCCATCGCCTTTATAACGTTAATACTTGGCTTTGCCATCAGGAATACCTTCTCAGTTTTCTATCCAACCATCGTAGAGGAATTCGGTTGGGGGAGAGGCAATACTGCCCTCATGTTCTCTTTCACGATCATTATCTATGGTATGGTAGCGCCATTGGCTGGTGGTCTCACGGATAGATTTGGACCACGAGTAGTTCTGCCGGTAGGAGCCTTCATTCTGGGAGGAGGCATAGCCCTGTGCAGCTTGGCCACCGCTCAATGGCACTTTTACCTCTTTTACGGGGTTATGGCAGCCACGGGCCTGAGTTTAGCGGGGTGGGCACCCCTAACCGCCATAGTATCAAACTGGTTTCTCAACAAGCGCGGCCTAGCCTTCGGTATTCTAAGCACTGGCTTCGGTGGCAGTCTGGTATTCGCCTCCGTCACCCAGTATCTCATCTCTACCTTCGGCTGGCAAACCGCCTACGTCATCATCGGGATCACCTCAATCTGCATTATTGCGCCCCTTTGTGGCCTTTTTATGCGCGGTAGTCCCCCAGTCAAAGGGGCTTTGCCAGATGGTATGCCGGTGTCATCCCATGAGCCGCTGCACCTGCTTGAGCCTGAGATATCAGCCAGAACGGACGAGAAATGGCCCACCACTACCTGGACGCTTGCCCGTGCGATGAAGACCTACCATTTTTGGCTCTTATTCTCAATTGCCTTTTGCCTCCTGGGTCTCAGTGAGACAATGGTAATAGCTCATCAGGTTTTCTTCTTCCGGGATGTTGGCTATGAGCCCATGTTAGCTGCTAGCATCTACAGCGTGTTTGGCGCTGCCTTTATGCTGGGTAACCTGTGCAGCCTATTTTCAGACCGGCTGGGGAGGGAAATGGTTTTCGTGCCGAGCTGCCTGCTCGGCCTTGTGGCCGTGTGCCTCTTATTTCTTATCAAAGATACATCCCAGCCATGGATGGCCTTCACCTTTGCGGTCTTTTTTGGTCTGGGGATCGGCACTGCTGGCCCTGTTTTTTTTACAACGGTAGCTGACCTCTTCCTGGGGAGGTATTTTGGCTCTATCCAGGGTACCGTAGTACTGGGATTCTCATTAGGTGGTGCTATCTCTCCATGGCTTGCAGGATTCCTCCATGATAGAACGGGTAGCTACTTCCCGGCATTTCTAATAGTGTTAATTTCCCTACTGATCTGCATAGTGCTGATGGTGCTGATCGCCCCGCGCAAAATAAGGCCAGTTCACAGGCAAATATGAGGGCGCTATACCGTGCCTTGATGCTTTCTGCGAGTTTGTTGGTGTTAAGGTATCAAGCCTGATTTGGGGCTCAGGGCTTGACATGCGGTTTCTGGATTGCCTGGATGCTCTTGTTCTGTGTTCTAGAGCTTTGGATGAGCCAAGCGAGCCGGCCCCTTCTTTGCGCCTTGTTGACTTTATTCCCCGGGAAATCTAAGATTTCGGTTCTCAGTGATTAGTTTCGTTCAGAAGCGTTGGCACAATGTTATTCTAGTTGGGGGGAGCCTAGATGACTACGCCATATATTTCATCCAGACATTTTTGAACGATACCAAATGATTAGTGCGAATTTCCTTAGGACATGCTGATAAGGGACTACAAAGGCAAAGATACTTACAAGACGCTCGGTCTCAAGCGGGGAAAGGCCGCAATCAAACACCGTACCTCATCGAAAAAAACCGTGAAGGTATGCGTGTGGGCTGGGTTATTTGCGTTGGTTGCTATTGTCAACTATCTTGTCTTTGTGCACCTTGGGCCATTTGGCAAAACGGAGATAACAATAGGGCCCATACTCAGGGAGAACAGAAAGCCACTTACCTTTGAAGAGTGGTTCGATAAGGGCAACAAACTATCTGAGGAAGGAGACCTTGCAGGAGCTGCCCACGCATATACGCAGGCGATCGCGCTGAGCCCAGAGAATACCCGTACCTATTTCAACAGAGGAGCTGTTTATATCACCCTGGGCGAGTACGAAAAGGCGGTCGAGGACTTCAATACGGTGATCTCACGACAGGGAGATTATGCCGAAGCCTACTACAACAGGGGCCGGGCGTACTTTCGGAGCGGGCTTTATGATCATGCCATTCAGGACTGCGGTCAGGCCCTTTTGCTCGACTCTCAGCTCGCACCAGCGCATGTTATCAGGGGAATGGCCTATCAGGCCAAGGGCTCGGTAGATAGTGCCAAGCGAGACTTTCACAAGGGTTGCGAGTTAGGTGATGGCGACGCCTGCCGTGCATATCAACAAATGGCAAGCGGAACAGGCGCAGCGCCATGATCCGGAGTTCCCCCTCAGCTCACCGGGCGGTGGTTATTGGGTCTGAAGTTTCTTTACTTTTTTGGGGAACACCGTGGGGCAATAAGCAACGTTGCAGGAGAAGTGGGGGACCCTTCGAGGGTGAGCAGGCTTCGACGTGAGCTCAGCCGAAGGTAAGGGGAAAGCCCGGCCTTTAGAGTCAGGAAGGGGCAAACATTCCCCACCTGCGAACCCCGAAAGGGCCACTTTGGGAGCACCGCAGCGAGAGCTCCCACGGTGTGTTCGCTTACCGACATCGGGAACCGTGACATAATCAACAGGTTGCGAAGATACGGACACTTCAACTTAGGAAACCTCAGTTTTTGAGTCCGTTGAGTTTTTTGGACCTCCTATGCTAAAATCCGCCATATCCAGTTGATAAGAAGACGGGTTTCTCAGCTTTCGAAACGGAGATTTGGCTGTGATCCTGCGAAGCTGTCGCGCTAAAGGATCAAACCATTGTGAGAATCTTCACCTCTTGGATGCCGGATGCTCGTTAGCCAGTAGCTGATGGGATTCAGCGCTTACTCAGGCTCTTACTACCTTTGAGCAAACGCGACGCAGATGACCCATGGGCAAGATATTTGATCAAAGGTTAGCCAAACTGTATGAGGCATGGGAAAAGTCCCCTGCAGGGATAGCGCTTGATCGGTCAAGCAGTCAGCTCATTATCCGCTTACTAAACCCACAAGGGGGAGAGAGGATCTTGGATATTGGCTGTGGGTCCGGGAATCACCTTCTGCTCTTCTATCGACTGGGGCTTGATGTGACTGGCGTTGATGCTTCTCCATATATGTTGGACGTTGCCCGGTCAAGATTGGGCCATAAAGCGTGTCTCGAGATCGGCAGAGCGGAGGAACTCCCTTTTGAGGATAATGAATTCGATATCGGTACCCTTATAAATACGCTGGAATTCCTTGATGATCCTCTTGCGGCGATACAGGAGGCGGGCAGGGTAGCGAGAGATAGAGTCTTTCTCGGTGTACTCAATGGGCTCTCCCCAAAATGCATTTGCAGAAAGTGTTCAGCGCTGTTCACTGAGTCGATCTTTAAAGAGGCTCGGCTTTTTACGATCTGGGGGCTCAGGGGTTTTGTCAAAAAGACATGCGGTGATGTACCGATGGAGTGGGGAAGTGTTGTGCTCGTGCCCTCTTTTCTGAAAAGATATGGCCAAGGGATCGAGATGGCGCCCTCGATTCAGTCCTATCCTTTTGGCGTCTTCCTCGGCCTCGTTTTTGATTTGACCTACACCTTGAAGACGGTAAATCTAAAGGTAACGGAAAGGCTGAAAGAGGGGGCAAAATCTCCGATAAGGAGATCCGGTTCGTGAACCGGCTCGGTTTTAAGTCTTGACACATGGGTGTTGAATAATTAATCGTAGGAGTATATTAGGAGGCCCAAGCGCCTACTGCGAGAGTGGCGGAACTGGCAGACGCACTGGACTTAGGATCCAGCCCGCTTCGTCGGATAGGGGTTCGAGTCCCCTCTCTCGCACCAGCGAGGAATACGTGTAGAGTCACCGGGAAGATGTGGGCCCTTCATCCGAACATAGGGGCTGCTGAATCTTCCCTCGGCGGCCCCTCTTTGCCGCCGCGGAGGCACACTCCAGCATCCTGAGTGAATCAGAGCTGGGACCCACCTCGGTATAGGGCCTCTGATATTAAAGGGAGTGGCAGGGTTTAGGGTTCGCAGCCGAACATATGAGGAAAAACTCAGGAAGCATGAGCCCTGCAACGGGGTACGAATTCTTTGCTGCAGTGGACTTGTCTTTCAAGAAGCCAAAAGGGATCTAGGCAGACTTAGTGGCTCAGCCTGGGTTAGAAGCAATGAAAACCAATATCGAGGAAATAACCCAAGTAAAAAGGCGCATCGATGTTGAAATCGGGCCAGAGGAGGTGAGCAAAAAGCTGGATCAAGCCTATCGAGAGCTTTCAAAGAAGGCCAAGGTAAAGGGGTTTCGGCCCGGAAAAATCCCCAGAACGATACTCGAACGGTATTACTCAAAACAAGTTCTATCCGATGTGAAAAGCGACTTAATTGAGGAATCTCTCTCTAGGGTAGTAACGGAGAACAATCTCGTTCCCCTAGGAAACCCTGTACTGGAAGATGGGGCAATTGGGCCAGGCGAAAGCCTCAAGTACAGTGTACTGCTGGAGGTTAGGCCAGAGTTCGAGTTGAAACAGTACCTGGGCATGTCCGTGGAGAAGGAAATCTTAAATGTTTCAGAAGTTGATGTCGATAAGAAGCTTGAGGAAATAAGGGACGCTCATGCTACTTTGACCTCTATTGCCGATGACAGGGAAATACGCGCCGGTGATTATGTTGTTATAGATTACGAAGGCTCCTTGAATAATAAAGCCATCAACGGCATAGATGGTCAGGACTTCCTAATCCATGTGGGGAGCAAGAGTTTCTATCCCGACATTGAATCGGCCTTGATTGGCCTGAAAAAAGGGGCCGAAAAAGAGATCGATATTGAATTCAAGGAAGACTTCCATGATATGAGGCTGGCTGGCAATCGGGTTACCTTCGCTGTACGGGTGAAGGAGCTCAAGCAGAAGGAACTCCCCGAGTTGAATGAGGATTTTATAAAGGGTTTGGGGAACAATATCGAATCACTCAGCGACTTACGGAAACGAGTAAAGGAAGAAATTACGCTCCAGGAGGAGCGGAGGATAGACAGAGAAGTGAAAAAGCGTCTGCTCAAAACAATCACGGACTCCGTGGACTTTGAGCTGCCTCAGGCTCCAATTGAACAAGAGATCGAGCGATCGATGGCCGCAATTAAACAGAATTTCCTGTTGAGGGGGACCCCGTTCGAATCAACAGGCCTTTCCGAGGAAAACATGAGAGAGGATCTCCGAAACGGTGCCAAACAAAAGGTTAAGGAAGATTTGGTGCTGAGCAAGATAGCGGAGATGGAGAATATCAACCTTGAGGAGCATGAGATTATGGCCGGCTTCCGGAAGCTCGGAGCTCAAACGGGAAGGGATCCGGCTTTGCTTCAGAAATACTATGAAGAGAACAACTTAATTGGTAGTTACAGGAATCAGCTACTGGTTGAAAAGATATTGAATCATTGCCTTGAGGGTGCTAAGATCACGGAAGTTAAGGAAATTTCGGAGGAAGCCTAAAGAAACGGAAGTGTGCGGAGAGCAATGCTGATACCTATAGTAATTGAGCAGACATCCAGGGGAGAGAGGGCATACGACATCTATTCACGCCTTCTAAAGGATAGAATTATCTTTATGGGTGAACAGGTAACTGATGACATGGCAAATATAATTATAGCCCAGTTCCTGTTCCTGGAATCCGAAGACCCGGACAAGGACATTAACCTCTACATCAATTCTCCTGGAGGCTCAATCACCGCCGGTCTAGCCATCTATGATACCATGCAATATGTGAAACCCCATGTCACAACCATCTGTACTGGACAGGCCAGTAGCATGGCCGCTTTGCTGTTGGCCGCGGGGACCAAGGGAAAGCGGTTTGCCCTACCCCATTCCAGGATCATGATACATCAGCCCATGGGAGCCACCCAAGGGCAAGCTACTGATATAGATATACAGGCTAGGGAGATCATGAGGCTTAAGCAAGCCATTAATGAGCTTTTCGCCCGACACACCAACCATGACGTAAAACGGGTAAGCAGAGACACGGAACGGGACTTCTTCATGAGCGGTCAGGAAGCGCTGGAGTATGGTATTGTAGATAAGGTGATCACAAAAAGGGAAATGGTAGCAATGCCGGAAGCCAAGGAGGGTAAAGCCAAATGAGCAGAAAAGACGACCCGTCTGGCGAACTTGTCTGTTCATTCTGTGGAAAGAGCCAAGATGAGGTCAAGAAGCTGATTGCTGGTCCTTCAGTCTACATATGCGACGAGTGTGTTTCCCTGTGTAACGAAATCATTCAGGAGGAATATGAGCAGAAGGAGAAGCACAAGGAGAGAGATTTTCTCCTTAAGCCGCGGGATATAAAGCAGCAGCTCGATCAGTATGTAATCGAGCAAGAGAGGGCAAAGAAATCCCTTTCCGTAGCTGTGCATAATCACTACAAAAGGATCAGTGCAAATATCGATACGGAAGATGTTGAGATTGACAAGAGCAACATACTCTTGGTAGGCCCTACTGGATCAGGCAAGACCTTGCTGGCCCAAACGCTAGCTCGGATACTTGACGTGCCCTTCACCATTGCGGATGCCACAAACTTAACTGAAGCCGGCTACGTGGGCGAGGATGTTGAGAGCATTATCCTCAGCCTGGTACAGATGGCAGACTATGACATTGAAAAGGCATCGAAGGGCATCGTGTACATCGATGAAATAGACAAAATCGCTAAGAAAACCGACAGCCCCTCCATTACTCGGGATGTTTCTGGTGAGGGTGTTCAGCAGGCGCTGCTTAAGATATTGGAAGGAACCGTTGCCAACATACCCCCTAAAGGAGGCAGAAAACACCCCCAGCAGGACTTCTTAAAGGTAGACACGAGGAACATTCTCTTCATCTGTGGCGGAACCTTTAATGGCTTGGAAAAGATAATCCGATCGAGAATCGGGGCAAAGACCATGGGGTTCGAGGCTGATATCAGGGGTCAAGGTGAATTAGAGCTGGAGAAAACCCTGGCTCTCGTACAACCTGAAGATCTCCTTAAATTTGGCCTCATACCGGAGTTCATTGGACGGCTTCCAGTAATAACATCCCTGGGGGAACTAAGCCTTGAGGCCTTGGTGCGAATTCTGACAGAGCCCAAGAATGCCCTTGTCAAACAGTATGAAAAGCTTTTCGAGTTTGAGGATGTTAACCTTAAGTTCACCGAGGATGCACTAAAGGCTGTTGCCAACGAGGCCATTGATCGGAAATCCGGGGCACGGGGATTGAGGGCCATCCTGGAGAAGGTTATGCTTGATATTATGTACGACCTTCCCTCGCGATCAGGGATTGTGGAATGTGTTATCGGTGAAGAAGTAATCCTCAACAATGATCCTCCTCTTCTGTTGTACGAAAACCAGATAGAATATGCGTGACGATAACCATGTTTAATAAAAAGAGCGATTCAGAAAGTCTTCTCGGGCAGGAGATAAAACAGGTTCCGCTGCTCCCTCTCAGGGACATCGTCGTATTTCCCGGTATGGTGGTGCCGCTGTTTGTGGGAAGAGAGAAATCTATTGACGCACTGAAGCATTCCCTATCTCAGGAAAAGCAAATTTTCCTAGCCACCCAGAAGAATGCAAAGATAGATGATCCGGGCCAACGGGACATTTACACGTTTGGTACCCTTGCGGCCGTCTTGCAACTTCTTAAGATGCCCGATGGAACCGTTAAAACCCTCATTGAGGCAAAGACAAGGGCCAAGGTCAAGAATTTCCTTCCTCACCCCAGTTTTTTCATGGTCGAGGTTGAGAGGATTTCCGAACATTTCGACCTTAGCGCCAAAATCGAAGCCCTTATGAGGAGTATCCATTCCACGTTTGAGTCATATGCAGAGCTCAACCAAAAGCTCGGTGATGATGTAGCTGAAACAGTGTCATTCATATCTGATCCATTCCAGCTTGTTTATGCGGTGGCAAGTCATCTGACAGCCAAGATAACAGAAAAACAGGCCTTGCTGGAAATGGAAGATGCAGAGGGTATGCTCGAGAGATTGTACAAGATACTGACCGCTGAGATTGATATTCTCAAGCTCGAGGAAAATTTGAGGCAGCGCGTAAAAAAGCAGATGGAGAAGACCCAGAAGAACTACTATCTCAATGAGCAGATGCGGGCAATTCAGAAGGAGATGGGCACCCAGGACGATTTTGCCAGCGAACTCAAGGATCTCGAGCGAAGAATAAAAAACAAGAACCTGCCCAAGGACGCTGCAGCAAAGGTACGACACGAGTTCAAAAAGCTAAAGATGATGACACCCCAGTCAGCAGAAGCTACAGTCGTGCGCAACTATATTGATTGGATTCTATCTTTGCCGTGGCTGACGAGGACCAAAGACAAAACAGACATTAAGGAGGCTGAGACCATACTCGAGGAAGACCATTATGGCCTGACTAAACCAAAGGAGAGAATCGTAGAGTACTTGGCGGTTCAGAACCTCACCAAGAAGATCAAAGGGCCTATACTTTGCTTCGTGGGCCCACCAGGTGTAGGCAAGACCTCCCTGGCTAAATCTGTGGCACGTGCCCTGGGAAGGAATTTCGTCAGGCTCTCCCTGGGTGGGGTGAGGGATGAAGCAGAGATTAGGGGCCATAGAAGGACATATATCGGGGCCATGCCCGGTAAGATTATTCAGTATCTCAAGAGGGCGAAATCGAATAATCCCGTGTTCTGCCTCGATGAGGTAGACAAGATGAGCACCGATTTCAGAGGTGATCCCTCGGCAGCCCTTCTGGAGGTGCTTGATCCCGAACAAAACTATGCCTTTAACGACCACTACCTTGATCTCGACTACAATCTGTCCGAGATCCTGTTCATAACCACCGGCAACGATCTTATCGGCATTCCACCGGCCTTGCAGGATAGGATGGAGATCATTAGGCTTCCCGGTTATACGGAGATTGAGAAGCTGCATATTGCGAAGAGGTTTCTGATAAAGAAGCAAATAGAACAGAATGGGCTAGCGGAGCATAACATCACTTTCTCCGATCAGGCTATCCTGAATATTATTAGGCATTACACTAAAGAGGCAGGCGTTCGGAATCTCGAAAGGGAAATAGCTGCCGTCTGTAGAAAGGTGGCCAAGGAGGTAGCCTCAAAAGGCAAATCAACCAAGGTCCAGATAGCTGCAAATTCCCTTCATCGTTACCTCGGTGTGTACAAATTCGAGTTTGGCAAGACCGAGGAAAAGGATCAGATCGGACTGGCCACCGGCCTCGCCTGGACCAGCGTGGGCGGCGAGTTGCTTCAGATAGAGGCGAGCATTATGCCCGGAAAGGGTAACCTCGATTTGACCGGTACCCTCGGCGATGTGATGAAGGAGTCAGCCAAGGCCGCCTTGAGTTATGTCCGCTCACGCGGCAGAAGGCTTGGGCTGCCGGACGATTTTTACGAAAAGGTGGACATCCATGTCCACGTGCCCGAGGGCGCTACGCCCAAAGATGGACCATCAGCAGGTATAACGGTAGCTACAGCGATCGCCTCAGCTCTGCTGCGGAAACCGGTCAAGAGAAACCTTGCCATGACCGGTGAAATAACCCTGAGGGGCAGAATCCTCCCCATAGGTGGCCTCAAGGAGAAGATAATTGCCGCTCACAGGGCTGGAACTGAAAGGGTTCTCATCCCTCAAGAGAATAAGAAGGATATCGAAGAGATACCGCCAAAGGTGCTCAAGAAGGTCGAGTTAATCCTTGTTGACAATATGGATGAGGTCCTTAAGGAGGCCTTTATCCTAAAGGAGGGGGAAGAGCTCTTTCATCCAGATGAAGGGTTCCAGCCGTTCATAGTGCCGAAGGAAGACGAACAGCCCACCGTTACAGCGCATTAGTCACGGGCGGGTAGCTCAGTGGGAGAGCATCGGCCTTACAAGCCGGGGGTCACAGGTTCAAATCCTGTTCCGCCTACCACGGGGACGTAGTTCAGTTCTGGTTAGAACGCCGGCCTGTCACGCCGGAGGTCGCGGGTTCGAGTCCCGTCGTCCCCGCCAGACCAGTTAAGGGTTTGGGGGTCTTCTCCAAACCCTTTTTCACTTAAGTGCGACCAATTCCCCACTCTATTCCCCACAAGCTTATTAGATTTAGAGGTAAATCAAGATAGAAAGAGAGAGGCTTTTAATGGCGTCCCTCACGTTATTTTTCACACTAACTTTGTACCGTTCCCCACACTTCCATATCTTGACAAAATCAAAGAACAATTGAACACTTCCTTCTCTATGTTATTCTAGTCGAATACCGCAAGTCATTGCAAGCTTTGCCTCATCTACTAAACCTGTTTTCGATAATTGCCGAATAGAAAGCTATGGCGTGACACAAAGACGAACCTAAAGCATTTAGGAATATTCGATTGAACCATAACACGTTTCCACCAGACAAAACAGGCACTCTACAGATAGATGACGATACCCAGACTGTGAGCAAGGACTATCTGGTCGAGTTAAGAGGTATCTTGGATCGTCATAGAATTTATTACATACTTGACCGGGTGAGCTTTCACTCCACTGAAGGTTCCCTCGCCTTGTCAAAGGACATTCACAATAAAAAGGTGTGGAAGGTAGAGAAGAATGGCGGGGTTAATCTCGATAATCCGTTCGGACACAGTGCCAAGTTCAGGTATGACCACATGATAGTATCGAGCCTTGAAGTCAAGTATCTGTTGGACAATTGCGATACACTTACCAGCTATGAGAGGTTTCTGCTGAAGGGTGTAGGGAAGAAGTATAAGGAGGAGGAGTGATATCCCATTTAAATAGGCAGCAAATTATGTCAACCTACCAAGCAAGAATGGAGGATTGACTCCTGGATTTGAAAAACCTTGATAATCGCGTAAGAAAGCAATTCGATAACGCCGTTATCTCTTTGAAACAGGTTAATCCCATGGTGGCCGAGCAACTCAGTAAATGTAAGTATTCAATATATTACACTAACCCTATAAATGCCCTAAGACCAGGAAATATCTATTTCTTGGGTTTGAATCCTGGAGGGACACCCGAGAACGAGAATACATTTAAAATCCAAGACTCATCCACCTTTGACGGGGAGAACCAATGCGCATTCGATGAGGAATGGCGGCACAAAAACCGTAAGTTTTCTAAGAAAGAAGCTCCCCTCCAGAAACGCGTTAGAGAGCTGTTAACATTCTTGCTCAAGGAACTGCATGAAGAGCCAAACATCCGAAAGGTATTTGCGACAAATCTTTATTTTTTCCGGTCGGCAGATAAGAAGATGCTGATAAATTACGGAATCAAGAATTGCGATTGCTGGGAGTACCATAAGGAGTTTCTGAATATCGTAAAGCCGAGGATAATCGTCTGCAACGGGAACGACGAGAAGTTCTCAGCATTCTCCTCGTTGAAGGGAAAATTCTCTGTGACAGAGATAGGGTGCGAGCCATGGTATAAAGGGTTCTCTTTAAAGTGGTTCTTCATTGATAAACCGTTCTGGAAACCCGATAGAAAGACTCTTGTTCTGGGAATCCCACACATGAGCCGCTATGATCCACACAACAAAAGAGTTATGCGTAATGGAGAGAATTTGATGTTTGAAAAAATAAGGGAATTGTGCTCTCAAATCGATACTGTAGTCAACTGAGAATGCCTGTGCAGTGTAACGCCATATCCTTAGTTCCGACTCGATAGCTCTTGACCTCTCCCTCCTCCTGCCACCCCATATAGTTGAGAAATGGCACGAATCAGGATATAAAAGGACGAATTGCCTTACGATTGTGATCTGAAGCCCAATATCTGCAGCTAGCGCACGCAGCTGGAGGAGAGGGATATGGATACCATGGAATTATCTTTGAAAGCCTATGTCGATAGATGCCGTTCCGTTTTTAGGGAACAGCATTCAAAGTCTTCAAATGTGGTGCGTCTGATGCGTGCAAAGCAGCCCTTGATAAGTGTCGACCCGTTCTTCGAGAAAACACTAAAGGAGGTGGAACAAACAGATGAATTCGAGGCCTTTGTAAAATCTCTGGGGACCGGTCCACTCGCCGAAGACTTGCAAAGGCTGGAGGCTATGCAAGAAAGGAAAAGGAGAGAGAAATCGAAGACAAAGCGGAAGAAGGAGACAAAGCATTTCGATATCGAGAAATGGAGTTATAATACAGCACGACATGCGGCTAAGAGTTTTTTTAGGAACACTGGGGCCTATCTCAAGCTGTGGAAGGGCCATGTCTTGGATGAGTCAAACCTGCTTGATATTCTTGCCAACTATGAGGGAAATTCCTCTGAATCGATACGTCTTTTTGTCTTTGATGGCTTTGTCCCATCTCATGAGAAGACTTCGCTAAATAGCATCAGCTTACACGCTGGCGAATTGAAAAAGTATACTGAGAAAGAACTTGGAGATCTTTTGCTACTTCCTCAAACGCATTGGCATTATGGCGTCAGCCCTGAAATCGCAAAGAAGGCTGCCATGTGGCATATCCTGGCAGTCCGAGAAAAATCTGAATACAGGGGTATGACAGGCTTATGGCTTAATGGCGTCTTGATAACTCCTATAGACTGGGACATTGCTCTTCCGTCAAGAGATGCGGAGGATGTTGAACTCATAGGTCCTTTATTTTTGTGGTTTGGGGAGGATGCTAATCTTGCTGTCGAGATACGCATAAGAACAAATGTTTTCGAATACTCCCCTGTCCATCAGAGGGAGAGAAGTGGTTATTTACCCTGGGATTCATATGATGATGAAGGCAATGAAATACCCAGAAGATATGTCAAGGAATCGGGTGAAAATGGCATTAAATTGAGGAAGGTGTTCGATATATGGGCGAAGATAAATAAATTGGATAAAGATGGCTTCTTAAGATATCCAACTGAGACTTATCTCCGGACGGTTATGAATTTCAACTCACAAAAAGAGAGTCTAATGGAGGTATTCGTCGGATTCATAACGGTTATAGAATCATTGCTCACACCTGAATCACCTCAGGAATTAGCCTATAAGACATCGTTGCGTGGGGCCGCTATCTTAACGCGCGATTCTGGAAGGAGATTCCGTCTTTCTCAAGAGCTTACCGAACTCTACAAAACTAGGTCTAAAATCGTGCATGAAGGTCATGCGGGGAAAAATGATTCCACTTACTATCTTAGGAACACTATTTCGGTTAGGCTGACCCAAATATCGAGACAGATATTCCTGCGCTATATTTGCTTGTTGTATCTGGGTGTTCAGGGAATGTTACCAGGGTGGGTCTTACCAAATCGGAAATCGCTCACATCAAGAAACAGTCGATCCAAGACAATCGCAGGGATTCTTGACTCCGTCGTATTAGATTCGAGTTTGACAGGACTTTTGGAAGAAAAGATGGAAGAATGGGACCTCTATGAGGATTGGATTCGTAAAACGGATCTTCAATTCAAGTTTTGATTCATACGAAAAAGGGGTTAGAGACAGCATTAGCCAGGAGTGCTCCTTTGAATACCTCCCGTGGTGACAGCATTGCAGCATTGACAGAACCGATACTTACTGTCTCAACCCCTATGAGGTGATTCCTTGCGGTGAGCATGACAGAGAGGAATAGTTCCCTGTCGGAGTTGATAAGTTCATCCTTCACCAGTTCATAGACATCGGTTTACTGAAGGATCGGGATAGCCGTTCGCTTTCGTAGCCATCTGATAGATCGTAAGCTGCATGTTGTTATCCACTTCATCACTCGAGAAGGCTCTTCCACTGGTTTTCCAGTCAGTAATCACAATCGCTCCAGAGTCGTCTTCTTCCACAAGATCGGTCACGCCAATAACAGGGACAGGGAGATTGGGGATGGTAAAGCTGAATGCCTCCTCAATAGAGAGAATCCTAAAATGATCCTCAGGGAGCTTGTGGTACCACGCGGTCAAGAGGTCTTTTCCATCCATCAGCAGCGTCTCAAAATCCTTCCCTTCAGCGTACTGGATATTCTCCCTCCCTTCAGCTATGTCCCTCCAGTGTCTTTCAAAGATCTGATGGACCTCTTTGAGCAAGAGCTTGTTGCCAACCATCTTCTCCTCGTAAAACTCGGCTAGGACAAGGTGGATGACAGAACCAAACTCTAAGGCATCTGATTTGGACTCCAAGGGCAGCTTGTCGATCCTTCCGAACTTATAGAGGAGGCCGCACTCAACGTAATCGTTAACCGAAGATGCAGACAAATGCGGTTCTTTCTTGAGTTCCCATAGATCCATTGCTCCTCCCTCCACAATGAGAGAGGGACAGGACACACCAATCCGTATGGAGGTCCCATCCCTCTCGGTCAGATAGATATTCAGTTGTTAGTGGTTTTTCTTAAGCGGCCTGCTGCAGGGTACGGATAAAGGCTGAAGCATCCTTGGAGGAGAGGTTTTCAAGGGAAGTCTGGTAGCTTTCTTGGACCATCTTCTCGCATTCCTCAACGGAGATCCCTCTTCGTCTACTGAGATTATAGATGGCTCGCTTCTGTGCTTCACTCATCCGAGGAACGGTTGGCTGCTCATCTTGGCTGGTATCTGTCTGAGAATCTTCCTCTTTCGGTTTGGTCTTGGGCGGTTCTGTGGTCTTCTCTTTCGAGTTAGCCTTGGCCTTTACGTCTGGTTTCTTCGTAGATTTGGTTTCCTTCCCTTCCTCTTTCTTTGGAGCTAGCTTTCTGGTCTTTGATTTTCCCCTGGGAGATTCATCACCAATGACATCGTTGAGATCGGCCAGCTCCTCCAGACAGGTCATGCCGATATTGGTAAAAGACCGTAAAGCCCTGGCGATCGCTCGCGTGGATGCCATCCTGAGAAGGTGCTTTACCACCCGCTTGGTGCAATTCTCTGGATTGGCGTCACCCACATCGATATAGGTCTCACCCGTTTTCGATACTACCGTGGCCTTACAGATGGCGAAATTGCCATTTTCCTTTGTCGGGAGCTGAATGGGGTCAACCTCGATCTTTAGGATGCCCTTTTGGTGACCCAGATCAAGCAGTCCGGGGTATTTGACAAACTCGCTTCCCTCTATTTCCATGATAAACCGCTCATCCAGCTTGGGTCGCTTCTTCTCCAGGTATTGGGCCTCCTCAACGTCTCCTTTGGGGATGCAGTCAAGAACGGCGACGATATGCTTGCAGGTAAACGTAGGGTCGGTTCTGCTGTTTCTGGCGAAGTCCCCGCAGGTGCATGATGAGTTTCCGTCATCGAGGGTTACCCTGTAGCAAATCTTCCCTTCTGAAGATTCCACATAATACGCACCGTCATCGACCTGGATGACTCTGAGCTTTTGCGCCCGAAGGTTTCGTTTTTGTATCTCCTGAGCTGTCATAGTTGTTCCTCCTTCATTTCACTTTTTCTCTTCAAGATGGTGGCTAGCCGTTCCGAGGCTTTGATGAGCAGTTCCAGGCCCTTGATTATGAGTTCAAAGACCTTGATAGCCAGCCTCACCATCAACTCCAGTATGATCCATCCCATGGTGCCTCCTTAAAAGGGAATGTCGTCATCTTCTTCCTTGGGTTTGCCTTCCTCCCAGCCCCGGCCATCTGTTTTTATGAACTCCAACGAGTTCGCCAGTAGTTGGAAAGAACTCCTCATTACCCCTTCCTCGTTCTCCCATTTCTGCTGGTCCAGGGTACCAATAACCCCGATCCTCGCTCCCTTGTGGAGATGTTTCTCGGTTACCTCAGCCAGGCGACTAAAACAGACTACTTTGATCCAGCCGGTCTTCTTTTTTGAACTCTTAAAGGCAAGCGAGAAGGAAGCCACGGGGTTGCCCTCACTGCTGTAAAACACTTCTGGGTCTTGTCCCAGATTGCCGGTTAAGATTGTTTGGTTTAGCATCTGTACTCCTCCTTTCTCTTTGTGATTTTCTCCTTTTGAATCTCCTCAGTACCAAAAACAACGCATACCCCGATGACACCGCAAAGACACCCCACTCAACGCAAACAGGCAAGAGATTGAGACCTAAAACGGCTGCCATGAAGGGGACGATGAGCGCTACCAGATGGTACTTCTTAAGGACCTTCGCTCCATGGAGTATGAGGTGAACCTTGGTAAGACCTAAAATAGTTTTGGGGTTCCTCTTGAAGACCTCCATGAACGTACCCTTCAAACGGTTCGGTGTTGTGCTGTATAAGGATAGACCCCTATCCCCTGTCAGATTGATGAAAACATTTCCAGCCCTCTTGTGGTATTTGATGAGGTGAGATGCGGTATCGAGGTGGCTTACGTGGTCGATATTTGACAAGCAGGTTGCGGTTCTGGGAACTGACCAGTCGTTTTTTTTAAGAGATCCCAAATTGTTGCATAGTGCTCCTTTGCCATCGTTCCTGAGAGAAATTTCTTGAGGACTCCCCTGTTTGCGACCCGTGGGATCTTCTTGAGGTACTTGATGATATTCTTGGCCAGGGAATCACAGCCGTTGATAAAGGGTGTGCTGGAGAGACCCAGCCCTGCAGCGGATAAAATGAGGACGAGCCTGTCGAAATCCTCCCGGTCGGTGAGATACTTCCATGATTGGATCCCCAGGTCCCTGATGTCCCCAACGATACAGAGATCGGCTGACAGCGCACCTAAGCCAGAGTAAGAATCATATACGTCTCCTTTGATGATGCCGTTCCAGGTGAATGATTTGATTTTCTCAAAAGTGCTGTATTCTAAGTCCCTTTCGAGCTTTTTGAGCTTCTCCTTATCCTTATGCTTTTCGCTGAAGAGCTGCACCATATCCAATGCCTCATCCCTCCGGTTTTCCTGCTTGAGTTTCTGTATTTCCCTGAGTGCATCAAAGCTTTCCCCCTGATAGTGGATATAGAGTGCTAGTCCTGATGAGAAAATGACAAAAACCAGTACCCCTCCTTTAAGACAACTCACGAATGCGTTTTTCAATAAGCTCCTCCTTTCAAGTCCTCCAGGTGATTAAGGTGATCAACCTATGGCCTTCTGGACATGCATATCCCTTTCCCCCGAACATTCCTGGCAGTCTTGGTCTCTTTCGAAACAGGTATTTGATCCCTCCTTTCATCTTACTATTGACCGAGAAAGGGGTTTTGCCGTGGCCAACGGTTATGGGTTTCAGTTGATCTGACTGATAGGTCTTGCCGCAGGGTTTACAAGTGACCGAGCCTTTGCCTTCATTTACAAGATCCAGGGCGATAGATGAGAAATAGTCACATTCTTCTGGAATCTTGATCGGGTCTTCGGTTGAGGAGGAGAGGAAGGTGAGGAGGTCATCACGCTCCTGGGTCCTGTTTTTGGATCGATTGAGGATTTTAGTGATGTCATCAAATTCAAAGCTAAAGGTGGCAGTTTCGGTTTCATAAACGAGGATGTCCATAGAACCTCCTTGCTGAAGTTTCTCTTACACGTTGGTCGTCCTTCCAATTATTTATATATATAGACTGTGCTGAAGTACCTGATGTTGTGAAACGTATGGGAAAGGAAGCCAACCGGTGAAATGCCTGTATCATTAAGTAATATATATGGCTCACCGGGAGCATCATGGAGGGGTAAGGGAGGGGCTTGCTACTGACAGAGGTTGGGAGGGAAAATCAAAGCGATTCTTGAGACGGATGACGATCTGAATTTCCTGCTCGGATTGAAGAAAGAGGAACTTGAGAAACTGGTTGTGGTGGGGACCAGCTCCCCGGGCCGCATAACATTTGGGATAACCCGATGGCGAAAACCGCTAGGTTTTTACCAGCCCGAGTTGATCCCAAGGTTAGGCTTAACAGCTATTCATGTCGTGCTTGTTTATTGATTAAAGATTGCGTTAGTAACTCGTTTTCTATCTTATCGCGGGAGGCAATAAAAATAGCGCTCTTTGACTCAGCTTGGTGCTCATCGGGTGCATTCCAGTCTATTGGAAAGTCCTCATGGTTTGGCTGGGTCTTGGGAAGATAGACATATTCAAAAAGTCCTTGCAACTGATTCAACACCCATGGCCTTGTTGGCCTACATCCAATCCCAGAGTATGCTTGAGTAGGGTCGCTTTGCGGCTCCCTGACGATATTTCTCTCTTCGCTTTCCCCGAATGAGACGCGTATTTCGAGGAACAGTATTCTTACAGTGTTCCGACTTATAAATTGCAAAGCTTGTTCGGGATTACCCAGGTGATGCAGAATTCCGTAACAGTGAACTACATCAAATGGAGAACCGTCGATGTGAGAAGGACGTTCCATATCCAGAAACTGAACATTGCAGTCTGGATAACGATCTTTTAAGTATTGGAGATTTTCAAACCTTGCCTCGGTGATGGTTATTTTGCACCCCCTATCGATGTAATAATGAGAATGATCTCCGATACCTGCACCAACCTCCAGAACTGACATTCCCGCCACTGGTATTCTCAAACTTGCGAGGTGCTCCAGCCTTCGTGAATTAAGGCGTAAGTAGTCGTTTGAGTGGAAATGACTGACAGGGGTATTGAAACCAACTATCTTGTATCCACATTTCTTGATTAAGCTTCTCACCAGTTTCTGGGTTTTACCTTGCACAGTCTTTTTATTAACCTCTATTATTATTTATTGCACGAGGGGATCTGCTGCAAAAGACTGGGCATAAGTAACTATTCCTAGCCGTCCAGCCAAACCCTGGGAGCCATCCTATCAGAATCAGACCTCTACCACCTGTTTTACTCAGCTACTCTAAAATTTCCAGGACAGACCTTCTTTTCATCTTGGTCGAGGCTGCACCAAGTATCGTTCTTATCGCCATGGCGTTTCTTCCTTGTTTGCCAATTATCTTACCGATGAAAATTTTCATTTTAATCCCACTTGATCAACCGTGTGAGCTCTTGCGTGCGCCAATCCTGGAACCATTAAGCTGCCGCGTGCATGCAGTTAATTAATTCCCTTACTCCAACGGTTACAATGCCGCATTTAATATCAGACATGCCATAGGGAATGACGAGGTCGGTATTATGGAAGATTGCGCCGCAGGTATAAACGACATTGGGAACATACCCCTCGCGCTCTTCCTCATGCGGGGTAAGTAACGGCTCTTCCAGGCGGGCAATGATTTTTGCCGGATTTTCAAGATCAAGCAGCATGGCGCCGATGCAATACTGACGCATGGGCCCGACACCGTGGGTGAGTACGATCCAGCCCTGATCGGTTTCCAGGGGTGAGCCGCAGTTGCCGATCTGAATAAATTCCCAGGGACGTGTGGGCTCCTGGATGATTTTGGACTCCTGCCAGAAATGGATATTGTCTGAGAACATGATATGATTATTTTCACCGTCCTGGCGGGAAAGCATAACGTAGCTGCCGTCAATTTTGCGCGGAAAAAGAGCCATGCCCTTGTTTTTTACTGCTTTGCCGTTGAGGGTTATAATTTTAAATCTGGTAAAATCCTTTGTTTCTATCAGCTGCGGCAGGATTCTAAGGCCGTTATAAGCCGTATAGGTCGCATAATAGGTCACTTCACCGTTGTCATCAAAAAATTGCACGAACCGGGCGTCTTCAATGCCGCTGCTTTCGTTTTCCGAAACGGGAAAGATGACCCGTTCGGATATTTTGTGATCGGGGTGGAAACTCACCTCATAATTGGAATTGGCAAGCCAGTACATGGTTTCGAAGGTTTGGTTCTGGCGCGCCTCAGAGAAAATGGGTCTTGCGCGAAGTGCTCCAATTTTTTCGTTTAATTCATTAGAGGTGAAATCTTCCGGCAACTGGTCAAAAAGATAAGCTGTTACCTCATCGCAGGCCTCCATTTCATTGAGCTTCAGCTCGAAGAGATGCCGGTCGTAAATCGGATTTAGGCGGACGTCCGGCCTTTCGATATAATCGCTGACCGGGTCGAAGATAAACGTGTTGTGCTCGTCAAGGACGCCACTGCGAAATACAATAGAGGAAACATGGCCTTCGCCGATTGCCCGCAGGCTCATGATAAAGCGCAAGCTGCCTTTGTCCAGATGGCTTTGATCAGGGTGGAGGACAATTGAAGGGTTAAAAAGGGCAGCCGATTCAACGGAGTACTCCATGGTAAAATACGCCCCGATGAGAGCCATTTTGGTCTCGCTTAGCACGGCATCCCGAGGAACATAATCTTTACCTCATTTAGGTGACGCTCAAAAACGCGTCTGATGTCTTTGTGCCGCTCTGAAAAATCAAGTATTATTTGTGAAAGAAGATTTTCGGCTGTCCTGTCAGGCAAGTCTACTATGCGTTGAATGATTTTAGGTATGCGATGCGCCCCGTGGGGAATATGAAGGCGTGTTATAACGCGTGAGGTGTCCCCCAGAATCTTTTTCTTTTTCCTTTTAACTTTCGGCTTTAGATACTTTTTTGCGTCCATATCACTGTATCCTTAATGTAGTTTGATATTGTGTGCTCTGCATCGAAAGCCTGTCTAGCAGGGGGACTTTCAATTGCGGCATATCCTCTAAAACTCATTTCGGTCAGTTTATGAAATTTATTAATGATTTCCTGATTTGCAATAAGCCTGTTATGATATTTGATAATAAGCTACAGCGGCGGCCGGGAAACCGACAGACAAAGCTGTACCAGGTCATCAATTACCGCCGTGCCGGCGCACATGACGGTATCAGCGCCGCCCCAGTAAATTTTTACCGTACCGTCGTCTTCGGGAACAGCGCCGCATGTAAAAACAACATTGGGCACGTAGCCGCTCACTTCCCAGGCATCCTCGGGCTGGAGTATCCACTGATCAGAAACGCCGATGATTTTTGCCGGATCATTAAGGTTGTGCAGGGCCGCGCCAAGGCGATACACCGCCCCAGCCATCGTTTTACAGACTCCATGGTAAATATGAAGCCAGCCTTTGTCGGTTTTGAAGGGCGGTGCGCCGGGCCCGATTTTCATTTCATCCCAGTGATAGGGAACCGGCTTCATAATCACCCGTGAATCGCCCCAGTGAACAAGGTCTGGGGAATAGGAAATCCAGATAGACCAGGGTGAAATTTCGGAATGCGGGCGGTCCAGACGCGCGTATCTGCCCTGGAATTTCTCAGGGAAAATAACCACATTGCGAAGGTCGGACTGGGTGATCAGCGCGACGCGCTCAATGCTTTTGAAGTCCTTTGTCCGGGCAAGTGCGATGCGCACTCCATGCCGCGAGTATGCGCTGTAGGTAAGAAGATATTCGCCCTCCACGGGGTTTATGCGGAGGTCCTCGACTCCGAACTCCTCATATTCCCCAAAAACGTTGTCTGTTGCCGGTGCGAGGAAGGGTTCGGGATGGACCGTGAAGGAAAAACCGTCTGCGCTTTCAGCCCGGCCGATTACAGAGCGACCGTTGTGTCTGTGCGACCTGAAAAGCATTATATACCGGTCATTGTGTTTAATAACCCCGGCATTGTGGACAGTGGCTACCGGATAGGGCACGTCATCCCGGGTAAGGATGGGGTTCCCGTCATATCGCTTTACAAAAGGGGTTTTTTTATTCATGCCATGCAACCCTGTCATTATCGATGTTCAATTTTTGTTGGCTTGGCTGTCAGCAAAATCCTTATGTGCTTTTTCATGCACCTCTGTGTAAACGTCTATATATTTTTCGACCATACTGTCTACGGTGAAGCGGTCTTCGACCGTCTGGCGACAGTCTAGCCTATCTATATTTTTTATCCTTGCCACATGTTCAACAGCCTCTTCGCAACCCGAAACCAGGAAGCCGTTTTTGCCATGCTCGATCAACTCTGGCATACTCCCCTTGTTAAACGCGATCGCTGGGGTACCGCAAGCCATGGACTCTATGATCGACAGTCCGAAAGGCTCATTAAAATTTATGGGATGCAGAAGCGCGTATGCCTTGCCGAGCAGCTGGTTGCGCTGAACCGGCCCGACGCTGCCGACATAGACCGCATTATAGTTGTCCAAGTGGGGTTCGACGTACTGGTGATAGTAGGCTTCATCCTGGATGATTCCCGCCAATATCAGCTTCTTATTGCAGGCCCTGGCAATTTCAAGGGCCTCTCTGGCACCCTTGTCATGGTGGATGCGCCCGAAAAAAAGCAGATAATCATCCGGTTCAGGCTGAAAATCAAACTGCTTTATATCTATGCCGTGATGGATGGTTTTGATATAGTCAAGATCCGGGGACCGGTCGGCATCGCTGATGGAAACATAGAACACTTTGCTGTTATATTTTTTGTAAACCGGCAAAATCCCGGGCGATGAAAAGCCGTGAATGGTTGTAACGACCGGGGTGCTGATAAGGCCGGTATAGGTCAAGGGCAAAAAATCAAAATTGTTATGTATAATATCAAAATCTTCAGCATGCTCAAAGAGTTCCGAAATGTGCAGGCACTCCCATACTTTTGGCATAATGGAGCGGTTTTCTTCATAGCCCCGCGCACAAATGCTATGCAGCTTGCCGCTTGTTTCCGAATCACCGGTTGCAAAAAGGGTAACGTTATAGCCTCGCGATACCAACCCCTCGCTCAAAAGGGAGACCACGCTTTCCCACGGGCCATAGTGTCGCGGCGGCGTGCGCCAGGCAATCGGCGAGAGCATCGCAATGCGCATAGCTAATCCTTTACTTAATCGGTTGATTGGGACGATGGCTGTTTTAAAATCTCATCAGCATAAAGCTTTTGCAATGTCATAAGCGAAAGCAGCCATGCAAGGCACGCCTCGGCGCCTTCATTCTGGTTGATGCCATCAGCCATCAGCCCGTCGCGGCAGCCGCCGGTCTTGGGATCATAGAGCGGCATATTCAGGTCGTTGTGTCCGAGAAACCAGTTAAAGCACATGACCGCGTTGTCTATCCATGTTTTGTCTCGGATGATGTTAAAGGCTTCGACACAGGCTTCGATCATGGCATTAGCCTCGACGGGCTGCTGGTCGAAACGGGCTTTGGGGCCGCCTTTTTCATACCATCCCTTATTACCGATCGGCACAAAGTGGCCTTTTTCGGTCTGGATGGTGAGCAGCCACTCGAGGGATCTGAGTCCCATATCGATCATATCGCTGCGCTGCATCCATTGGCCGGACAGGAGCAGGGCATGGGGCAGCTTGCCGTTGGCATAGTTTAAAGTGCTTTCAAGCCAGGGCCAGCTTTTTGTTGCATTGTTCTTGAACTGATTGAAAAGCCTATCTGCGAGGATTTCTCGAATCCTTCGCACTTCACTGTCGCCTGAAAATTTATGCAGGTAGGCATGAATGCCCACCAGGGCAAAAGCGAGGGCTCGGGGCGAATCAAAGTGCTCGACAGCCTTCAGCGCCTTGTTGAAGAGCGTCGTGCTCATTGCCAGCTCTCCGGGATTGTCAAAAAAAACCACAGACTTGCCAAGGCCCCAGAGCGCTCTACCGTGAGCATCCTCGGATCCCACCTCCTCAGTCCATTGCCGGGCATAGGTCATAAAATCACGAAATCGCCCCTTTTCGACATTGAAGGCATACAGTAGAAAGCTGAGATAATGACTGCTAAGGGAATCAAGGCGCCTGTCGCCCGTAGGCAGGTATTTCCGGCCCATGGCAGCAACCAGCAGAGCTCTCGCATTATCATCGGTGCAGTAGCCATGGATGCGATCGGGGACGGTATGGGTGGCATGCTGCAAAATGCCCGTATCATCGGTAAGGGTTTTCAGGTGATCAAGCTTCATTTCCGGGAGATCGAAATTTGTGATGGATTTGATGTTTTCAACATATAAGTGTCGGGGTCGGGGGTCCAGGGAACGATGGTGCTGAACCTCGCTGAAAGCTTCGAGATATCTTCGGGATACCTCCTTCCAGATCGCCTCGCGACAAAATGTATAGGCTTTTTTGCGTATCGCATTCCGGTCGACATCGTTGTCCAGAAGGTCGATGATTTGTTCCGCCATGGCATCAGGGTTGTTGAATGGAACAATTCTTCCCCGCCCTTCGGCAAGCATCTCGGTCGCATACCAGTACGGGGTTGAAATGACGGCTTTGCCGGTTCCCATGGCATAGGCGAGCGTCCCGGAAGTAATCTGGGCTTCTTCAAGATAGGGGGTTACATAAATATCAGCGATGCCGAGAAACTCACATAATTCTTTCAGTGCGACAAATCGGTTTTGAAAAATGACATGACCGCTGATATTGAGTCTGTGCACGAGCTGCTGCAGGCTGATACGGTATTCCTCGCCATGCGCTTTCAAAATATGCGGATGTGTTGCTCCCAGGATAATATAGGTAACATCAGGGTGTTTTCTGGTGACGGACGGAAGCGCCTGCAGCACATTTTCAATGCCCTTATTGGGGGAAAGCAGGCCGAATGTGAGCAGCACCTTTTTGCCTTCCACGCCGAACTTATCTTTGTAGAAGCTGGAATCAATAAAAGGCGTATCCGGAATGCCGTGATGGATAAAGGCAATTTTCTCCTCCGGAACGGAATAGATATCTTTGAGGAAATCAAAGGCCATCCGGCTCATCACGATCAGTTTGTCGGACAGATCAGACAGCTTGCACATGACTTCACGATATTCCGGGGCGGGATCTCTCAGAACCGTATGCAGCGTTGTCACGACCGGCATGCGAATCTCTCCAAGAAGTTTCAGCAGATGGCTGCCGGCAGGGCCGCCGAAAAGAGCGTATTCATGCTGCACGCAGACAATATCAACTTGGCTGATATTGAGAAACTCCGATGCGACACTGTAATCGGTAAGTGTGTTCTGGTTGATCTCAAACCGCACTTTTTCAGGATATGCATATCCCTCGGGTTTGTCATTGATGGCAACCGCCCAGCAGTTTATGTCGGGCGCTTCTGCCGATAAGGCCTCAACAAGATCGGTAGTGAATGTTGCAATACCACACTGGCGGGGTAAGTAGTTACCGATTACGGCACCGAGTCGATCCCCTCATAATACTTAATAACAGACGTCATACTAGCTGCCTCCCTGTTTACGCTTCACCCATACAATTACCCGCATAGATGCAAAACTCGTTGCTGACGGTCGGATAACTTTCCAGCTTGACTTTTCAACCAACTGGATCTCGCTAGCCTCGCTTGGTGCACCAAGAACTTGCTTTTTGACAAGCCAAGTAGAGGG
>JGI24422J19971_10000342_pt1 | contig 25485 bp, 23 predicted proteins | sample DeeMarSWOR152_54_FD_19971 | JGI IMG/M metagenome (IMG submission 19971) | reverse complement strand
GAAAGGACGTGATGCTTTCAACGGATATCGAAAAGACATAAAAAAAGTATTAGAAGACACGCGCCAGCGCGAGCTTGAAACGGGTCTTTGAAGACTTGCTTGAATAAACCAATATGGAGGTGATGAAGGTTGAAGGAATACGAATGCGTGCAAGTTAAGAACCACAAGGACGTCGGTAAACAAATTATGCAATGGCAAAAGAATGGCTGGCGTCTCCACACGTATTCTTGCGCTCAAGTGAGTATTGGAGCGGACGCCTATCATTACTTGCTGTTTGAGCGGGGCGAGTGACTGGAACAAGCCAACCCTCATGCATACATGAAAACGTCTTACGGACATACGGTTGTTTGTATTACGGAGAGTATGGAATTTGTCTTACGGAAATTGACGGTACGGTACACTTTTCGATTTTACCAACGGATTTACCAACGCAATTTGTTGGGAAACTATGGACTTTTCTCCATACCCTTTAGTGCACGCGGGGCTACTTACTGCTCTCTAAGGGGATGCTAAGAGTAGTCTGCATGTCTTCTTCTGAATATCCCGTATGCTAACCATGAATGGATGTAATTTTAGGTTCTATCTGATTCTATGAGGCGCAAGATTTGGGGAGCTAGCAGTGTTGCTATGAAAGTGGACAATAGAACTTTGAAGGGGGTTATTATGGGGGCAGGAACTGACCATATCGCTACTAAGGCTTCTGCGGTGAGTCCGTAGAAATAGTGGTAAGTTTGGAGAGGGACAAGAATGAATATCCTGACAAGAACGTCAGCTTCCAAGCCCACAAAGGCACTCAACGCGTAAGGGGACAACTGCTTAAGTTCTTCTGAGCCCCTGACACTCAAAATAACCCCTACAACCAGCAAGATGGCGTATGCGATGTAGATGTCCCACATCCCCCAGGCTGGAAGCTGCCACGAAATGGGTGTGATAAAATAGCCCGCGAGCAACACTGTAAAGAAGATGAAGACTCTCTTCCACTTTCCTCTGAAGAGAAATCCAGAAATCATGGAGCCTATAGGAGCGCCCAAAGTGAATATGAATTCGAAATTAGTTTCCCTCGGAACCAACCAGTGACCAATCATGACAGCGATAAAAGTGGACACGAATCCCGAATAGGGACCCAAAACAATGCCAATGATCGGACTAATCAGAAAAATGGCTCCAAACCAAACACCGGCTGAGAGCCCTGGCATTACAAGGCTGTCACAAACTACCCCCAATGCTGCAAAAATGGCTATCAGAGCCAATGCCTTTGACTCAAAAATCAACGCTCGATTGTCCTGCTGAGCCACGTTTTTTTCCTCTACGGCACTACATACGCTATAAACCAGACAAACGCGTCGTTGCCCATTATAAGATTTCTGACACTCATAAACTGGAAAATTCGATGTTTGAAGTTAAATCCTGATGGTTTCGAACCTGACCCTTACCTGCTCCACCCCGGCCTTCGCTCTCTCTTGTTCGTAGGCTAGTCCGGCCTCCCCAGTCTTTACATCTGCCATAATGACCGTTATGAGTCTGTCCTCCTTTCGCTTCCTCACCTTAGTGTAGCCGTCGAATATCACATAGTCGACGGGGTCTTCTATGAACCTGGCATCGCTGGGCTCGTAGCCGAAGGCGTCGAAGATCGGCGCGAGCTGCTCCGCCATCTTGCCCTTAATCGCCACGTTGAACCCAGCCGTTTCCCAGGCGAAGAGCAACTCGATCTGGAACCAGTTCTCGATTCCCCAGCCTCCGTGGCTGAACTTCTCCTTCTTGAACAGCTTGAGATGGTCGAGCTTCGCGCGAATGAGCTCGTAGGCGGCTTCAAACAGCCTCAGTTCAGGCATGCTGAACATGCAACCACACAACAGGGCAACTGGCGTGATGGGAAATTAAAGCATGCATGCAGGCGTGCGCATTCCTTTTACGTGTTTTGCTGATCGGTTGTTCGCGCCAAAGCTTATTTGAGTATATCTTCCTAGTTAGACCAGCCACTAAGTAATAGCACTCTAGGAGAGTGTCTAGTATGAAGCCCAATCCTATTCTCGCTGAAATTACCCCCGTTGAGAAACAGTTCTATGAATGGTACAAGGAAATAGCTCCCTCCTCAGCCTATAATCAGGGAGCCAGCGAATGCGCGGGAAGATTCTTCATACCGTCAAAACAAAACCTTGATGCAGCCGAAAAAAAACTGAAAGGCATAATGAGGCGAGCGCAGAACAAAGAGCAGAAGCGTCTTTTTAAAAGCTACCTTGCAGGCTTGCGCTTCAACGAGCCCTACATGATTCCCTCAGGAGCGACTGGGGCCTTCTTCACCCATCTAGTGAAAGAAGGAATAGTCATTGATCATCTCATGCCCCTGGCAAGACAGGTTGGAGAAGCGCTCGACGCCTTCACACAATTGCTCTCCAAAGAGCAATGGGCAATAGAGACTAAAATAGTGACCTGCCAGCTTTCAGACCAGCTCTTAGGAATACTTGAGATAATAATCTCTGAATCCAAAGATGAAACCCTCAAGAAATCATTGACTGCATTGAAGAATAAGACAGCTAATTATAGAAGGCTCTACGAGGTTGAAGGTGTCAAACAAGGTGACTTCAACGAGGTCTTCCCGATCCTTCAGAAAACACGAGGCAGGGTAAAACACAAAGCTATTTATCCTAAACTCCTCGCCGACCTGTGGGGCTACTCTGAGAAACCTGAGCAAATAGAAAGGAAAGCCGAACTGTGGCTAAAACAAGAACTGCCCAACCTGCGGAAAGTCACTCGTGAACTGGCCAGAATATACCGCGTCAAATCAGATGTTGAAACAGTTGATGAAGCATTAGAGAAGCGCCGAGGCATTCCCAAAGAGCAAGCGTTGAAGTTCGTGAAGGAAACCCGTGAAATAGCCCAGAAAATCTTCGAGAACAACATCGTCAAAATAACCCCGAAATATGAAACGCGAGTCATCGAGACTCCGCATTACCTTGTGAACATGATTCCAACAGCAGCGATGACTACGTTCGACAGCTTCACAGACAAGCCATTCAACATATTCTTCGTAACCACCGACCAACGCTTCTCACCATCATCCAGCGTGCCAGACCTCATATCAAGTCTACTGCATGAGGAGTATGGACATGCCGTAAATTTCTCAAACTCAGTCACCAGATTCGCCGCCAAGCCCACATTCTCGGATCTAATGGGGTCAGCGTTTGCAACGAATATTTCAGACGGCATATCATTCCACAGAGAATACGAATTCGTAGAACTCCTCAAAAAACTAGCGAAGAAAAAAACCTTAAGCAAAGACGAAAAAGCATTTCTGAACATACTGAAAGGCGAAAATGACACTGCAACCATGCTGCTTGAAAACGAATTCGTAATGCAGAAATGGCGTATCATGCGGTTCTTGAGGGCAATATTCGATGTACGGATCAACATGGAGAAGCAGTCGGTAGCCGACTTTGTCGAATGGGCAAACAAAGAAACTGGGCTTTCTAAAAAGATGATCTATAATCAAACGTGGATTTTCCTCGAATCCGTAGGCTACGCCCCATGCTACTCCATTGAAGGCGACAAAATCAAAAGGCTGCAGCAACAGGCCATTGAGAAAGGCATGAGCCAAATCGACTTCAACACCTACGTAGCGTCTCTAGGATTCCCGGCACCCGAGATATTCGAACAGAAAGTCAAAAAACACATGGTTTCAGCCAGAAAGAAAACAAACAAACCTACCAAGAAAAACTAGACCTTAGTGCGCATGCGTTTCAATTCACCGCATGCATGCAGGTCTGTGGAGCCTAGCGCCCGGGCCCGAATCCCGGCCCCGGCCCTCAGGCTTACAAAGCGCGGGGCTACTTAATGCCCCCTGAGAGAATGCCCAGAATAGTCTGATGTATGCATGTCCCTTTGTGACTACAGCTGAAGGTGCACTACCGACCTAGTCCAAGGGCAATAGAGCAAAGGAACAAGGCGCGCGCAAGGTTTATACGCTAACGCTAAGAGGTGTTCGTTTCCAAGAAAAGAGTGAAGCTCATGGGGCTAATTGACCTTCTCAGGCGAGAGTTCTCTTTCATTTCAGGCAACTATCGAATTCTTGTAATAAGCTGGATAATAATGGATCTTGCCATGGAAATGCCCAACCCAAACTTTCAGAAATACGTCGTTGAAACTCTGCAGGGGCCAGATATGGCCTTGGGAGTCATAGGTCTCGCTAACTTCCTTGCAATGGCAGCTGTAGCCTTCCCTGGCGGCTACTTAGCGGATAAGTATGGAAGACGTTGGCTCGTTACCACTATGACGTTTGGCATGGCTTTGTCGTGGTTATTCTTTGCATTAGCACCGACATGGCATTTCGTATTGCTAGGGTCGATTGTAAGCAGCCTCTGCCTGATTTACCAGCCGGCACTCTTCGCCCTAGTTCAAGATTCGCTTCCTCCGGAACGCAGGGGGATGGGTTCTTCAATCATACGGCTTATTCATGGCACTTTCAACACTCCAGGTCCAATAATCGCTGGCTTTCTCTTGTGGCGATTCGGATTGGGGTGGAGCATGAGGATAATCTACTTGCTTATGACGTCTCTCTACCTAGTCGCCGCAGTATGGCGGCTCAGGTTGAAAGAAACAATAATGAATGTAGACCCAATTCGCTTTCGTTATTTCATCTCCTCCTATCCTAAGGCGATAAAAGAAAGCCTCAGTGTCTGGAGAAAATTGCCGAGATCAATGTTCTGGCTCTTCATCGTTCAGACCTCTGTTATGTTTGGCATGTCGCTTACTCAGGTGATTAACCAGCTTTACGCGGTGGATGTTCTTGGAATAAGCTTGGAGCAGTGGTGGCTAGTCTTCATCCCGCTCATGTTAACCACGGTTGTGGCCTCGATACCAATTGGCAAGACTGTCGACAAGTTCGGAAGGAAAATCCCACTGGTTTTAGGACTGATAGTTCTAGGCACCGCTACGCTGATTTTTCCCTATGGCGACTTTCTCACTATCATGATTTCGATGGTTCTTTTTGGAGTTGGTCAATTGCTGGTAATGTCTGCAGCCATGGCTCTTGCTACAGATTTTGTGGATCCAATAAACAGAGGCAAGGTTGTTGGATTCAGAAACTTTGTTGGTTACATTGCAATGGGATTCGGCATGCTGTTGGGCAACTATCTCTTCGTGGAAGGAAAGAGCATGAATATCCCGCAGTTACCCTTCTTCGTAAGACTTGGACTAATAGTTCCAACGCTTCTCATCACTCTGTCTCTCGTGCATGAACCTAAGGAACGAGTGGGCATGCCTGAGAAGCACAGCACTTCATAGCTCTTGTGCAAAGTGAATCTGCATGCTTGCATCCTTATTGTCTTGGACTCAACCAGCCCCTTCTGGACGCCTTCCCTCATCCTCCTCCGCTCGTAGGTCAGCCCCGCGTCGCCTGTAGCCCATCGCGGTCCCGGGGGAGAGCCCGAGGTCCACCCTGCAGAAGTCGAAGAAGCCGTCTATCAGGTCGGGGTTGCCTCGTCCGCCAGGCCTGTGGAGCCTAGCGCCCGGGTTCAAATCCCGGCCCTCACTGCTGACTGGCGCGCGTAGTCTATGGTGTGTGTCCCCACTCGGCACCATACTGGCCTGTGAGAGTGACTATGTCGTAGATGTTTATTATGCCACCGACAGGAGCTAGATCCGCCGCTGAGATATATGGCCAAAAGGGGGGCGGTGCAAACGTCGCCCTAATACCGAAGCAACTCGCTGCTAGCACGACGTCGTAGATGTCGATTTTATAGTAGCCAGTGCGGGGCTTCGGTCCGCTCTCGCTCTTCCAGATGAAGTCAATCTCGCCTAGGAGTGGAGTCTCCATCCAATAGTATGGGTTGCGTTTGTAGGTTGCTCCTCCGCCGACTCCTGGAGTGAAGCTGGTCAGGTAGTACATGCCGCTGCCTACCAAGATCTCTTCCCATGACAAGTTCCCTGGAGTGAAGCCTGAGGGATCGCCGTACCTCCAGTAGTCCACGGAGAGGTCTCCGGACACGGCGGCGAGGATTTCAAGGTTGCCTCGTATGATGTTGTAGTCTGTGCCGAAGGCTAAGAGGGCTCCGTCCACAGTCACCTCAGTGATCCACACTGGACTTCCACTCAAACCCACCGGGCCTGGTCCCGAAAAGCCTGTGAAGTTCTCGACGCCTTCCAAGGCCAACGGGTCACGCAGCCACACGTCAACCGGATACAGCATAGGCGACGCCCACTGGTAGTAAAAGCAGCTCCCAACCTCGAAGCCGCAGTCGGACACTCTCGCAACGTCGAAGTACACGGTCCACGAGTAGTCATCGTGGATTTCGACATGGTTGACGTCCTTGACGTCGGTGTACCTCGCGGCAGCGGGGTCTGCGTAGGTATACCAGACGCTGAAGAAGTAGTCGCTTGCGTTGACGTTGGATAGCTGGTTGCCAGTTATGGGTTCGGCGAAGTAGTTGTCGCTCCTGACCCAGTCAGTTCGCATAGTCTTGTTCTCACCCCCGTCGTTCCAGATGCCTATCTCCCAGTCCTGCAGCCACCCAGGTTGAGGAGTTGCGGGGTCGTAAGGAGGCGCACTCACACCAGCGTAGCTATAGCACCTGTCCAGGTTTCGATAAGAGAAGTCTGCGAACTGAGGGTTCATGGAGTTAGGCGCGCCCGCGAGTCCGTATCGGATGGCTGTTCCATCTGCCTTGTAGGCGTTCATAAAGCAGTACTCATTCTCAAAACCCTTTCCTTCCATATTGACTAGAGCCAGCAGCTTAGCTCGGTTAGCCCAATAGCCCAAATAGCTGAACAGTGGGACGTTGATGCATTTCTCAGTCCAAAAAGCGGTGGCGAGTTTGGCAGCATGCTGAGCGTTTTCAAGAGTCGCAGCATAGAAGAGGTCTTCGGAGAGGCGGTCATACTCCGGATAATTAGGCCAACCGCTGGCGTTGTGGCCCGTGACATAATTAGGCCACCCCTCACACCAATATGGCGCGTGATAGATGGTGTAGAGATAGAGTGGCAGTAGGCCTACGCCCCATCCGCCCGTGTAAACGTGGTAATCCTTCTCAATTATGACATCCGGCCTTAAGGTTGGCGCGTCGCCTTCGTGTCTTTCGATTGTGAAGCCGATCTTCTCCACAACATCGGCTACCATGTGGCCGGCCTCGNACCTTCGCAGGTCGTCAGTGCGTATGTACCATTGCATGATGTCAACGTCGTTTCCGGCGTGGGAGTGTTCGGGGGGGTAGACGCGGAGGAACTGGGTGGAACCTGGAAACCCTGGGTCGTAATGGGGGTTGGGTGTGGTGCCTTCAACCCATCCGTTGGCGTCTAAGTGCGCTGAGGCTGCAGCTGGATCATACTCGTACGGGTAGTTGGGGTACCAGTAGGACTCGTTAGCCCACGCCTTGGCGGGCGCAGCGACCATAGCGTCGATACGCTCCGCGAAGCCACCGCAGATCACATCTACGATGTAGTCTTTGTCGGTGCACCACGCCACAGCTCGCCTGACAGGCGCGTACCAAAACATATTCGTCACACCCGGGTAGGTTTGGATCGTGTAGTTGTTGTTTAGGTCGAGCTCGTAGAAGTCGGTTTCAGCTACGCCTGAAAGCACAATGTTCGGGTCGGTTATGGCGTCCTCGTACAGGTCACGGGTAATCCCGCAGCCAATGACGTCGATCTCGTCAGCCTTTAAAGCCGCGTAAGCGGCCTCAACGTTCGAGTAGTAGAACATAATTAGGTCTTCGTTCCTCACGCCCCTAGCAGCTGAGGCCTGGTATTGACGAGTTGGGACCAGAGTTATCATGAGCAAGGTCGCGGCGGTTAGGAAAGCAACCAAGAATTTCCTATCTCTCATCTTCTCCTCTTCTCCACTTTAAGACGAAACGCCCCATGAATATGGGCTTTGAGGAGCTATTTATTGTTTCAGGAGAATTCCTCTATGGATGCAGCCATGAAGGCTCAATCATGTGCACGCGCGTTTCCTGTCTTTTTGTCGGCAACGACAACGCTTATCGGCCTTTCCGCCTTCCGTTCCCTCACCTCGTTGTCGCCATCGAATATCACGTAGTCGACCGGTTCCTCCTATGAACCGCGCGTGCCAAAGATTACGCGTGTGCTTCGTTGTTCTGTACGTCCGGACTCCTGTCTCGGAATAATCTCAACGTCCCTCTGTTTTACCTAAGCTGCATTAGCTCGGCTGGTATCGCCATAACCCTTGCTACGTGCTCCGGGGCGGTCGCATCTTTGCCAGCAGCAGCTTCTCCACATCCTTGGCATCGGATTCGCTGGTCACTGGAATGAACAGCCAACGCCCGTCTCGCAACTGCGGAGTCTCCCGCAGCAGTCGCGAGACCTTTTCTCCGAGGTCAAGCTGCAGGGCGTGTTCGGCCTGAGCCTTGCCGAGCACGATCTGTGCAAGGATCCGTTTCCGCTGTGGATGTAGTGCAGTCAGTGATTTGCCTTTTCGCCGGTAGCGAAGATTCCAGCCGCTCTTGGCTGGGCCCCATTTGCTCCAGGTGCCTTCTATCCGATAGGACTTCTTAATGAAGGTGTTCAAGCGCTCCCAGAGTGGGAAGCAAGAGTCTAGAGCCGATCGGATCTCGTCTGTAGTTGGTTGGTGCCTAGACTTTGCGAAACAGCTCTCAGTCATAACTGCACCCCCGGTTTGATGCATACGTGCATTTGCCAACGCACGGCACTTATTTGCATTGACATCTTCCCCATGCTGAGGGAGCCGCCGCTTTTTGCTTCTAAGACTTTCCAAGTTCCCGGCTTCTGTTTGATTCAGCCTCTTGAACTCCGCAATTGGAAGAACCTGCCCGGGAAATCGTGCGCGCCGGGCGGCGGCCTGGCCCGCGGCCTTTTCCAGCTTGCATGCCATTATTTCGCTAACCTATGCCACTTTCAGACTAGAAGACTTTAACCTTTGCTTCCTTGTATATCTTCCCAAGCTTCTCGGCTGAGAAATAAGCACCGACTTCGGCGCCCTCCCGCAGAACGCATCCACGTACCTGTCGGGCACCTTGAGCGCGGGCGTTCTAGCTGATAACCTATTTAGGGGCAGAGGAGAACGTCTGTGTGCTATGAGAACCTCGTTTGATTGTGCTGCAGAGTTCTACGATCGAACAAGAGGCCCGCCATCGGATGCGATGAGACAGCTTGTCACATCGCTGGTTAATGAGCTGAAGGGGTATGCCCGTGTCTTGGACGTGGGCGTTGGAACGGGACGGTTTGCGCAGCATTTTCAAAATGCAGGGTTGGAGACGGTGGGAATCGACATTGCAGGGAAAATGCTGGAAAAGGCGGTCGGCAAGAGGGTCAAGAATCTGCTGAAAAGCGATGCATGTTTTCTTCCATTCCGAGACAACGCCTTTGAGGCGTCCGTGTGCATACATCTTCTCCATCTGATCACTGACTGGCAGGAGGCGTTGAGGGAGATTTGCCGAGTCACCCGAGATGTCATGCTCTCCATGATCTACACAAGTGAGAATCCGGTGCGACAGACCTACAACCGCCTTCTCGCCGAGTACGGATACAAGACCCAGCGACTCGGGAAAGGCGAATGGGAGCTCAAAGACGTGGTCAAACCGTGGAAGTCGGTGTTCGCTTGCGCCTTCGACAACTCTGCTGATCAGCTTATTGCCCATCTGAGTAGGAGAGCTTATTCAAGTCAATGGCATATCCCTGAAGAGGTCAACGCGAAAGGCATCTGTGAACTGAAACAGCAGTTCAGCGGCAAAATGTTCCCAGCAGAAGTGCGGGTGCTAGTTTGGCGAATAGACGACTTAGACTGCTGTAACGCTTACACATAGACGAGCACGCGTATGTCTTGAAGAAGAATAGCCGTTAACTGAAAGAGGTGTGGGCTCTGAATCTTTCAAGGAACCTAGCCAGTGGATCTTTCATCATGCTTGTCATGCTGGCGATTCCTAGCGAGAAAATGATTCCAGCCACCACGTCCGCGGGGAAATGGAAGCCCGCGTAAATCACTGAGAAGCCGATGAAGTATGATAGGGCTGAGAGGGTGGCGCCGTACCGGCGTTTTTCAAGAAGAATCAGCATCGGGAGGGACAAGCCAAAGGCAAGCATTGTTGTGGTTGAAGGAAATGAATAGCTGCTTGTGTCCCAGAACCCGAGAACTCGTACGCCTGAGAGAACGTCGAAAGGTCTAGGTCTCTTAACAAGCAGCTTGATCAAAGAGCCGACGCCGTAAGACAGTGGACCAGTCGCAACAGAGATCATCCCTGTAGCCATCGACGCCCTCTTCCTAGAAACCAGTATGATTGCTAACACAAAGCCGTAGAACAAGAAGAATAAGCCGGGGGACACATACATGCACGCAACATCTAATGCCGGATTGATCAGCTCTTGATTCAGAAACCTGAACAGCTCGTAGTCTCCTACGGAAAGGTCGACCAGCACTAGCAAAGCGCAAGGCAGGACGACAACAGACAGCAAGACACAATACAAAGGTCTTCTCAAGACTTCACATCCTCCAACATTACATGCATCGACGTATAGGTAAGGGGCCGTAGCTGCGGGCGCAACAGGATTACAGCGAGAACCGATTTGGGCACGCAGTATCTGTATCTCAGCGCTTATGGTGTTTGCTGATGGATTTTTATGTTTCCTGTTTTTGTCTCTGCTACGAGCCTTCCCGTTCCAGCTCCTATTCTGCCTGTGAACCGCCCTCTCTCATACCGGGTCTTGGTCATGTCCACGTTGGACGTGACTCGGCCTAGAATTGTTGAAGCTTCTACGGCCAGATCCGCATCGTTCTGCATCGTGAGATCAATGCTTCCCGTACGCGTTATGAACCAGTTCTCGCTCTTCGACAATGTCCCGTCGAATCTGATTGAACCAGTGTAGCTGCGTGCGGAAACCGTTCCGTTCACGCCTGTCAAGACGACGGAGCCAGTCCTGGCTCTGGCTTTGATGATTCCTTCGCAATCCTCCACACTGACCTTGCCGGTTGCAGACTCTATCACTACGGTGCCCTTCACTCCTGACACTGCCACTCGTCCGACACGATTCTCCACGTTGAGATCCGACTCCGCAGGCACGAAAACGAGGATGTCAGCCTTAGGGCCGCCTGAGAAGAAATACATCGGCCACCCGAACAAGGGGCTAGTTCTGGTTCTGCAAGTGATGGTTATAGTGTTGCCGTCTTGGGAAATGTTCCATACTAGATCCTCAGGTCTTCTAAGATCCAGGTCAACGGACACCTCATCGACCTTACCGGGGTTCACTTGAACCGCCCCAACAGCAGTGTTCATAACTACTATTTTGGGCTTGTCAGTCACTTTGAGGGTTCGATGCTCCTTTGAGGGTTTGACTTCCTCAACGCCCACTTGAGCTCCGCAAGCTGGGCAGAAATTCGCGGCTCCCGGTAACTCGGCTCCACATCGTTTGCAGTACGTCATTATCAAGACTCACCTTTCTTCATCTAGAGATCACAGCTAACTCAAGAAGGAGAGAGATATATGTCTTAGGAGAATCTTACAAGCAGCCGAGTGCGTGTAAGGTTTATAAGCACACTTTCATGTCTATCGCTTCATGCCCTTGTCCTTGGACAAAATTGATCTGCATATTCACACGACTTTCTCCGATGGACTGTGCAGCGTAGAGGAAGCGGTGAAACTGGCAAGAGCAAAGAAGCTGGAAATGTTTGCCATTACAGACCATTACAGTGAGTTTTGCGACAGACCCAAAAGGATGCCCAAAGGACAATTGAAGGTTTACCTGGAAACCTTGGCATCACACGACGTCATCCGAGGAGTTGAGGCAGACATTCTCCCAGATGGGGTTTCAATCTCAAAGAAGACTACAGGTCTCTTTGATCTAGTCCTCGGAGGGCTCCACAACCTGCGAGACCGAGTGTTCTGGGGTGATGATCGCCCTATTTGGAACCCGAGAGTGTTTGTGGAAGACGTTCGAGTCACGCTCATAAAGGCGATAGAATCAGACTTGCTTGACGTCCTAGTTCATCCGACCTGGCTTCCTGAGGATATCAGGCCTCAAACAAAGCATTTGATATCAAAAGACTGGATTGAGAGCATTGTAGACGCTTCGTCGGATCATCAGGTAGCCATCGAAATCAGTGGAGCTTGGAAAGTGCCGGATGAACTCTTCGTCGCGCAATGTCTCCGCCATGGAGTGAAGCTGTCTATAGGAAGCGACGCTCACACTCCCTCAGGCATTGGTGACGTTGGATACGCAGTTGATTTGCTCCGAAGGGTCGGGGCTCCTTCTGAATCGGTTTTCTTGCCCGACCAGACCTGGCAAGAACGTTCATGCGCCAAAAAATAGGGGGGGATCGGTCAAAATGCGCGCGGGGAGCCTTTGCCCCAGCAGGAGAACTGTTTCTTGAAGCTTCCTTAAGGCTTACGCTCAGAAAGACTGGCTTTGAGAGGCCTTTTCGGGATCTGAAGACATTTGCGAAGGGAGAAAGGAGGTTTTTCTTACCATTTAGAACAGTAAGCGCAAATTTCTTCAAATCTTTCCGATGGCTTCTCAAAGCTTTTTTGGGTTAGAGGGCTTTGAAGGCGTCAAACCATTTTGTGTATGACGCAACCATGTCAAGGGATACGCTCGGTTTGCGATCTTCAAGTATTTGTCGGAAATCGGTCATTCTCACGCCTCGGGGCTTCGCTGCCTTATCATTTGCTCGTCCAGACTCGAAGAATTCTCCTATGACCCTTAGGTAAGCTGATTGGCAGCAGTCCTTGATATCGCTCCCTGAAAACCCTTCTGAAAGCCTTGCTAACTCATGAAGGCTCATATTCGGTTCAAGGTTTAGCTCGCCTGTGTAGAGCTTGAACATCTGCAGCCTTGAATGGTGGTCGGGCAACGGTACAATGATCCTTTTCTGGAACCTTCTTATGAATGGCCAGTCCAGATCCCAGGGTTGGTTCGTGGCGCCGATGACATATGCGTGCAGGCTCTTTCCTTTGTCAATGACTCCGTCCATCTCTTTGAGGAATTGATTTCGAACACGAACCTCGCCGCCAACTTCGCTTGAATGTCTTCCCATTAAGGAGTCTAGTTCGTCAATGAATACGATGGCAGGCTTTCCGTTGTTCGCTGATTTCCTTGCAGACGTAAACAGTCGGGCGACGTTTTTCTCCGCTTCTCCAAGCCACTTAGACATAACCGACGCGGCGTCTACAGATATGAAGTTGGCGTCGATTTCCGTGGCCACAGCGGCTGCGAGCAAAGTCTTACCGCAGCCTGGGGGTCCAAACAGTAAAATGCCCCTAGGCCATCCTAGTGGAAACAGGTCAGGTCGCTGAACTGGATAAACGATTGCTTCCTTTATAGCCCTTTTAGCAGGTTCTAGACCGATGACTTCCGGCCATTTTACATCAGGCTTCTCTTGGATGATCAGCTCGTCGTAGGTTGCCTTTCCTTCTTGAGGCATCTGGGCTTCATCAGTCCTCTGATCCACGTCAGGCTTTAGCGGTAGTCCTCCCTGCAGAACCTTGACCCTTTCTTGATATGCCATTGCACGTTGTATGTAGACTTTGTTCAGGCCGTAGTCAGGGTATAGCTGGACGATTCTAAGCAAAGTCTCTATGGCCTTTTGATACATCGTAATCGCCATTCCCCTTGAGCTTTGCTTGTCTAGTCTGACTGCCTCCGAAGCGTAGTTTGTAGCTGCTTTTTCGAGTTCTTGAGAAGCGCTCACGCTTATCTCGCTCCGAGCACTATCTTACCTTTGGAGTCGAGGTCTCTCAACGTTTTCTCCACTTCTTTGGGTGGAATTTTCAGTTTTAACGCGCATTCCGTGACGTCTACTTGGCCCTTGCGCTTTTTGATGTATTCTAACATTCTATCTTCCAGAGACTCTGAATGTTGAATCCTGAGAGAGATGCTTTGCATTTTCACATCTTTTATTTGGAGAACTGCTTCAGATTTGCTCTCCTCGGCTTTGGAGGATTCCGGACACCCGAGAGCTAAAGCAACCATTTCTCTTATTCCTTGCTTCGGATGCTCAGTCTCTGGCGTGACTTCCGGGGCTGGCGGCTCGGGCAATTGCTGAGCTAGCCTCTGCTCTAGAACGGCGTTGACTTCGCCGAGGATTTCTTGTCCGGCTGGAGTCTTGAAGTTGGTCTTTACCATTGGCGGTTCAGAGGAAAGCTTGGTCGCAATGAGCGTTTCTTGTATATTGCTGTTGACCCTGTCCAGTTCAGAAGCAATGTCGGGCATAACTTCTACAAGGTTGGTTGTCACGTTCTTGAGGGCACTCAGCGCTGGCTTCAGGTCAATCATTATGGTGCTGAGTTCTTTGATTGTTTCTAGTCTCAGAATTATTCGTTCTATTGCTATTTGGGTTTGAGAAAGAAGCTTTATCAGCTTTCTTACTTCTGCCAGCTCGTTGGCACACATAGCTGCCCGTGGGTGGTTCTTTCTCTCTAGCGCGAAGGTGCACGCTTTGAAAAGAGTTTTATCCCGTTCGCAGAGTCTAATATGAACTTGTTCCAGCTTGGAATGTTGTATCCTGAGTCTTCGAATAGACTTAACAATCACATTGTCTAGCGGTGGAGGTTCTGAACGAAAGAAGTTTCGGATGTTCCTTTCCCTCCGCCCGCCTTTCCGGTGCCTATGGGCCTGATTCGTCAGCGTTTTTGACGTACACTACAACAGGGGGCTCCCCCGAATCTTCGGGGGGTTCTGGAAGCGAAGTTTCTAGTGACTCGCTTGTTGGAGAAGGAAGAGAGTCCTCCTGCTCTTCTGCAGCTTCTTCTTCGTCGATTGGTTCTTTAACTGTTCCGTCCAAAAGCATATTCGACAACTTGTTCTTCAGCGTCTCAAAGTCATTTTTCTCCGCGTTGATTCGCCTAAGTCCTTCCTTAACTATCTCCATGGCGGTTTGGTAGGATTCTTCACTTATCTGTCCTATCTCTCGCTCAATCTCTAGGTTTATCAGGGCTGAATTGAGTTCCTTGACTCGCGAAGCGCATCTGTCAACTTCTTTCTCGACGTCAGCGATTGCGTTTTCCGCCTCTGCCTTAAGCTGGTTGAGGGCGCCTTCGAAGCTGGAGTACAGGTCGCCATACATGCTGTCCGGAATCTTCTTTTGTTCATTCAAGTCCTTTACGGCTTGGGTCTTTCGCCANAGGAGCGGGATCTGGTTGCAGTAGTTGTTGGCCTTCATTTTGAGCTGCGAGAACAGGACGACTTCATCGTTTTCCGTCCTTATTTGATCGCTGGAATATCTTTTGATACTACCGTCTCCGTGTTCTATGAAGACTCCGTTTATTCTTCCTCCCGGAGTGGATAGAAAAGACGCCATCGTGCCTATGACATGGCCATACTCGTCTTTCACAGGTTTGCCTAGGTATGCAAAAAGGTGGGATGTCGTTTCAGACATTGCACATCACCGTTCTTCGTTGTATTCGCTTTAGATTGCCTTGGTGGAAGTCTTCTCTCCAACCTCGGGGATGCCTGCTGGTAGATCTGGGAATTTCTCTTTGATTTTCTGTTCTGCTACTGACGACGCTTCTGCGAGGATATTTTGTGCATCTTCGTTTGCAGTGTCGAAGTTTATTGTGAGCCCTGTACTTTGGCCTGCGTCTATTATTATGCCGTTCAACAGATTTCCTATTTGTCCTAGTTCTCTCTCGGCCTCTGGAAAGATCGAAGCCATTCCGCTTTTGACCGTGCGCAGTACACCAACCGCAGGAGCAAGTGTAGTAACTATGTCTCCAAGCTCGGAAACGGTTCTCAGTCTAAGCACAATCTGCTCTAGAGCTAGCCGGCCATGCATGATCATCTTTTCCATTTTTCTTATCTCGGCAAGCTCATTGGCGAAGACATTCGCGCGGGCCATGTCATGTTTCGTGTAGGCTTCAACAATTCTGGAGAATATCTTCTTATCTCGTTCGGAGAAGCGATCACTCGCTTGATCAAGCCTTTGAACTTGAAGCTCAATACGCCTGATAGCAATGTCCAATCGTGGCTTCAGTGGGCCTGGCGGCCTCAGAGACTCCTTGACCTTGGTTGCGAACGGCTGCCGGTTCGGGCCTTCTTCCCATTGTTTTGCGAATCTTTCTGACATTGTTTAGTTTACCTCCTTTCTTCAGGAGGGTGTTAAAAGCCTATTATTACGTTGTTATTATGCGCTAAACACTCACGTATATACGTAGCAGTATAGGCTGTTTGCAAAGGTTTTGGGGCTTTAAATTGCGTGTTATAAGAGAAGTGGGGCTTGTTTGCCCTTATAGACAGTTCTGTGTCAGTTAGCCTAAAAAGGAGTCCCCTAGTAGTATGTTAGGTCTAGGTGATAGGTATGGGCGATAGAATAAGAATGTTCCTCATGTTTGGGCTACTTGGCTTCGTCGCAGGTATAGTTGCCAACTTCACGGCGAAGTACGTAATCCCCTGGCTCACAACGCTTGTCTTTCCCGCCATAGGGCTAGAGTGGGTTCTCTCAGGGTTCGCTGGCGCCTTCCTGACAGTCCTCTTGGTCACTGTCTGGGCCTACGTTTCAAACCCTTCTGAACCATAAGCAACTCCTCGCGCTGCCACTAATCCTTTTCTCTAACATATTTTAGAGACTCGCTGTTCCTGACTTCACCCTTCCATCCAAAAGAAAGGTTATGAGCCGCAGCGCGTCTCTAGTGTTAGGTTTCTCCTCTTGGAAAAGGAAGCCAAAGTTTTCAGACTACTATCCAAGCCTGTTCAAGAAATTCTTGAAGAGAGAGGGCTTTCCAAACCCACAGAACCCCAGCGAGACACCATTCCATTTGTCTTGGGGGGAGAGAATGTTCTTCTGGTTGCTCCAACCGGAAGCGGAAAGACGGAAGCTGCCCTGCTTCCGATATTCTCAAGAATCCTTGAACAGCCAGAAAGAGAAGGATTTTCAGTTCTCTATGTCACTCCGCTTCGAGCCCTGAACCGTGACATGATCGACCGCATATCGTATTGGGCATCGAGACTTAGTCTCACGGTAGAGGTCCGTCATGGCGATACGGAAACTAGGATTCGAAGAAAGCAAGCAATTCACCCTCCTGACATCCTTATCACAACGCCGGAAACTCTTCAAGCGATTTTGCCAGGTTCACGGATGCAAAAGCATCTACGCCACGTTTCTGTGGTAGTGGTAGATGAGGTGCACGAGCTAGCGACAAGCAAGCGTGGAGTTCAGCTTTCAGTGGGTCTTGAGCGGCTTTTCGAGCTCGTAGGAAAGGAATTTCAGAGGATAGGGTTGTCGGCCACTCTGGAAAACCCACGCAAAGCCGCACAGTTCATAGCAGGGGCAAATAGGCCGATCAGGGTCGTAGAAGTATCGCTGCCTAAGGGATATGAATATGAAATAACGTATCCGACTGCCACTGATGCAGACTACGATCTGGCCCAGGACCTGAGAACCGCGCCTGAAGCCGCTGCAAGAATTCGACGCATGCTCAACCTGGTTAGGAACCACACGTCGACACTCATCTTCGTAAATAGCAGAACTAACGCTGAGATGCTGGGCCACAGATTCAACTTACTCACTGATGACATAGCTGTCCATCATGGTTCATTGTCAAGAGGAGAGAGAGAACAAATCGAGAACGCGTTCAAGAAAAACATTCTGAAAGCCCTGGTATGCACCAGCACCATGGAGTTGGGCATCGACATTGGACAGGTTGATTTGGCGGTTCAATATCTTTCTCCTCGGCAAGTCGGCAGCTTAATTCAGAGGGTCGGCCGCAGTGGTCATCGCCTTGATCTCATTTCAAAGGGCATTATAGTCACAGCCTTCTCTGAAGACGTTCTGGAATCCGTGGCAGCCGTGCAGAAAGCACGAAGAGGAGAGCTTGAACGGCTTCTTATTCACGACAAAGCCCTAGACGTCATGGCGCATCAAATCGCCGGCATTTTGATGGACAAAGGCGCCACTTCGGTTGACGAGGTTATGGAAATTCTGAAGCGCTCTTATCCTTTTAGGAATCTTTCGAGGACCAAGCTTTTAGAAGTCGCGAAATATCTACATAGATTGAGGGAAGTGCGACTAGAAGGCCAAATGTTGAAGAGAACGAGACGAACGCGAGACTATTATTTCCGGAATCTCTCCATGATACCCGACGAACGACGATATCCAATAGTTGACGTTCTCTCAGACAGGAGGATAGGCACTCTGGGAGACGAATTCATGGCCTTCAGAGCACGAGTGGGTCTCAACTTCATATGCAAGGGCCAAGTGTGGCGCATAGTCCAGATAGAGGATGAGACAGGAACTGTCTACGTGGTCCCCTCAGAAGACCAATTCGCGGCTATTCCAGGGTGGGACGGCGAAATGCTCCCGGTTCCCTTTGGGCTTGCCACTGAAGTTGGGAAGCTTAGAGAAAGAATCTCAAGAGAACTGAAGAAAGGCAGTTTGCAGTCAACCGCCAGAAAGCTTGCCAAGGAACTTGGCATGGAAGAAGAGGCTCTTCGGGAATCGATTGCAGAAGTAGACTCTTACTTGAAAGAGAATCTTACTGTTCCTACTCACAAGCACGTCTTGATAGAAGCTTTCGACAAATACATTGTTGTTCACGCGTGCTTCGGAGAGGTTGTCAATCGCACCCTCGGTAGCGTTTTCGACGCAATCCTCTCTGACCACGAACTCATTGTGGGCTGGTGGAACGATGGATATCGGATCTTGATAGAGGCCCCACGAAAAGTCTCAGCGGAAATGCTGGAGAAGGCTTCACGATTGATTTTCAAGCTGTCGCCACACGACGTTGACGAAGCCTTCACAAACTATGTTCAAGCCCGCTTTCCCTTCTCCTACAGAATGAAATTCGTAGCCGAACGCTTCGGCGCCCTGCCACGTGGGAAGACTATGGACATGGATCGGATGGCAGAGCTATCTTCTAGATTCGAAAAGACGCCAGTCTACGAGGAAACAGTCCGCGAAGCAATCATTGAGAAGATAGACCTTCCAACTGCGAAGCGGATCATCAAGGACGTCAAAAGCGGCAGAATAAAAGTCAGCACGCTTCTCAGGCTTGAAAAGCCCACACCCATTGCCTACCACATCTTCGCCAAATATTCTGAAATCGCAGAGTTGATGGCTCCTGAACGTGTTGTTCTAAGCAACATTGAAAGAATGAAGAAGTCAACACTGGCAAGAAAGGTCAGGCTTCTGTGCCTGTCCTGTGGTCACCTAATTAGAGACAAACGCATTCGAGACCTGCCAGAGAGACCATTATGCAGCACTTGCGGTGCAGGTCTACTCGCAAAACTGATGATGAAACAAGACCCTGACACTTTGCGAATCCTGGTCGAGCGAAGAAAACAAGGAAAAGAGCTGACCTCGGAGGAACTAGAACATCTCGTCTACGCTCGTCGAACTGCGGATCTGACACTAAGCTACGGGAGAAAAGCCATCATTGCTTTGCAGACCAAAGGCGTGGGACCAGAAACCGCTTTCAGAATTCTTGGGAGAATGCACCCCGACGAAGATCACTTCTACGAGGATCTGCTAAAGGCCAAAATTCAGTATTTGCGCACAAAACAGTTCTGGAAAGAAAAAGAGCCAAGAGTAAAGTAGTCCGCGTGTAGCTCGTCTTATCAGACCTTTCGGATTCTCAAGTCAACCGCTGCACTTGATGAAGCACAGCGCAGGTCGGTCTCCCTTGGCGAATTATTAATACAATGCGGATTTCCCCGCTTTAATCCGTTAAACACGAAACCTTAATTGAATGACACGAAAACTTATTACACTCATCACGAGTGATTCTGACGGAAAGAGATGACCCCAGCGCCGCAAATGTAGGGGGCAGTTGTTATCATAGAAATCCTAGAACAGAAAAACGACAAAACTGCTTCTCAAACCATCAAAGAAGATAGAACAACTGCATCTTTGCTCAGAAGAGATCGCCACGACATAATCGGCGAGATTCTGAAGACCGCCACGGGGGGGCAGAAGAAAACCCACATAATGTATAAGGCAAGGCTGAGCCATTCCCAACTGAAGCTATACTTGGAGCTTCTTGACCGAAATGGGATGATTGTCCAGAACGACGGGGTCTACATGACGACTCCAAAGGGCCTGAGCTTCGTCAAGGAATTAGAAGCAGTCAACTTCCTTTTCCGCCAATGACCCAGAGTTCTCCTAAGAATCTGCAACTCAGTGTGCTAGCGAAAGCTCTAACCTACCTAATCCTTAGTCCGAATGCTTCTCGAACACTTGGGATCGTAAGGGATTTGGCGAGTGGCGAGTGGAGGGGAGAAAAGGATAAGAGAGTACCTTTTTAAGAAATATTCGTCCACTCACCAGCAGGGATAGTACCGGCGATGTGTATATATCCTTTTTTATCATACGAAAACCTCTCGTTATATTGAAAAGGAAAGCTTACCCGGTTATCTGTATAGCTAATTCAAAACGGAAGGGCGAAATTCAGCTGCGAAGCACAGCGTTTCTTCAGATCGTCTACTCGTGTGCGCTTCGCAACGTCTTCTATTGTGCCATCACCATTTCTACAAGNNTTTTCTGATCCACTTCTGCTCTNGTTCTCCAGGCTAGGTAGAGCTGTTCTCTCTCGTCTCCTTCTATGTAACCCTCCCGTATGTACCGGTCTATGTTGACGTTGGCTTTCCATCCAGGGAGTTTGCGTCGAAGAACGTCCTCAACTTCTTTTCTTGGCACCTTTCCCTTCTTGGATATTATTGTTGAGATTGTTATCGCTAAGCCTGCTATGTCGTCGATGCGCCATCCCATCATTTTGGTTTCTTTTGGGGTGAGTTCTCCTCTGAGGGTCACGTAGACGCGTGCTCTGTCTAACTGCTCTCGGGTTGGCTTTTCTGATGGTGTCCCTTCTTCGAAAACAGTCTTCACTTGAAGATCTAGCTTCTCTAAGTACCTGTCAAGTAGGGCTATGATTTTCGCGTAGTCAGTTCCTAGTCTCTTCCTTAACTCCCAACCCTTAACNCCCGGCCTTCTGTGGCGTTTGAAGAAGAGCATGTGGGTAGCCCTCTTCAGTTTTGCAGCGTAGTACGCCTTTCTTCTCAAGTCTTTACACCTTCTCTCCAACGTTGCCAATCTTCGATGGTTATCGGGATTGGCAGCGATATTGCCTGTTTCTTTCCGATAGTGGGAACGGGGATTGTGAATGGTTTTATGTGTATTATCTCTTCCAGCCAGTCAATCTCGAGGGTTGCGTAGCCGTACGTTATTAGGAAGCTTGTCAGATAGGCGCGTCTAACTGTTTCTCTGTACGTCGGGGCCCCGATGAAACTCCAGTACTCGATTTTTCCCTCGGCCTTTGCCTCTTGCTTGAGTTCTTCCCAGAACGTTTCCAGCTTTTGTGAGAACTCCCTTTCTGCGATAATCTGCTGGTCCAGCAATTCCTCTCGTGTTGTGGTTTCAGTTTGTATCCTCAAGCTTTCGCTTCTTTGCCATCTTTCGTTTATTGGAGCTAGGCTTTGCCAGTATCGAATTGCCTCCATGAAGCTATTAGGAGAGAGCTGTTCGAATTCCACTATGGGTCGCCAAGACTTGAGGAAAATCGCCGCGATTTCTTCTTTGGGCAACCGTTGCAGCTTTTCTTCTATAAGAAACGGATCGGTGTAGAGTGATGTGGATCTGTGCTTGACCCATTCACTTTGCAGTTTGATGGTAGATGCCAGTTCGTGCAAAGCTTCGGCATCTAGGCATCGTTCTTCAGGGTCGCCCCATTCCGGGAAATACTCTCGGATGGTCTTTAGCACGTCGTCGGTCTCGACTAGAAAGGGATCTATGCCTCTTTCTTCAACTGTGCGGCACAAATCGATTATGCGTTGAAGATGAGCTTTTCCTTGGGCCTTCCTTTGTTTTCTTGTTGACAACTAAACGGCCTCTCTGACCCGGGAAGAGCTTTCGATATTCTGCACTGTTACTATGTGGACGTCCTGCTCTGCGAACGTGATCTGGCTGGGGGTTATTATCAAGTACTGCGAGTTCAACCCTTTGACTGATTCTATGAGAAGTTTAGCTATTGTTTCGCGGTTTTTCGGATCCATATGGACGTCATATTCGTCGACTGCGCGAAAAGGAGACTGGACGTGTTGCTGCAAAGCCAAGAGAAAGCTCATGGTAGCCATGCTTCTTTCCCCTCCGCTTTGCGTGTAAGCGTCTAGAGGAACCGAGGGAGCGCCCTTGAAGCCAACGAGTACCTCCAGCCCAGCGTCTTCTATATCGTGCACGTTAGTTAGGTTGACGTTGCCCATTCCTTGTGCCTGTGATAGGATCTTCTGATATTGGACGCTAACGTGGTCGAGAAGATCTTTTATGACGTTTCCCCATGCTTCCATTCGAGTACTGACTTCTTCCAAGGTTTTCTCTCGGTTTTCAGCTACTTGCCGAGCCTTGTCTTTTAGCTCCAGATATAGTTTGGAGTAGGATTCGTACATGCGCTCGATGTCTTCTGACACGTCTCTGAGGGCTGCGAGGTATCCATCCGTCAGCCGGATTTCGTCTAGGATGTCACTGATAGTTTTCGTCGTCGCTATTCTTGGGCCATTCTGCTGCGCTCGACTGACGGCTTCTATGTATTCCTCGTTTCTGATTCTCAACTCGCGACGGAGTTTCTTAGTGTTCTTTTCGATGGTTTGCCTCTTGAATTCGAGAAGGGCGTTGTCTACTTTTGAGTCTGTCATCTGACTGTTAGCTTGGTCAAGTTCTTCCAATACATGTTCCGTTCTGAGCTGTGTTTCCAAGAGATTCTTTTCTGTCTTCTCTAGTTTCTCATTGAAGGTTTCAGTTAGGGCTTTCAAGTTCTCGCTTTTCTCATCAAACTGGCGGATCCAGGTATCTTCGAGGTTCTTATAGGCTCTCTTTATCTCCACGATCTGCGTTGCTGCAAGGTCTACTGGGTTTTGTTGAGGTAGTGAAGTTTCTAGTTGCTCAACTATAAACCTGCACTCACTGATTCTTTCTCGGCTGTTTTGCAGCCATTGACGCATTTCTTCCAGCGCTTGAGTCCTTGACGAGACAGAGACTTCGCTTTTCGCCTTCTCTCTTTCCATGGAGAGGCGATCTTGAAAGAGTTGCTGCCATTCGTCTCTTAGTTGGTCTAGCTTTGATTTCAATTCGCTTAGTGTAACTTGCAGTTTCGCTGCTCTGCCCTCAATTTGCTGCAGCTCATTCTCTTCGGCCTTGAGCTGCTCGGTCAGGTCATTAACCAAAGCCTCCTTCTTGGACGCTTCAGCCCATCCGATCTCCCTTTCCAAGAATCGTCTTTTGATTTGAAGCTGTTTCTTCTGCTGGTACCGGTCGTATTGTTCTCGCCAGTAGGTCAACGTCTGTTCAGCTGATTCAAGAAGCCTACCTACTGACTCCTCTTGACTCAATATCCGGCTCAGCTTCTTCCTCGCTTGTAAGACATTTCTCCGGTAAGGCTCCAAGCCGACAGCTGCTTCCACTATCTTGAGCTTATCCTGGGAGGAAAGAATTGTGAACTGCTCTGTCATGTTTTGGTGCATAATGATGAGAAGATTATCAGGGTCAACGTTGAACTTCGAAAGCAACCTTTCAACGTCACCCTTTGTAGCGGCACGATTCTCAAGCTCAAACCAGTATTTCCCGTCCCGCCTCAACACGCGCGTCAGAAAGATTTGATCCTTGTTGAATTTCCTAACTGGACGTTTCCCTTTTCTACGGGAATTGTCCAAGACAATCGTCACGCGAGCCTGGTCTTTCCCCCATCTTATAAGGTCACTCAACTTCTTGGAGCGCTCAGTGTAAGACTGTCCCAGAACTACCGAAATCCCCAAGAGTATTGACGACTTTCCCGCACCATTCGGCCCACAAATCACGTTTACACCTGGCCTAAACGGTATTCTAGCATACTCATAGGACATGAAGTTCTCAAGAATGACTTCACTTATCAGCATTCTGCGGGCAGTCCCCCTGCAGCATTACATAGGAAACGGTGCTCTCCTATTAAAGGAATTACCACAACTTTTCCGCAATTAGGCAAACTTTTCTACTTACGCTTTCTAAAGAGCCTGTATCCACCAAAATCAGTTACAAACTCAAAGCCAGCTTCAACCAGCTTCTTAGCTCCATCAACGTTCTCAGCTACTTTGCATGAATACTCGTGTTCGGAGAAGTCTATGAGCTGCGTGTAAAGCATCGTGCTTTCAATGCGTTTATGACCCAACAGTTTCTGGATTTCTGAAACCACATGTAGAAGTATGGGAAAATGTAAACGAAAAGTGTAAAAGTGTTGTAAATAACCGACATTCCTCAGTTTCAATGGAAAACAAACCCAAAAATTAACAATTCTGTTAACAACCCAATTCTCTAGCTATAGCTAAAAAGGGTTGAATAGAGGGGCGATTTCAGATAGAGGCGGTTGTTAACAAGCCCCTTGGTTGAAAGTCTTAGATACTTCTTGGCTACGCTACTGGGGCTAGAGGGTTAGAGCTTGAAGCGAATCGGCTTTAGAATAGCCGATGACCGATATAAGAGATTGAGTGAAATCATAGACTTCTTAAGGGTCAAAGGTGAAAATCTGACAGAGACCATGCGGTTATTCATTGGTGAATTGCACAAGAAACTGATAGTTGACAAAACTTCACTAGACGAGTTAGTGAAAACATGAGAAATCTTCTGAAAGTCATTACCTAAGACGAAGAGCGTCACCGCTCTTAATTCTACGTTTTAGAGCAGTACGGTTAATCCAGTGCACCAGGATTCCAGAACATTCTTTACAAAGGATGGGATCTCTCTGCAATCATCCAATGTAACCTCTAGGACTTTTGACTTTTCAATGTCGCTTGGTTTGGCGTATTTGTAGACGAAGTCGAATGAGGCTATGGATTTGCTTGCTAAGAATTGGGTTGAGAGTCTCTCCAAGTCTTTCTCTTTGCCAGAAATGTAGATGTTTGGCTTGAACTCATCTATCAGTCGTACTCTTTTGCCATTCTTTGTAATAATCCAGATTTGGAAAAGAAGAGAATAATCTGGAATGTAGCCACTTTTGATCTGTCACAACATTTTCCTGAAGGCTATGAGTCCAAAGAGTTTTGTCTTCTGAAAATCAACGCGAGAAAAATCGAATGGAGAGATGGCTGGGAAAAGGGAAAGAAGATTTACAAGCCAACATAAACTGCACGCGTGTAAGGCTAGAACCAGCGACCACCAAGGCCGGCTCCTGCAAAACTCACCTATTTTCCCACTTACAAGCGTTTGATACTATTGCGCGTACTATTCGGAACCATGTTTGATCGCTTGCTTCACTTCTCTTTCAAAGTTCACCTTGTCCATGAAAAATGACTTGATTGGTATTCCGTTAACCGCAGCAGGTGGAGCTTCCCCTCTTTTTCTGGCCTCTTCCTGCTCCCAAAACATGTCAATCATCCTTACTGGAATGTCTGGAGCAAATTCTCTTATTGATTCCTTAATTTTCTCTGAGAAGTAGATGGACCATGGGCAAGATGGACTTTGGAATATCAATACCTTCCCCCTATCCTCTTCCTGAGGGATGAATCTCTCTTCTCTCGGGGCAGGTACATACCCTTCACTGAGCGGATAGTAAAGGAGAAAGGGATCATCATCTTTTACCC
>JGI24422J19971_10000339_pt1 | contig 25557 bp, 18 predicted proteins | sample DeeMarSWOR152_54_FD_19971 | JGI IMG/M metagenome (IMG submission 19971) | reverse complement strand
GCCAGGGAATGAGTCATAACCAACATGTTGGGATCGCTGAGGGAAGTTTCAGGATTGCCCTTGAGGAGAGGGAAGCTGAAAACATCAAAAAAGGAGGGTTCGGCGCAGAAGGCCCCGGCTTCCTTGAAGGCGATATCCCGGTACTTTATGATCACATCGCCCACAGGACCCGAGATCTGGGTGATGGCCTCGACCTGCGGGTATTTTTCCCGGATGGTCTGGGCCAGGATGAAGGGCGTCCCCAACTGGTGGATCCGGGAATCCCCTTTGTTTGACCAGTCGGCCGTAATCCGGTAAGTCCTGTCGGCCTTTTCGTGAAACTTGTCATAACTCATCTCGTATGTAATGTACAAAAATATTAGGATACTGGCCGCTATACCGACAGCCAAGCCCAGAATATTGATAAAGGCATAACCCTTATGCTTGAACAAATTTCTAAGAGCAACCTTAAGATAGTTTTTAATCATGATTGTCTCCAACAAAAAAACAATATTTTGAAGTTGCCAGACCCCCTGCGACGACTACACCAGGAAACCGGTGATTCGATTTATGCAAAACAGTCATTTCCTATTATAGACGTAATTTGTATTAAAAGGTTCGTCTCTGGGCAATGGACCAGTCGTTATGTTTGACCTGCATCCTCACTCCATTTCTCTCGCCGGAACAATCCATCAACCAATATTCCCCATATCAACTTTACAAAAGAGAATATCCGGGATTCCATCGCTTTAGTAATCCATCTTCCGTTAATTTCAGACAAACTTTCAAGCTTTTTCTTCAGAGGAAGAATCTTTGTTTCGAACCGCCCGATTGTATTGCTACTAGCAGCATTCTTCTTCTTTCCCGTTACTGCTCTCATGACAGGCTCAATTTTGTCTTTGGCGAAGCAGAGCTAGGAAGTCGTTTTGCAATCATCTCTCTGGCTCGTTTACACCCAAGCTTTTACGGTTTACCAGAAGACGAAACTATCTTCTTAGAGCGGGCTGCTAAGGAAGCTGTCCATGAAATCGGGCATGTTTATGGATTGGAACACTGCCCTGATCCAGATTGCGTGATGCATTTCTCAAATAGCCTGGGGGACACTGATAGAAAAAGTGCGTCTTTCTGTTCTCGCTGTGAGAAACTCCTTGAAAAAATAAGCAGGCGCCGCTAAAGGACAAAAGTCAAAAGATCATATCCAGGGCAACGTGGGAGTGGAAGAGGATTCCTTAAGTTGCTCAACTTTTGTGCCGCACCAGGTGTTTTACTCCCTCTAGAAGCATATCAACATGTTTTAAAGAAACATAGATATGAGTTGAAACTCTCACACCATAAGTCCCGGCTTTTCTGTTCCCGATCGTCCTGACAACAATATTGTATTTTTCCCTCATATAATCGACAATTTTTCGAGCCTCAATTCCTTCCACAGAAAAAGCAGTCAAACCTCCACTAAGATATGGATCCTGCGAAGTGTGAAGCTTAACACCTGGGATTTTTTTCAGTTCCTTCTTTAAATACCCTGCAAGAGTTTTAATCCTGCGTTCTATTCTCTCTTTGCCGATAGCACTCTGAAAATCAACGGCTTCCCCGAGGGCAACAGCCAGGGCATCTGCTCTCTGGCCCAGCGTTTCATACTTTCTTGCATTTTCGTGTCTATCCCAGCCTGAAGAGGCGATTGTTGGCCACAGCTTATCCTGAGCTTCTTTTCTGATATAAAACAGCCCAATACCTGTTGGAGCTCCCAGCCATTTATAGGGACTGGAAGCAAAAAAGTCTACTCCAAGTTGCTTCATGTTAAGATCCAGCATGCCAATCCCATGAGCACTGTCAGCAACTATAAGAACCCCCTTTTCGTGAGCCATTTTGCTAAGTTCTTTCACAGGGAATATGAGTCCTGAAATATAGACCGTGTGACTGATACTGATGACCTTTGTTCTGGGTGTTATTGCTTTTTGAAAAGCACTAACAATTTCGTCGACGCTTTTCGGAGGAAGACCGAGAGGAACTTCCTTGATTTTAATTCCGCATCTTTTCTCTTTGAGCCTCCAGGGATGAGTTCCTCCAGGATGCTCCATGCTGGAGAGAAGAACTTCATCTCCTTCCTTTAAATCCAAGCCATTGGCGACAAAATTCATTCCTTCAGTCGTGTTTCTTGTCATGACGACTTCATCAGGAGAGGCGTTTATAAACCGGGCAAGTTTGGCTCGAACCTCCTCCTTTTTTCTAGGGATGAAATTATAACAATCAAAAGGATTGGTGACCTGAAGCTTAAAATATTTGATCAAAGTGTTAAAAACAGGCTCGGGCATAGGACCTACGGTTCCGTTGTTCATCATGATTAACCCGTCCTGGAAAAGAAAATGTTTGCCTACTGCATCCCAGTAAACTCCATCTGGCGATTCATCCTCTATGTATTTCTGGTTCAAAGAAGTGATGCTTTGATAAACAGATGCGTTTAGTTCACTAAGAGAATAGAGAGATACAGCGGAGCCTGCGAATAAATATTTAACAAAATCTCTTCTTGAAAGACCTCTTAGATGATTTTTGAGATTGGATGGTTTTATTGCAGTCATTTGAATTTTCCTCCTTTAAATTGGCTTCATTTTATTCACAATAACTTCTGTCTGTCAAACAGGAAAGAGACATTTCTACGGCCTTTAAATTACGCCATATTAGCCTTGCAACAGAGGAAAATTAGCATTTTCAAAGACTGCACCATTAAGTCATTTTAAGCGGGATTAAGTAAAATCTGTTACGTATGTGCGTGTGTTAATTTCTAATTTTGGTCAATTTAATTATTTTTTGACACGCAGCTGACACACGGGGAAAAGTCTATATTCATTTTAATTTGACTCTTTCCACATTAATTGTTATTCTTTCCGCACAAAGGGAAAAGGGAACAATGGGAATGAAGTGCCCTAAATGTAATTTCGACAATCCTTCTGATTCCAAGTTCTGTAAAGAGTGCGGAACTCAAATCATTCCCTCAAAAGAAATCCCTGTCACTGAAACCCTCGAAACTCCTAAAGAAGAACTAACCACAGGCTCCACCTTTGCTGGTAGATACAAGATCATTGAAGAGCTTGGTAAAGGTGGCATGGGAAAGGTCTATAAAGCCATCGATAAAAAGTTGAATGAGGAGGTTGCCCTCAAGATTATAAAACCTGAGATAGCCTCGGATAAAAAAACACTGGAACGTTTTAACAATGAGCTCAAATTCGCACGAAAGATTGCCCATAAGAATGTTGGCAGAATGTATGAGCTTATGGAAGAGAAAGGCACTCATTTTATAACAATGGAGTATATTCCCGGGCAGGATCTCAGGGGATTGATCAGGCAAACAGGGCATTTAACAGTAGGAACTGCGGTATCAATTGCTAATCAAGTTTGTGAAGGATTGACAGAAGCCCATAGGTTAGGAGTCGTTCACCGCGATCTTAAACCTCAGAACATCATGATCGACAAAGAAGGCAACGCCCGTATCATGGATTTCGGGATAGCCCGCTCTGTTTCAGGAAAAGGAATAACCAGTGCCGGAGTGATGGTCGGAACGCCTGAGTATATGTCACCGGAGCAGGTGGAAAGTAAGGAAACCGACCAGCGTTCAGACATTTATTCGCTGGGTGTCATTCTGTATGAGATGGTCACGGGTCGAGTCCCGTTCGAGGGAGACACGCCTTTAAGCGTAGCGGTAAAACACAAAACAGATATCCCTCCAGATCCAAAACAGATCGACCCGCAGATTCCAGAGGACCTCAGCCGTCTGATATTGAGATGCATGGAAAAGAATAAGGAGAAGAGATATCAGAGTGCAGGAGAAATGCGTTCTGAATTAGAGAATATTGAAAAAGGAATCCCCACAACAGACAGAGTCATCCCCAAAAGAAAGCCTATCACTTCGAGAGAAATAACTGTAACATTTGGCTTGAAGAGGCTATTAATTCCTGCTTTAGTGGTTATAGCTCTTGCAATTATAGCAGTGGTTATTTGGCAACTAGTGCCGAAAAAGGAAGTGGTTCCTACTGAGCCAAGTAAATCTTCCATTGCTGTGCTGCCTTTTACAGATCTAAGCCCACAAAAAGATCAAGAATACTTTTGTAATGGCTTAGCAGAATCGCTCATTAATGCTTTGTCCAAAGTCAGGGATTTGCGTGTTCCTGCTATGAATTCTACAGTTTCATTTAAAGGTGAAGAGCGAGATATACGAGAAATTGGTGAAAAGCTTAAGGTTAATACATTACTTAGAGGAAGCGTGCAGAAAGCTGGAAATAGACTTCGCATCACAGCACAACTCATCAATGTTGCTGATGAGTCTCTTCTCTGGTCCGAGCAGTATAATCGAGAATTTAACGATTTATTTTCCATCCAGGATGAGATTTCATTTGCGATTGTAGATAAACTTAAAGTAAACCTTTTAGGAGAAGAAAAGGAAGGCCTTTTAAAGCGCTATACTGAGAATATTGAAGCGTATAACTTATATCTGAAGGGGCGTTACTTTTGGAACAAAAGAACAGAAGATGACTTGAAGAAAGGCATCGAATATTTCAAGCAAGCAGTTGAAGTAGATCCCAATTATGCCTTAGCTTACGCGGGATTGGCTGACTGCTATATCGTGCTCCCTTTTTATGCTGGCTATTTGCCCGAAGAAGCTTATCCGAGAGCTAGGACTGTAGCCTTGAAAGCATTGGAGCTTGATAATATGCTTGCTGAAGCTCATATCTCTCTGGCTGCTGTGAAAAATTGGTATGATTGGGATTGGCCTGCAGCCAAGAGAGAATTCAAACGAGCTATAGAGCTTAATGCGGGCCTCGCGACAGCACATCATTGGTATGCTGAATTATTAAAGAATATAGGGCGCATTGACGAAGCAATTACAGAAATCAGACGAGCTCACGAACTTGACCCTCTTTCCACTATAATAAACAGGAATTCAGGTGTGTATCTTTACTATGCTCGTCAGTACGATGATGCAATAGAACAATTTAGAAAGACGCTTGAGATAGATTCTGGACACATAAACACGTACGACTATTTAGGATGGACATATCTGAAGAAAGGCATGTTTAAAGAAGCTAAAGAAGTGTTTCAAAGGGCGAAGTCTCCAGCACTTGCTTATGCCTGCACAGCGTTAGGCAATAGAGATGAGGCATTGGCTGTACTCGATGATTATAAAGAGATATCTTTACAGCAATATGTAGATCCATTTATTTTTGCAATTATATATTTGGGGCTTGATGAAATTGACAAGACATTCGAGGCTCTAGAGAAGGCCTATCAGGAACGATCTGCAAATTTGGTTGATAGAATATACGTCGATCCTTTATTTGACAGAATTCGCTCAGATCCAAGGTTCAAGGTATTAATGAAAAAACTGAATTTTGAATAGTTAAAGTAATCATTTAAAACATATGAACTGCTGACCGATCAAAGCCATAGAGCATTACGAGAAATTCCTAGACCTCTGGAAAGACGCTGATCCTGGAATGGCTGAGGTTGAGGATGCGAAGAAGAGGCTGGCTGGAGTGAAGGGACAGTAATCTTCCTTTTTAACTAAATACTGTATTGTCTTTCTCCAGTTCCCCCTTTATTAATCTAACGTGTTAGACAACCATAAATCGGGGCAATACATATACTTACAACTGATCTGTTTTAATTCTCCCTTTTTTGGTAGCCATGGATGCTTTTTTATTTCGGGGCAATCCTTACTGAATAACTCTTAACTTGCCATATCTGCTTACCATACTTCTTTACTCACTCCTCTTGAATTAATTCTATTCTCGATACTTCTCCACTATGTCTACCATGTTAGACAAAGAGGCATCACTACCTTATAGGGTATATATACCAATATAAGGTAAATCGGGATATGTGCGGGCATATCTAATAAACCCTAACTGAATACACCAAGCACATATTACACTCTCCATGAGTCTCATAGAGTCCCCCTCAGAGCCTTTCTAGGCTATCGGGGCAATTACCACTAAACACCCAATACAAAATTACTCTCTTATATATTTGCCTCTAAGAATAATCCCTCCAATTCAAATTACCCAGATATACTTTTCTTCTTTCTCCCCCTAACCCATTCTCAGATACATTATTATAATATATGTGCGCCCAGGAGGTTGTTACACTTCCCTTGTATCACTCAACTAAAGACATTCTAAATTACTCAAATATACCCCTCTTCTCTCTTCTCACGACTCATCATAATCCCGTCTATTATATATAAGGCCTGATAACCTATTGCGTGTCTTTTACACGTAGATAAAAGCACATATTGGGAATCATCCCAGATTGTATAGCCCCTGATTTTGTCAGGCTTGATTAAATAAACCTCTATCCAGACAATGGGGTTAGGGGGTGAGAAACTTGTAGCGTATAACCAATATTACGTTAACGCAGAATCCTAGCTTTTCTTCCTCTCTGCCAGGCTAAGATCGAATTATATAAGAGGTTGGTTCTTATTACTGCAAGCCACGGTGATGGCAATGCCTGGGCTGTCCGTATATATATGGAATAATATCCCTTGATTCCCCATGCCTGATAAAGACACCCCTTCTCCCCTATGGGCTTCAGTGGGCTAAATAACCTGGTTTTAAATACAGACTATAAAGTAAAGCATTTGTGGACATATGTGGGGGAATTTATATTGACAAATTGTTTTAAACAAGAGTAAGATTCATACCAAAATAAATACAGCAGAAGGAGCCTTAGATGAAGGCAAAGAGTAAAAAATTCATAGCATTGTTTCTTGTCTTGTCTTTATTATCAATAAATTGTATTACTCTTAAACTTCCTGAAAGAAAAGTAAGGCAAGAGACTTCTACAGAATCAAAACAAGCTATCATTTCGCTTTCGGATGTGGAAAAGATAAAGCCTGGCACTAGTATCATTGTGATCCTAAAGACTGGAGTTTTGGTGAGCGGGAAATACGCGGGACTTTCTCTTGTTCCCACAGAGGAATATGCTGAAAGCTATGCCAGGAGCCGGGAACAAAATAAGGAAGAAATTATGTTACCCGAGCTAGGGGAAATTGTTACTGTTATAGCCGAAACTGGAAAACAATATGAGGCTGAATTCTTAGGATTTGATTATGGGACTATATTGACTAGGGTTGAAAGGATGGGAAAAACCAGTACAGTTAAATCCAATTTAGGGTTGATTAAAAATATTGTGGATAGCTGTGGGAATGTTATTGAATTTGAGACAGTAAGAAAGTTTATTTCTGAAGGCAAAATACCGCTTCTATCCTCTGGAATTATTGTCAAGAGCAAAGTCGGCCCGACACAGATTAACTGGGAGGAGATCTACCAGATAGAAGTTAAGAAGAAGGGCATGCCACTTGGCGCTAGGTTGGCTATTGTTGCGGCTGGTGTGGGCATCATATATATCGCAATTGATGCCGCAATTAAAGACTTAAATAGAAGGATGGAAGAAGCATGCTACATGGGTGCTGTCTATGATTCCCCAACCCATCCTCATGTAATAATTCTTCAGGATTTCAGGGACACATATCTTATGCCCTGCAAAATTGGTAGAAAATTAGTAAACGTATATTACAAATATTCACCATTCCTTGCTCATTTTATTGTAAAACATAAGACATTAAAGTTTGCTGCTCAGATTAGCCTTCTTCCTGCGATAGCTTTCAGTTACTCGATGCTTCATTTTGGTCCGGTAATTACTGCAGTTATAATTATTCTTATTTTAGTAATTTCAGTCTTCCTCATATCATTTTTTCAAAGGAAACTGAGGCGAATAGCTGCTGGTCAACTCTAGCTTGCCGACACCATAAAAGAGCTCGGGCGATGATCGACTCAATGAGTAGGAAAACTAATATGAAGAGAAATTCTTGGTAAAAGAGTAATTTTAATTAGAAACGGAATGAAGAATTTAGATTTACACAAAGTTTAAGTAGAGGAAGGGTAATTGAAAATCAAAATTTTGGCTTTGGGATTAGTCTGTTTATTTCTTGTTTATTGCGGTACTGTTACTACTGGACCCAAAAAGAAGTTTGTAACAGATGTCTCGACAGGTGAAGTTATAGTACCCGTTCAATACGTAGGAGGGCTCGAAGCATTGCAAAAAAAAAGGAAAGGCAAGATTTATGTTACTGATTTTTATACTAAATTTGTTTCAAAAACTGGAATAACTCACTTAGAAATGCCAACTAACTCGATACAGGCAGTTTATATTGTGGATGAAGTTAAGCTACAATTGTGGGGATTATTTCCTCCATTATTTATTAAAGGAAAATCAGAACTAATTGCGATAGAATTCAGAGATGAGGAAAATAATTTAATTATTAATCCGATTTTTAAGATAAAAGTTGGAACTGGACGAACATTGAAAATAATAATTCAACTCAAAGCTGGATTGGTGAAATAATCAATAAACGATGTATTATAAACTCAACAAACTTCTCGGTTAGAGCATAAGTCACAAAAATAATAGAGCCATATGGAAGCCAAATCCCCTAAAGCCCTGGCTTCCTTGGATTGGAAAGACGCTGTTCACTCGACCCTTATCCCCTCAAGACACCTTTTTAGCTATGATTACCTACCTTTAAATACAGACCATATTTTAAAGCATTTGCTCATTCAATTTTACTCTTTTCTCATTAATTGCTATTCTTTTTCCACGCTAGCAACGGGAGCTAATGGCATATGAGATGCCCTAAATGTCAATCAGATAATCAAATCATTTTCAAAAATATGGGATATATATATGGAAGATTGTAATATGTCATACCCTCTTGGACAAAATCTCGATTATTCTAACATAGACCTCAGAGCTTCATAGGGTGTTTTGCCCTTAAATGCTCCATGCGGACGATCGAGGTTGTAGAACCTTTCCCATTCTGTCAATTTCTTATTTAAATCCACATCATCCGTATAAGTCAACAGTTGATAAAATTCTTCTTGATCCGTACGATGAGATCTTTCGACTTTTCCGTTGAGCTGAGGAGATCGAGGTTTAATATATACGTGTCTTAAACCCTTATCCTCGACATGCCAGTGAAACTGGGCTTGAAATTCATGGCCCCTATCTGTTCTGATCGTGTGGATGCGAAAAGGGAATTTTTCAATCACATAATTAATAAACTTAATGGCATTCTGTTGATTGTGACGAGGGTAGATTTTCAGCGCCCTGATCCGGGTAGCATCATCTATGGCTGTATATTGAAAACGTCTTACTCTATGGCCCTCAAAGTTCCTCAGAGAGACAAATTTGACATCAACCTGGATGTGATGGCCGGGAACCTCTTTGGCATAACGTCGCGTATGAATAGCCCTGCGCGGAGAACTCTTTGGCAAGCGTCTCATACCGTTTCGAACGAGAGCGCGGTAGACGCTGGATACTGAGGTTTTAATTCCATGATAACGTTCCAGGTACCAGGTGATTCTCTCAGGCCCGAGTTTATATGTCTGTCTAAGATCAAGGATTTTATCAACGACATCTTGGGCTAATTTTCTGGGATGGTTTATCGCAACAGGCTTTTTCCTGGCCAATCCCTCTTTTCCTTCTTTATTGTAGGCTTTGTTCCATTCATAGAATGTTGATCTGGGGACTTTAAACTCCTGACAAGCCTTCGTGACACTCCCAATTCCTCGAGCAAATTCCAGAACTGCCAATTTGAATCGGCTTCTTAATACATCTCTGATTTCTTTTTGCATCTGTCAGACCTCCTTTTTATAGCTTATAAAATAACACAAAGTGTCCGGGAGGGTCTGACATACCTACAATTTGCTACCAGGTTGATTGAATCAGGAGTTGATATTATTACAGTGAGAGACTTACTTGGACATTCTCGTAGTACTATAACCGAGAGATACACTCACCCAAATGAAAGCCTAAAGCGAGATGCAGTGGAATCCCTTATTCAAGATAGGCAGTAATTCTGTGGCGTATATGTGGCGTAAAGATGTTTACAAGACAGTTTACAGGGGAAAATACTCAAATTGCTTTCTGTCTGTCAATCAGAACAACTTTCAGATCACTACACGAAAAATAGCACTCATGCTCTGCTGACTTTCATCAAAATGATACTCCCCTCATCTATTCCAATATCACGAGCAATGACATGACATTTTGCCTTTAAAAGAAAAAATATGGGCCGATCTTCGTCTGAGAGTCCTTCATAATTCCCTTGACCTTTGCTTATTATAAGATCTGCTGATCGATAGACCTTTAAAAACTCATCAGAACAATACTTCAAAATGTTTCCCGGTGCATCACAGCCTGAGGACATAATTTCAGCAACTTTGTCTATCCCGGCAAGCAGAGCATCTTCTCGAGTGGCGTCGTTAATGATGGGACGGGCACGAACAGCATAGATAACTGGTTTGTTGATTTCTTCGATAAGAAGTCTGTCAAAAACTGTCTCTCCTGCATTATCCGCTAAATAAAGGATCTTTCGAGCTCTGTCTAATGCTTCACAAAATTCTCGATAATGATTTATCGAAAAGTCTTGGGAGAGAATCGTCCCTACATCTTTTTTCAAATCAAAATCAAAGTTGGCGCCGAAATCAATGATATTCCCGGCAATGGAGAGCCTGACCGCTGTCATCAATCTATCTTCCGAGGAGTTTATTAATTTCTTCAATTCGGGATAGAGGGAAAGTGCCTGGCGAGTGCATTTTTCTTTTATCTTTCGATAAGGGTCCTTAATGCCTGTTCTCTCGGAGATTATCCGGTAAACTTCTCGACCTATTTCAGGAGGCGTTGCGCCAAAAGGGACATCAGGAATGGATAAACTCACTTCATTCAATATTTGCCAAATTTTTTTATCATCCGAAGTGATCATTTTTGATGTTCTGATTGCTTGTGTGAAAAAACAGGGATAACAATCCAAGTAGGACTTCATCTTTTTTCCTTTTTTATTCCATCTTCTATCATTTTTTTATGACTTGAGAAAGGAATATCCGGAAGATTGTCTAATGGAAAAAACTCTGCTTCCAGGGAATCTGAACCAGGAGAAAGATTCCCTCCAGCCTCGACTTCGTATCCAATGATGAGCACATGCCTATAAAGCAGGGATTTTTGGGAATAAACTCCCACCAATCTCACGATTTTTCCTTTAAGCCCTGTTTCTTCTCTAAGCTCTCTGAGGCAGGCCTTTTCCGGAGTCTCATCAATTTCGATAAACCCTGAAGGCAAAGCCCACTTCCCCTTGGCAGGCTCTTTTCCTCTTTTAACCATAAGAACCTCACCCTTTTTATTCCGTACCAAAGCGGCTGAACTCGGTAAAGGATTCTCATAATTTACCCAGTGACATTCTGGACAGGCCAGTCTTTTTTCTTCCTCTATCCTGCTCAACTTCAGTTTGGATCCACACTTAGGACAATATTTAATCATTCTGCTCATCAAACCTTAATAGTTTTTATCTCAAAAGCCAAAACCGCCAGAAGCAAAAATTGAACTGAAGTATATCTCCTCACAGGAAATATTCGAACAAAGATTATACCATTTATAGTGCCAAATAGGGATATTAAAACTGGCAAAGAAAACCATCTCATTTTCCGTTATGAGGAAGCAGTCATTCCTATGTTTTAATGCTGGGAAATAAGATTCCTGCATGGTATAAGAATAATAAATGATATAGAAGATGAAAGTATTTGTTCTTTAGATCAGGAGGTACAAATATGCATAGTATTAAACGGATAACAATCTTATTTTTTATATTTTTTATATTTAGTTCTTCCTGGCTCTTTTCAAAGTTAGTAACTGAATCAGAAGTTAAGATAGTTACCGTTAATTGGGTCAAATTAGAAAACAACCTAAAACACCTGAGATTAAACAAGATTGACGTTCGTATTTCAACAATCAGAGAACTGATATATAGGAATGAGTTGATTGGATATATAGTAGATTTAGAACCGAGAGGATTTATTTTAGTCCCGGCATTCTCAGAGCTATCCCCGATTAAACTTATTTCATTCTCCAGCAATTATGAGGGAATCGAAAAACATCCATTTATAGAAACGCTGAAATATCGTTTGTATTTTACAGCTGCTAATTTAGGATATCTAGGAGGATATTTTCTAAAAACAGCTGATCCAAGCACCAGCAAAGTGGACACCAGCCAGAAAGATAAAAATGAAGGAGTATGGGAAAGATTACTCTCAGAAGACTTTCTACTAAAAATAAATTTATATACAGCTTCCGTGAATTCAGTAAGTCCCATGCTAACTTCGAGATGGAGTCAGGGAAATCCTTACAATATGTACACTCCCGAAATTGACAGTCAGCACTGTGTAACAGGATGTTCAGCAACAGCCCAAGCCCAAGTCATGTATTACTGGAAATATCCAACTACTGGACAGGGTGTAAATTCTTATTATTGGGAGGATGGCAGTACATATTTGAGTGCGGATTTTAGTCATCCATATTATTGGAGCAGGATGATAGATAATTACATTGGTCCCGAAACGGAAGAGCAAAAAGATGCTGTTGCCAGATTGATGTCTGATGTGGGAATTTCAATTAATATGAATTATGGAGTAGATGGCTCTTCCGCTTTTCCTAATGCTAACAATTCTTTAGTGACTTTTTTTAAGTATTGTTCAGACATTAGAACTGTTTATCGGAGCGATTATTTATCATGGACTGATTGGTTTAATGTTTTCAAAGACCAGATGGATAATGGCTGGCCGGCTATATTAGCAACATATAAACCAGATGAAGAAGGCGGTCATGCAGTTGTTATTGATGGCTATCGAATAGAAGGCGATGTTAATGAGGTTCATGTCAATATGGGATGGGGAGGATATGCGGATACTTATTATACGATTGATGATATTTATGGTTATGGCGATGCTGACATAGATTATGCAGTAATAAATATTAGTCTGCCCGATTGTACAAATACTGGTAATATTTCAGGAAAAGTAACTGATGGAATTGGAAATGGGCTCGAAAATATTCATGTAAAAATCTATGATCAGAACAGCAACCACGTTAATAATGCCTGGACAGACAGTAGTGGGAATTATACGGCAGATTGCTTGAATGAAGGAAATTACAGGATATTTTTTGATACTTCACAAACAGAATATTACGTCTCAGAGTGGTATAACGATAAAGACTCATTTAATACAGCGGATCTAGTTTCAGTTACAGCAGGGAGCACAACAACAGGCATCGATACTGTGCTTGAGGAGGGTGGAGGTATCAAAGGAAAGATAACAAATATTTCTGGAATAGGGATTGAGAATGTGTGTGTTATTGTTTATTTGCCTTCAGGAGGAAGTTATGTTGCTTATAAATATACCGACAGTAGTGGCGGTTATGAGATTAAAAACCTTAAGATAGGGAGCTATAAGATATGGCTCAATACGACATATGCTTCAGGAGATTATGCATCTGAATGGTATAACGATAAAGATTCATTTAATACGGCGGATTTAGTTTTGGTTACAGCAGGGACTACAACAACAAGTATCGATGCTGAATTACCCTATACAGGTCCGATTGTCTCTGGGGAAGTAAAAAACTCTGTAGGCACAGGTATAGAAGGAGTGATCATTACCTTCTCTAATGAAGGAGGCACAGCCACTACAGACTCCAGTGGGAGTTACTTACATAACGTATGCGATGGATGGTCTGGGACTGCCACGCCTTCTAAGACTCATTACACCTTTGATCCCTCCAGCAGAAGTTATTCTAGTCTTACCTCTGACCAGATTAATCAGCATTATATAGCTTCACTTGTTCAATATGTATTGACAATATCGGCTGGTACAGGAGGGACAACTGATCCTTTACCAGGAGCTCATTCTTATGACGCTGGAACAGAGGTTACGATAACAGCCACGGCTGATGCAGGTTATAGGTTCAGCGAATGGACAGGAGATGTTCCTTCAGGTCACGAGAATGATAATCCGGTAACAATAACTATGGACGCTGATAAATCAGTTACAGCCAATTTCATTCGGCAGTACGCGTTGACCATATCTGCAGAGACGGGGGGTACAACTGATCCTTCATCCGGGACTCACTCTTATGATACTGGAACAGAGGTTACTATAACAGCCAATCCAAACAACGGGTATGAATTTAACGGATGGACAGGAGATGTTCCTTCAGGTCACGAGAATGATAATCCGGTAACAATAACTATGAACGCTGATAAATCGATAACAGCCAGTTTTAGAGCTACAACCACAGATGATGGGGATGGGCCAGGGAAGAAGGACGGTTGCTTCATAGCAACTGCTGCTTATGGTTCTCTGTTGCATCCTTATGTAGGGATTCTTCGGGATTTCAGGGACAGATACCTTATGCCCGGCAAGCTAGGCCGTATGCTTGTTAACTTTTATTACAAGCATTCACCATTGGTAGCGGATTTCATTGCAAGAAACAAAGCGCTGAAAGTTGTGGTTCGAATCAGCCTTCTGCCATTGGTGGCTTTTAGTTACTCGTTACTTCATTTTGGCCCGATAATTGCCGCAGTTATACTTATCTTGATTTTCGCGCTTTCAATCTTTTTTGCTTGGTCTTATCGAAGAAGGATCAAGATCCATAGAGCAAGAACTTGAAAAGCAAAGCAATGATGACCGGAAGAAATTATCATGTTAGCTTCTAGAGTTTTGGAGTCAAACCACAAGATTAGGAGATACTTCTCTGGCAAAAGAAGAGGAACCGTTGCCTCCAGCTTAATGACCGAAGAGCTTTAAGGGCATAAGCCATCTAATTTTACTTTTTCTTTAAGCACTATCTTTTTAGAACGATTCAAAAATCACCATTTCTTCAAGTTTTCTCTTTGGAGGTGTTTCAGGCCATTTATCAGGAACGCCTACAGGAGTAAAGCAAATAAGTTTGTACTGCTCTGGTATACTGAAAAATTTCCTCATCTTCTCTTCCGGAAAAAACGTGGTAAAAAAACCGGTCCCATAACCCAAAGCTCTGGCCGCAATCATCAGATTGCCTGCTGCCAAAGTTCCATCATAAAGAATGTAGTTCGGATGTTTTGCTGTGGAATCAACAAGCACAGCAACATAAANTGGAGCAGAAAGGACATTTTCTAACAATTTTTTTATTGCATCCTTATTTCTTGACNGTTCTTCCTGCGTTGGGTTTCTCCTTTTTTTGTATTCATCAAGATGCCACAGGAGAGCTTCTTTTTGCAGTCGATCTATCTTTTTTCTGTCCTGGATAACCAGGAATTTCCAGGGTTGCTGGTTTCCGGCTGTAGGGGCAGAGCGGGCTACATCGAGAATTTTGAGAATATGCTCTTTGGGAACCGGAGTGGATTTAAATTTACGCGCGGTCCGGCGGTTCTTTATTATATTGAAGAGATAGGTCTGGTCTGAAGTATACCTTATCTCCGGATTCTCCTCGGTAAAGCAGCGGTTAATCGGTGTGCAGACATCGGCCACGACTTTCCACATTCCTTCTTCCTTATGGAAAATCAAGGTGAAATAAGAATCAAGAATGTACTTCCCCCTTTCGGGGATTTTGCTTCGGTAGTGGAAGACAGCAGTAGTGTAGCCATATTCCTTTCCCTCGTGAACTTCTAACAAATCCACGGGCATCTCCCATTCTTCTTCCTTAAACCAGTCCTCATGAAATTTATAATAATCTTGGCGCGTATCGATGAGCTTGCCTGTACTCGTCAGAAAGAAAAATTTTTCATTTTTAGTCACGGTTGTAAAAAGACTTTTCAAATCAGAATTCTGAACAGCTCGGACATAAATATCAAAAGTTTCTTTCAAAGAAAGGCCTGGGCGGTTTTCAGGCATAGCCCTAAGCAAGCAGGGAATAATAACAAAAGCCAATAAAATTACCAGACAAATATATTCTTTTTTCATGAAATCCCTCCTCTGATGTATATATTGCATTAAAAAACTTCTCGCCATAATTCTCACATCATTCCTAGAAGAATTCTGATAGAATTCGGAGAATCCACTAGAGTATGACAGATAACAGGGCTTAGACTGTTCTTTGTCTTAACATAGCTAAGGGATATAATAATTCCCATAATAAAAGTCATGATAATCATCAGGCTTCCTTCCAGCCAACCGCTTCTCCAGTAATTGTAGTGCCAGAGAGCAAAGCCGATGTTAGCGACAATAAGAGCTGAAGGCCAGTTCCATCTTTTGGCTAACCTATCCAAGAAAAATCCGACGAAGATAATAACCTCGATGATTCCTTCATAGACGATGTATAAATATTCGATCAACCTTTCTACAAAGGGATTTACCACATTATGGGAAACGACGCTCGAGGCTGTTTTCATTTCTCCAGTAAGAGGCTTGACTATCAAAAATTGGTAAGGCATCGCAAATGCGCCTACGATAACAAAAAACACAAATGCCCAGAGTATATTTTTTCCGATTTTATTGAAACTGAAGTTAAATCCAGAGGAGAAAGATTGTTTTTCATATAATTTCACATAGAAGTAAGAGACTAAAAACATAAGGGTCATTCTGACAGCAGGGAGAATCCACAGGTTGATCTTCCTAAAATCAAAAATACGGTTAAGATAAGGGATAAACTCATCGATTAAAATCCAGCTAAGATAAATCAGAAAAACAAACAGAAGATTTGAAGGATTTCTTTTTTCCATGGATCCTCCTTTTTATCCATGATTTCTGATTTCTTATTTCTTTTTTAATTTCCAGAGAATAACAAGAGAGAAGGCGAGCAAGACAGCGGTTCCCACCAGTCCCTCCTCTGGGTCGAAAATTATTCTCGAATTCCCGATGAATACACCTTCTGAACCGCCGTACCCAAAAAAAGTGTATTCCAGAGCATTCCATATTCCATGGAAAAGACTTGAAGGTAATAAGCTTTTGGATTCAAGAAAAAGATAGCCAAAGAGTATCCCCAGCAAGAAGATATTAAAGACATAAATTGCACTTCTCCCCAACCCGGAACCAATTAGGATGAGCGAAGGTGGCAGATGCCAGAGGCCAAAGAAGAGAGAAGAAACGAGCAAAGCTTTAAAGCTGCCAAGTCTGATTAGTCTTGATATTAAATATCCTCTGAAACCCAGTTCTTCACTGATCAAAGAAACAATGAAAGTAAAAAATGCACTTATCAGCAAAATAAGAATAAGAGTCCAGGGCTCAATTCCGATTTGATCTCTTACAAATGGATTTCTCACTTCGCTTAAAGATTTAATTCTTATGATCCTTAATATGAAATCTATGAAAAAGATTATAAATATAATAGCTAAAGGGAAAATAATCGCTTTGCCTATCTGTTTTAAAGTGCATTTTCTAAACCCTAAATTTCTAATCTTTTCCTTATGAATAAATTTTTGAAACAGAATAGCAATAAGACCAATGGGTAGAACAATAAGTGTGCCGTAGTTAAAATTTTTAGTTAGAGCTCCAAGGGTAATCAATGAGAGGCAAATCAGAAAATACAAAATAACCATTTTTTATGCTCCGTCTTTTTTTTTTAATCCATCCACCGAGTTAAACTAACTTTTTTTCTTTATTCATCAAACCTCTTGTTTTATAAACATCCATTAAAGAATTCTTTTTTTATTCTTTTTCGACATATTTATAATCAGTGACAAAAGGAACAGGAATGATCTTTTTAATCTTCTCCCCCTCTCTGACGAAAACGATCTCCGTTGAATCGCCTTCTTTTGCAGCGTTCCACCATTTCTCTTTAGCCTTGTAAAAACTTTCTTCGGAAGTTACTTTATCATCTCCTACAGAAAATAAAATGTCACCTTTTAAAATGCCCGCTTTATCAAAAGCTGAATCAGGGACGATATCCTTTATGAAAACTTGGGCTTCCTTGTACTCGGGGTAAAATCCCATGGGTCCTGGCTTTCTGTATTCCTCCACTTGCAAGCGGGAGAGCCTGTTCAAAATTTCTGGATAGAAGAGCTCCAATTCTTTATATTTCTCCCTATTCTCATCATATTCCTTAAAATAATCGTAGAAAAGCTTGATCAGCTTGAAGCCTCGACCGGCTTCCCTTTTTAGCATTTTCTCTGCTACCTTTTCTCCAAAAGCTTTCCTGGTCAAATGAAGCTGCCCTGAAGTGACCATATGCTCGGCAAAAGCCCGATCCCAGTTCTTGTAACCCATGCGCTGAAATCTTTCCTTTAAAGGTTTATAAAGATAACCCAGCTTGCTTATCTCTTCTGAATATTTGCTCGAGATTGGCTCTATGAAACTGTGGCTGAACTCGTGAAAGGCGTAGAAAGCGTTCGAAAAGCTGTCTGAATAATTTTGAAATCCATCAATATGATATAAGCTCCAGCCCCCCTTCTCTCCTTGTATTTCTACATGGGTTGCAGATGTAGCCATAAAAGGGCTTGCCACATAATAAAACCTATCAACTCGTTTCCCGTAGAAGTCTTCAATCAGTTGAGGTATATCAACCTGGGGAAGGTTTTCTTTAATTTTTTCTATCATAGCCTGGATATCTTTAGTATGATCATTCCAAAAGTCTTCAAACTTCGAGACAACGTAGAAATCCTTGACCAATTCAACGTATTCTGAAATCATCTTTTCCATAGCCTTCCGTTCTTTGTATTCAGGAGGAAATTCTTTGATCAGCTTTGCTTCAGGAAATTCGGAGTAATAGAAAGCAATGTTATTGAGTACAAAATACCACATCATTCTAAATATTCTATCTGTCCTTTGAACGGCTGGATGATTCTTAAAGTCTTTGAAATACTCCCTTGCCTGTTCTGTGAGAGGATGAAAATAACGATTTTTCATCTTTTCACCCGACGGGCTAATCAAGACAAGAATATGAAACACAGCAAGGTTTTTAGGGCATGTAATCCATAATTTTTTGCTGACTTCGATATTTTCCTGAGGAAAGCCCGTTATTCCTGAAAAAAATATGAGAAGAAAAAAAATCACAATAATCAGAATGATAAGAAGCTTTTTATCCATGATTTCCTCCCGTTGCTGTTTATCTGCTTTTGCTTAATCGGTTTACTTCCCCTAAATTTTTAGGTCTATTAACCAGCAAAATTTATGCCAGATTTAGCCTGATCAAATTCAATAATAATTTTCAATCAAGTTGATTCTATAAGCCTAATCAGACTTGCAGATATTATCAATAAATATAAATTATCTCATACTCCTTGATGAGATAGTTTTTTGCCTGTTACTCTTTTTTCATCGGCCTTTATAATCCGCTACCCAGCTCTGCGAATGTATTTAAAAGAGTCTATCTTCCGCTCGCAATTTTAATTTCATCTGCGAAAGAAAAATTGCAGAATTGTAAGAAAATTTTACGTTTGGAATTAAGGCAGAGGGCAGGAAAATTTTATTTATCTTGATAATAATCTATTATTTCTAGTTTGAGCTGACCTATAATTTCAGAGATAGCCTGGGCCATTTCCTTGAAAATGTTCTCATCTAGAAGGCTTCGCCCAATTTTTATGTGAGTAGCATCGGTGTAATATTCGCCGCTTTTTTTATCCACAGCCAGCCATTTGGAATCCAGACTAATCCATCGACCTACATATACTTCAGGCCACATATGATAAGCAAATATGCCCCGACCATACATAATTCCCACAGCTGCTCTTGCTGGAATCCCCACAGCTCGGCAGAGGGCAACTGTCAGCACAGTGTGCTCTGAACAATCCCCTTCTCGATTTTTCATAATTTCTTTGGCTGTAGCAAAACCCACATCATAATTGGCAGTCATCTCCTTCTCAACCCATTCGGCTATCCTTTTCGAAGCCCTCCATGAATTTCTCTCTTGACCGACAATCTCTTTAGCTACATTTTGAATTTCTGGATCTCCAGCCTGGCAGAATGCGCTGGATTTTAGGAATCTGCGAAATTCTTTATCTTTAACTGGGAAGGGAATGGCCTCTTCTTCTTTGAATATCTGGGAGGAAGTCTGGACTATGACATAATCTTTTCCCACCTCCATAATCTTTTGGCTTCCATCATCAAAAGGAAAATTCTTAATTTTATCCGCAGATATGCCGCTGAGTTTAAAGGTTACTCTTTGAATCTTTTGAGGATTTTCGAAGGTGACATTTGGTTTTATTATGGTTGAAAAAGCAATATCGAAGGTCTCTTCTGAAACCTCAAGGGCTTTCTCTTTAGGCATGCGGATGGATGTTAAGGTTGTAAAGCTTGTTTTGTTTATACTCTTCCAGGAGTCTCCATTCTCGTCAATCCATTCGTCGATTGAGAGAGGAATAACATAAGTGGTTTCTCCCTTTGCACGCCACAGTTTCATCTTTTTCCCTAAGATTAAAACGTCTTCCTTGCCGATTACCTCAAAGCTAAAATCCACGAGAGAATAGGAAGTAAAGTCTAATATTTTAAAATTGTATATATTTCCGGGCTTCAAGCCCTCCTTTTCAATGATCTCTTCTACAGGGACTTCGAGGTAAAATTCCTGTTCATAAGGCAACTCTTTTATGATTTTATCTCCTGATTTGAATAAGATTTTATCCGGACTTATCTCAGCCTTCATTACAGTCTCACTCTCTGACATTTTTATCCTTAAAATACATTCTATGGGTCTTCCTTGCTCATCGTATATTGATTCCTGCGCAGTAGCTATTTCAACAGGATTGCCACCCAAGCGAGCAACTTTCATCCATGATTCACTGAAGCCTTTTTTTAATTTTTTCCCGTCTCTCATTAAGGAAAATTCCTGATTATGGCTATAGCCAACCTTTATGCCGCCCATATAGACTCCCATCCAGGACTCAGATATCTTTTCTTCCTCGGATATTGAGGACTCTGGGGAAGAAAATACATGGTCTGCTTCAGGAGTAATTTTGGACGATTGAACCTCAGATTTAACTTTATTCCCTAAAAAAGGAAAAACTAGAAACATCCATAAAAAGAAGAACATAAATAATTTTTGATTTTTCATCTTCATCAAGGCTTCTCCGCAGTTTTCTTATTTTTAATTCTAATTTAATTTTACGGAAGGAGTCAAAAGCGATTTTATCTTTTTATTGTTATTATTTGGCAGGAATTATCCCTAATTGTTTTAAAATTTCGAACGATAAGCTTGTAAAAATCAGGATGGTTTTTTTCGAAACTGAATACTGTATTTTTTTATCTTTTCGTTAAGCGTGGTGTACTTTACCCCCAAAATTTTTGCCGCTTCTTTCTGGTTTCCGTCAACTCTGTATAAAGTCCTCAGTATCACATTTTTCTCTATGCCATCAATCAGTTCCTTCAGAGGAATGTCACCGCTCATAAAAAAGTATTCTATGAAGAGCCAAAAAAGTTTCCTCTTCAATCTATATTCCCTGAATGACTCAGCCCTATCTTCTGAATAGCCGGAAAAAAAATCTTCAATTTCTCTATCGATTTTTCTTCTTTCCTGAGTTCCTCCAATAAAGAAGATCATGTCTGATTTTCTGTCTTTCTCAGCTTCTTCTTCGATATTGAAAAATTCCAATGGTTCTTTTTTTTGATTATTAACTGACTTTTCTGATCTCATCACTTTTCTCCTTAGCTTTCTTTGAATTTAAAAGATGATCTATCGATCTATTAAGTGAATCTAAATCGAGGGGTTTTACAAAGAAATGAGAAATAGAGAGTCGGGATAATTCATCAACATTAACCAGGTCTGGATAGGCAGAAATCAGGATGACATTTCCGCGGTAGCCTAATTCCCTGAATTTGCCGATCATTTCCAAGCCGTTGAGATAAGGTAACTTTAAATCGGCAATGATTAGGTCAATTTTAGCTTTTTTGAAACGCTGCAAAGCTTCCTTTGAATCCTTAGCTAGGTAGACTCGATAATTCTTCTGAAGAATCAAGAAAAAAGTCTTCCGGATGGACTCATCATCATCGACAACTATGATTTTCTTTGCGGGCATTTTATTTTATTTTCACCTCTCTTTGATTTCCAATGGTCCTTAACGAGATTGAAGTTGCATGTTTTGTGCCAATCTATAAAACTTTGAACCTGAAACTGCGCAGACAATTTTTTATGTGGCAAATTTCTGGAAAAGAATTATCAGGATGCGACGGACTAGAGATACACCTTCATATAACTATATAATTTTAAATAAGTTAAGAAGCATGAATGTTTTCAAGTTGTTCCAGCTGTTAAGGACAGGTGGGGATCAGGCTTTAACATAAGGATGTCTGGAGAACAAAGGGTAGAATATTTACTCACTCCGATGGCAAAGCCTAACCCCATAAACGAAAAAAATATTTACATCAGGTAAAAAGCATTTACAATCTTAGACCAATGCAATTGCCGGGAGGATTGATTGAAGGTCTAAATATCAAGCTCGTATTCTTTTATCTTTTTATCAAGGGTAGGGCGGGTTATCTCCAAGATCTGGCTGGTTCTTGTTTTGTTACCTTTGGTTGCTTTCAAGACATGCTGGATGTATTCTTTTTCAACCTCTTTTAAGGGAACAAGCTGCTTTGGATAGAGCTTCTTTTCGCCTATCTCAAGGGCCAAATTTTCATCAAGGATAACATCTCCCTTGGCGAGGATTACGGCCCGAGTTAAAGCATTTTCCAGCTCTCTGACATTACCTTCCCAGGGAAGATTCATCAGAATCTTCATCACATCGGGAGGAACTTTTCTCACATTTTTACGCAAGTCACGGTTTATTTTCTCAAGAAGATAGGCCACTAACTCTGGAATATCTTCCTTTCTATCACGGAGTGGAGGCAGAGCAATTTCAACTACTTTCAGACGATAGTAGAGGTCTTCTCTGAGCTTTCCTTTTTCAATTAACTTTTTCAGATTCTGGTTAGTGGCCGCAATTATTCTTGCTTCTGTCTTCAGGATTTTCTCTCCTCCAACTTTCATGAAATCCCTCGTTTCGATTACCCTTAACAACTTTGACTGGAGGTTTGCAGAAATATCACCGATCTCATCCAAAAACAAAGTCCCTTTGCCAGCTATCTCAAACTTTCCTTTGGTTTCACACACAGCATCCGTAAAAGCGCCTTTGACATGGCCAAAGAGCTCACTTTCCAAGAGAGTGTCCGTTATGGCTGAACAATTGATGACGATAAAAGGCTCACCTCTATAGGGGCTGTTGTAATGAATGGCCTTGGCAACCAATTCTTTTCCTGTTCCGCTTTCACCCTGGATAAGAACGTTGGTTCGGGTGTTGGCTACCGAACCTATTAACTTAAACACCTCTCTCATTTGAGCTGAACGACCGATGATGTTGTCTATGGTGTATTCTTTCTGTTTCTCTTCAACGAGGTAGCTGACCTTTTCCTCCAAACTTCTTATCTGAAAAGCTTTATCAATGGTCAAATCCAGCTCAACATAATCAAGAGGCTTGACTAAATACTCGAAGGCTCCTGATTTTATAGCTTCTATTGTCGTTTTCATATCGTCGTAAGCAGTCATAATTATGATACTGGCGTTGGGATTCTTTTCTCTTATCCTGCCTAGAACCTCAAGGCCATCCACATCAGGAAGGCGAATATCCAAGATGACTAAATCAGGAGTGCTTTCCTCATATTTTTGAATCCCTTCCTCCCCGTCTTCAGCCACTAAAGCCTCATATCCTTTTTTAGAGAGATAAGAGGAGAGAGTCTTTCCGATCAAAGGATCATCGTCAATGACTAGGACTGATTTCATCTTTCCTCCTCGGTAGGAATAAGAATTTCAAAAGAAGTGCCTTTGGCCACGTTTTCTTTAACTCTTATGGTCCCTTTGTGCTGTTCTATGATTTTTCTGGCTATCGGCAATCCAAGACCAATTCCAGAAGCTTTCGTGGTGTAGAAAGGCTCAAAAACAGTCTCCCTGTTTTTTTCTGGAATTCCACAGCCATTATCAAATATAAATACTCTAATTTTACTTCCTTCCTTCTCCTTCAGAAGAGAGAGAGAAATATTTATTTTTCCCCTCTCTTCCACAGCCTCGTAGGCATTGCGAAGGATGTTTAAAAAAACTTGTTTCAACTTATCAGCATCCACGAGAACCTGAGGTAATCCTTTTTCGTAACTTTTTTCAAGAACGACTTTTTTCAACTCCAGAGTGTCAGCTAATGTTTTTATGGACTCATCGAGTATTTGCTCGATGGAAAATCGATCTAAATTCAGTTCTGAGACCCGAGTGAAATCCAGGAGCTCTTTGATGAATTTTTCCATCTGGCCTATCCCCTCCTGGGATATGCTTAAATGTTCTTTTTCAATTTCGTCCAATCGATCACTCTGAACAAGCTTCTGGATGTTTAGCTTGACTGATGTTAACGCATTCCTTATCTCATGGGCAATACCGGCAGAGATGCGACCGATAGATGCCAACTTTTCTGCCTGGATTAGCTTGTTGCTGGCAGCTTCCATTCTTTCTCTTGCCTGAAGAAGCTTGCGACTCATATCATTAAAACTCTGGGCTAAGTTTCCGATTTCATCCTGGGAAGTGATATCAATCTTTTGAGAAAAATCTTCTTTAGATATTTTAACCGTCCCCTCCACTAATTTCTTCAACGGCCCTGTTATCCTCCTGGCCAATAATACCGCTCCAAAAGCACCTATCAAAAGCCCTCCGCAGCCGATAAAGATCAACATCAGGCGGGTTTTTAGAATCTCTGCTCGCATCTCTTCCAAGGAAAGGCCAATCTTTATCGAACCCCATCTCCTCGGAGAGCCTCGCACAAAAATCGGAACTTCAATTTCCAGAATCCTTAAAATCTGTGCTGATTTTTTATCCTCAAACCTTTTCCTCTCAAAGAGGTAACTTTTTTCATCGACCTCTTCCCCCAGATCGCTGTAAAGATAAATATCCCTGTAGTCTTCTATAAAACTAGTGTGGACAAAAAGATTATTGTAGCGACCATATAAAACAACATAGATGAGATGTTCGTCTATCTGTTCTTCGATATTCTCTCTAACTCCTTCCTCATCCCATTGTATAAACGCTGGCAAATTCAAGTAAGCAATATTTTTGGCTATTAATACTCCTTTTTCTTTCTGTTCTTCAAAAATGGCTTTGACTTCTCGCTGCTCAATAACCAAGAGAATCGATGCTACAAGCACCATGAGTAAAACTATTGCCCAAATCATGAATCTTGTCTGGAGGGACATACGTAATTTTACTATTGCCATCTTATTTATCTAACCATATTTTTCTTGCGTCTAAATAATAAAATCCTAAAGAAGGAACTTCGACTCCCCTAACATAAGGCTGCATGGCAACCCTGTTCTGATGAGAAAAAAGAGGAAGAGCAGGAACATCAGAAATCAAAATTTTCTCAATTTGGTGAAAAAGATTTATCCTTTTGGTCCAGCTTCGTTCAATTTCGGCTTCCTGTAAAAGCTTATCCAATTCGGGATTAGCATAATTAAAAAGATTAAAAATGGATTTTGAGAAAAAGAGAGGTCGGATGATATCTTCAGGATCAGGAAAGCTCATCACTCTCCCTGTAAAAACAAGATAGGGTTTATTATAACTCTTTATCTCCTCAAGAGATCTATAATAATTTAATCTTAATTTTATCCCCAGGGCATCAAGCTGGGTGCGCAGTGCTCTGTAAATTTTAAACTTCATCTCTGTTCTGGGCAAATCCATAAGCAAGGTAAGAGGAGGAAATTCTTCCTCAGTTGAAAAACCTGCATCTTGAAGCATTTGTTTTGCTTTCTCTGGATCCAAGCTTTCTTCATCATCCCTCGGGAAAAA